>Ga0209370_1000342_pt1 | contig 74161 bp, 57 predicted proteins | sample AgamicAtPrz_FD_187164 | JGI IMG/M metagenome (GOLD analysis project Ga0209370, IMG submission 187164) | Agave microbial communities from Guanajuato, Mexico - At.P.rz (SPAdes) (version 2) | ecosystem: Host-associated > Plants > Phyllosphere > Phylloplane/Leaf | place: Guanajuato, Mexico...
TTAGCGGGAGCGAGGCCATCATGCCCTTGGGAAAAAGACCCTGTCAAATGTTTTGTAGTGGTTTTTTTCACTTACTACATCTTTGGTCTAATGCGACTTGGCAGTCAGTTTCAAGGCCTTTGGTCGAGGCCTTGAATTGCCTGGGATCAGTCGAGAAGGTCGACTTTGACACGCAAAGTCATGTTTTCACCCCGTTGGGTGCTGTAACTGTGGCTTGAAGCGCTACGGTCGGCTTGGCTCTGCTGGTTGTAGCCGGCCAGGGTAATCCATTCTCCTAGCTTGCCGGTGATTGTCGTGTCGGTGCTTTGCACTTTCACTACATCAGCACGTTCCTGGCTGATGCGGTCATTATTGGTGCTTATTTGCAGACGAACCGTATCGCCGCTCAAGCTGGGGGTGACGTAGAAACCCTGGGTCACGTTGCGGTATTCGGTATTGCTCTGGATGCGCCCGTAGCCGTCGGTGCTGGTGCTGGTGATCGGGATGCTCTGGCCGACCTGGATCAGCGCCGGCTGGCCTTCGCTGGCCTGAATCTGCTGCATGCCGCCATCACGGTTGCTGGTGCCGTAGTGAATGACACGTGCGTTGCCACGGTTGTCCTGGAAGTTGCTGTCGTTGTTGTCGACGCTGATCAGCAGGCGCTTGGGTGCGGTGTCCAGCTGTTGCAGCAGGGTGCGCAGGTCGTCGATGCGCTCGGGGCTGGCGTTGACGATCAGCTTGTTTTCGAAGGCGCTGACCGTGCCATCCTTGCCGATGAATGCCTGCGCGGCAGGTAGCAGCTCGGCGCTGTTGCGGTGTTGTAGCGGCAATACCTCGGTGGCGGCCTGGGCGGTGAGGCTGGCGGCCAGCAGCAAGGCGGCGAATAGGGGGCGTAGCGGCATGTCCATGATCTCCGCAGGTGGAATGGACATGATGGCAAATTTACTGACTTCCTGCCGGGTCTGGATCATGTCGATAATGGGGAAGTGGCTACGAAAGCACCTGGGGCGAGACGGCTGTCCGCCATAGCTGAACCTTTGATCTTTCCCGTCAGTCGCATTCACAGGGAGTAAGTGGGGCTGATGGCATGAAGCGTGGTCTGATCCTGTTGTTGTGGCTTTGCAGCCTTGGTGCCCAGGCTGCAGCTGATTCGTTGCGCATCAAACAGCTGCAGCGTTGCGGCGACCTGTTTGGCGATGGCCAGCAGCAATGGTGCCTGCGCGCCGAGGGGCTCGGGGCGCAGCTGCCGACGGTCTGGCTCGGTGGTGTGCGGCTGCCGACAGCCGATTTCGAGCGGCAAGGTGACCGGCTTACGCTGAAATTGGCCAAACAAGCCCTGCGCAGTGCTCCGCTGTGGCTGGAAGACGGCGAGCGCACCAGCAACCCGGTTTGGCTGACCCGTCAGCGCAGCCATGTTGTGGCCGCCGGGCCTGATGAAGTGGCGAAGAACATGGATGGCCTCACCACCTACGTGGACCTGGTAAGCCTTTTGATCGAGGAAAAACATGATGGCCTCGGCGAAGCCCGACGGATCGCCGGGAAGTACGGCGCCCAGGTCGTGGGTGCCATACCGCCGCTGAATGTCTACCAGTTGCGCTTGCCGGTGGGCGACCTGGTGCAGCGCGACGCGATGATCCTGCGCATGGGCAGTGAAGTCAGCGTGGATGCAGTGATTGTCGAGGAGTCTGCCCCGGAGCGTGGCGAGGAAGGCAGCGGGCGTGACGCCCTGGCCATCGATCAGGCGGATGAGTGGGCCGCCAACCGCTTCATGGACGCGCTGTACTACTACCAGCGGCGAATTGCCGCTTCCAGCTTGCCGGTGCAACCGGTGCGGGTCGGTGTGATCGAGCGAGAGGTGGACTTCGACGCGCCAGGCTTCAGCCATTATCGAGGGCGCTGCGAGCAGGCGCAGACATGCCTGTATGCGCGCGACGGTGATCGCCCAGGCAGTCACGGCAGCCATGTGGCCGGTATCCTGGCGAACCAGGATGAAGGCTTTCTGCCAAGGCTGGGCAAGCACAGTCCTGGCTTCGAGGTGATTGTCGAGCGCAACTCGGATGCCGGTATCACCGCCAACATCGCTGCATCGGTGAACCTGGTCGAGGATGGGGTGCGGGTGTTGAACTGGAGCTGGGGCATCCATCGGGTAGGGGCGCGCGATGTCAAAGGTGACGAAGTCGATTCGCTGGTGCGTTCCGGGCTGGCCATGAGTGGCTATGAGGAACTGCTCGAGGAGTTCTTCCTGTGGCTGCGCGCCGAGCACCCTGATGTGGTGGTGGTCAACTCGGCGGGTAATGGTGCGTCCTGGTCGGGTACCGATGAATATCGCCTGCCATCGTCGTTCATTACCGAACAATTGCTGGTGGTGGGCGGGCACCAGCGCAGTGACAAGTCAGTGGCGGTCGAACACCCTGGCCATGTGCGCAAGCGCCATAGCTCCAACATCGACATGCGCGTGGATGTCAGTGCGGCGGCCTGCATTCGCCCGGGTGCGGGCGCTGCGCATTGTGGCACGTCGTACGCAACACCGCTGGTGACCGCAACCGTGGCGACGATGCTGTCGATCAACCCGGCGCTGACCCCCGAACAGGTGCGCATGCTGTTGCGGCGCAGCGCCTTGACCTTGGGCGCCGAGCAGGATTTCGAAGCGATGGACGCCGAGGACCTGACGGCGCCGATCCTGCCGTCTGAGCGTGGCGGCCAACTGAACCACCCCGACCTTGGGCGTTCGGCGCGCCTGGACATGCAGCGCGCTCTGGACCTGGCCGTGCAAAGCCGGGAGCGGGTGCGCTGAACGGTGGCCGCTGCCAGACAAATTCCGTAACATCGCGCCCGCTTGTTTTCGATCCGTCCATCCGGACTGCACCACAGGATGCCCATGAAACCCGCCCGACTTCGCGCCGACGTGCTCGCCGGCCTGACCACCTCATTCGCCCTGGTGCCCGAGTGCATCGCCTTTGCCCTGGTGGCTCACCTCAACCCGCTGATGGGCCTGTATGGCGCCTTCATCATCTGCACCTTGACGGCGCTGTTCGGTGGTCGACCGGGGATGATTTCCGGGGCCGCCGGCTCGATGGCGGTGGTAATCGTTGCGCTGGTGGTGCAGCACGGTGCGCAGTACCTGCTGGCCACGGTTTTGCTGGGCGGCGTGGTGATGATCCTGTTCGGCTTGCTGCGCCTGGGCAAGCTGGTGCGGTTGGTGCCGTACCCGGTGATGCTCGGCTTCGTCAACGGCCTGGCGATCGTCATTGCCATGGCCCAGCTGGAGCACTTCAAAGAGGGCGGGCACTGGCTCGGCGGTACGCCGCTGTACCTGATGATCGGCCTGGTGGCGCTGACCATGGCGGTAGTCTACGTGCTGCCGAAGTTGACCCGTGCGGTGCCGCCAGCGCTGGTGGCGATCCTTGGCGTTGGTTTGCTGGTGTACCTGCTCGGCCTGCCCACGCGCACCCTGGGCGACATGGCGCGCATCGCCGGTGGCTTGCCGCAGCTGGCCCTGCCGGACGTGCCGTGGAACCTCGAGACCCTGAAGATCATCGCCCCCTACGCGGTGCTGATGGCCATGGTCGGCCTGCTGGAAACCCTGCTCACGCTCAACCTGACCGATGAAATCACCGAGAGCCGTGGCTACCCCGACCGCGAGTGCGTGGCGCTGGGCGCGGCCAACATGGTTTCCGGCCTGTGCGGTGGCATGGGTGGTTGCGCGATGATCGGCCAGACGGTGATCAACCTCAGCTCCAATGGCCGTGGCCGGCTGTCAGGTGTGGTGGCCGGGGTGATGGTCCTGCTGTTCGTGCTGTTCCTGTCGCCGCTGATCGAGCGTATTCCGCTGGCGGCGCTGGTCGGGGTGATGTTTGTGGTGGCGCAGCAGACCTTCGCCTGGGCGTCGTTGCGGGTGCTGCACAAGGTGCCGCTGAGCGATGTGCTGGCGATCATTGCCGTGACCGTGGTGACGGTGCTCACCGACCTGGCGGTGGCGGTGCTGTTCGGCATCGTCATCGCGGCGGTGAACTTTGCCTGGCAGCATGCGCGGGAGCTGTATGCCGACAGCCATGAGGATGCGGAGGAGGGCAAGCATTACCAGGTGCATGGCACGCTGTTCTTTGCCTCGACTACGGTGTTCCTGAACCAGTTCGACCCGGCTAACGACCCGGCCAAGGTGACCCTGGATTGCCAGCATTTGAGCTTTGTCGATTATTCGGCGATTGCGGCGTTGAAGACGTTGCGGGAGCGGTATGCGAGGGCGGGCAAGCAGTTGCGGGTAGTGCATCTGTCCGAGCGTTGCAAGAAGCTGCTGAAGCGGGCTGGGGAGCAGCACTGAGAAGGGTTGTTGCCTGTGCCGGCCTATTCGCGGCTAAAGCCGCTCCTACAGGGGGTATGCATTCCCTGTGGGAGCGGCTTTAGCCGCGAAGAGGCCAGCACAGGCGAACGAATCACTCCCCGCGGTTCTTCTTGACGATGGCATCGGCAATGCTCGCCGGTGCCTCGGCATAACGGGTGAACTCCATCGAGAAGCTGGCCCGGCCCTGGGTCATGGAGCGCATCGAGGTGGCGTAGCCGAACATCTCGCCCAGCGGCACCTCGGCACGGATCACCTTGCCGGCCGGCGTTTCGTCACCGTCCTGGATCATCCCGCGGCGCCGGCTCAGGTCGCCGAGGATGTCACCCTGGTACTCCTCCGGGGTCACCACTTCCACCTTCATCACCGGCTCCAGCAACACCGCCCCACCTTTCTGCGACAGCTGCTTGGTGGCCATAGAGGCGGCGATCTTGTAGGCCATTTCGTTCGAGTCGACATCGTGGTACGAGCCGTCGAACACCGCCGCCTTCAGGTTGATCAGCGGGTAGCCGGCCAGCACGCCGTTCTTCATCTGCTCCTCGATGCCTTTCTGGATAGCCGGGATGTATTCGCGTGGGACCACGCCGCCAACGATCTCGTTGATGAACTCCAGGCCTTCCTTGCCCTCGTCGCCGGGGGCGAAGCGGATCCAGCAGTGGCCGTACTGGCCTCGGCCGCCGGACTGGCGGACGAAGCGGCCCTCGATCTCGCAGGTGTTGCGGATTTTCTCGCGGTAGGCCACCTGCGGCTTGCCGATGTTGGTCTCCACGTTGAACTCGCGGCGCATGCGGTCGACGATGATGTCCAGGTGCAACTCGCCCATGCCCGAGATAATGGTCTGGCCGGTCTCCTCGTCGGTGCGCACGCGGAATGACGGGTCTTCCTGGGCCAGCTTGCCCAGGGCGATGCCCATTTTTTCCTGGTCGGCCTTGGTCTTGGGCTCCACCGCCACGGAAATTACCGGGTCGGGGAAGTCCATGCGTTCGAGGATGATCGGCTTGTCCATGTCGCACAGGGTGTCGCCGGTGGTCACGTCCTTCATGCCGATCAGCGCGGCGATGTCGCCGGCGCACACATCCTTGATTTCAGCCCGCTGGTTGGCATGCATCTGCACCATGCGGCCGATGCGTTCCTTCTTGCCCTTTACCGAGTTGAGTACCGCGTTGCCGGAGCTGAGCACGCCGGAGTAGACCCGGGCGAAGGTCAGGGTGCCGACGAACGGGTCGGTGGCGATCTTGAATGCCAGGGCCGAGAACGGCTCGCTGTCGACAGCGTGTCGCTCCAGGTGCTTTTCTTCGTCATCCGGGTCGGTGCCCTTGATGGCCGGGATCTCCGACGGGGCGGGGAGGTAGTCGATGACCGCGTCGAGCATCAGCGGCACGCCCTTGTTCTTGAACGACGAGCCGAGGATGGTCGGCACGATCTCGTTGTTCAGGGTGCGTTTGCGCAGGCCGGCCTTGATCTCGTCGATACTCAGTTCCTCGCCATCGAGAAACTTCATGGTGAGCTCGTCATCGGCCTCGGCCGCTGCCTCGACCATGTGCGCGCGCCACTCGTCGGCGAGCGCCTGCAGCTCGGCAGGGATGTCTTCTTCGCGGTAGCTGGTGCCCTGGTCGGCATCGTTCCAATAGATGGCCTTCATCTTCACCAGGTCGATCTGGCCGATGAAATTCTCTTCGCTGCCGATGGCCAGCTGGATCGGCACCGGATGGTGGCCCAGGCGCTGGTCGATCTGCTTGACCACGCGCAGGAAGTCGGCGCCCTGGCGGTCCATCTTGTTGATGTAGGCCAGGCGCGGCACATGGTACTTGTTGGCCTGGCGCCATACGGTCTCGGACTGCGGTTCGACCCCGTCCGCGCCGCTGAACACCACTACCGCGCCATCGAGCACGCGCAGCGAGCGCTCCACCTCGATGGTGAAGTCGACGTGGCCCGGGGTGTCGATGATGTTGAAGCGGTACTTGTGGGCGAACTGCTTGGTCGAGCCCTGCCAGAAGGCAGTGGTCGCCGCCGAGGTGATGGTGATGCCACGCTCCTGCTCCTGGGCCATCCAGTCCATGGTCGCGGCACCATCGTGCACTTCGCCCATCTTGTGGTTGACCCCGGTGTAGAACAGGATCCGCTCGGTGGTCGTGGTCTTGCCGGCGTCCACGTGGGCGACGATACCGATATTGCGGTACAGCTCGATGGGCGTTGTACGGGCCATGGCGGACTACCTGCGGATGAGCGGATTCTCCCACGGTAGCAGAACGGGAGAATCCTGCTTTACCGCCGGGCCGTCAGTCGGCCTGGGCTTGCAGCAGCCACTGGCCATCCACTTCGCGGGCCAGGCCGCTGGCAGGCAGCAGGGCCAGCAGGCGCGTGTGCAGGGCGGCTTCGGTGAAGGTCTTGAGGGTGGCCAGGTCCAGTGCGCCGATCAGGTTGAGATCGGCCTTGGTGTACGACAGCCAAGCCTTTTTCAGGGCCTGGGCGACGTCGCTGCCGGAGGTGCTGGCGAAGCGACGGTGCCATTGGCGGCCATCGAAGGTGAAGGTGTGGGCGTGGCTGTAGGTGCCTTGGTCGCCACCTTCGGTGCAGCGATGGCAACGGCACGGGCCTTCGCCGAAGGCGTTGCGCAGGTAGCTGTTGAAGTCCACCACGGGCTTGAGGGACAGGCGTTTGTCGACCTCGAACAGGTCGGCGATCAGGGGTTCTTCGGCGCTCACTCGGGATCCTCGTGTGGTGTGGCGTGCATCGGCGGGCACCCTAACAGATCGGGGCATTCAGATCACCTTTTGCAGGCCCGGCCTCTTCGCGGGTAAACCCGCTCCCACAAGTACCGCGCAGGCCTTGGGCAATGTGCGGTCACTGTAGGAGCGGGTTTACCCGCGAAGAGGCCGGTAGAGACAATAGAGATCACCTGCCGTACTCTACGCGCCCATACGCCTACACACCCACAGAGGTAACCCGCTTGAGCACCAAGTACCCGTACATCGCCACCATCACCGTCAGCGCCGAAGACCGTGGCGGCGACGCCGAGGCCTCGGAAAACCCCAACATGCGCGTTGGCCTGGAAGCGGTGACCGAAACGCTGAAGAAGGTGCATTTCGTCGGTACGCTCGCAGCCCCCGAAAAGAACGCCACGCACATCTGCGTGACCCTGGAGAACGGCCTGACCTACTACGGCCCGATCGTCAACGGCCACGCCGAACTCGAAGGCGGCTGGATTGCCTTCGAGTCCGACATGCTCACCCCGCAGGAACTGGGTCTTTAAGCCCCCGTTCCTCTCAGGAGCCCAGCTCCGCCAGGCACTGCTCGAGGATATCCAGGCCTTCCTCGAGCACTGCGGCCTCGATGGTCAGCGGTGCCAGCAGGCGGATGATGTGCCGCGCCTTGCCGCTGGGCATCAGCAACAGGCCCTTGGCCCGCGCCGCTTCCATCACCTTGGCCAGTTGCGCCGGTGCCGGGCTGCCGTCGGCATTGACGAACTCGATCCCGCGCATGGCGCCGACGCCGGTCAGGCGGCCGATGAACGGGCTCAGACCCGAGGCCTTCCAATGCTCGAAGCGGCGCACGATTGCCTGCTCCTGGCGCTCACCCCAGGTAGCGATGTTCTCGTCGGTCATCTGCGCCAGGCTGGCCAGGGCCGCTGCGCAGGCGATCGGGTTGCCTGAGTAGGTGCCACCCAGGCCACCCTTGGGCAGTGCTGCCATCAACTCCTTGCGCCCGACCACCGCACCCAGCGGCATGCCGCCGGCAATGCTCTTGGCCAACAGCAGCAGGTCGGGCTCGATGCCCAGACGCGGGAAGGCGAAGCGCTGGCCGGTGCGGCCGAAGCCCGACTGGATCTCGTCGATGATGATCAGGATGCCGCGCTCGTCGCAGAAGCGGCGCAGAGCCTGGGCGAAGGCTGGGTCAAGGGCGAGGAAGCCGCCTTCGCCCTGTACCGGCTCGAAGATGAACGCCGCCACGTCCTCCACTGCCAGCTCGACGCTGAACAGGCGGTCCATGGCCTTGAGGGCCTGTTCGCAGGTAACCCCGGTGTCGGCGCTGGGGTAGGGCAGGTGGTACACCGGCCCCGGCAGTTCACCGACCCGCTGCTTGTACGGGGCGACCTTGCCGTTGAGGTTCAGGGTGGCCAGGGTGCGACCGTGGAAGCCGCCGTCGAAGGCGATGATGGCGCGTTTGCCGGTGGCACCACGGGCCACTTTCAGGGCGTTTTCCGCAGCTTCCGCGCCGCTGTTGGTGAGCATGCCGGCCAATGGGTAGCTGACCGGTACGAATTGGCTCAGTTGTTCCATCAGCGCCAGGTATGGGCCGTGGGGGGCTGCGTTGAAGGCGTAGTGGGTCAGGCGAGCGGCCTGGGCCTGGATCGCCTCGACCACGGCCGGGTTGCAGTGGCCCAGGTTGAGTACACCGATACCGCCGACGAAGTCGATGTAACGTTTGCCGTCGGTGTCCCAGACTTCGGCATTACGGCCATGGGAAAGTGTGATCGGGTGAACGATGGCAATGGATTGGCTGATACTTTCCTGGTTCATGGGCACGCGGACCTTTTTTCGAGTTTCTTATTATCCAAGCGTGTTGGCAGGTTATTCCGCAAACGAATTATTCGATTGCGGTCATTCCATGGATTCTTGAACTAGCTGGCTTTTTGTATCTGCCATTCCGGCCCTATCGCCGGCAAGCCAGCTCCCACAAGTACTCCACAGCCATCAAGACCTGTGCCGTACCTGTGGGAGCTGGCTTGCCGGCGATAGGGCCAGTGCAGGAGGAATCAATCCCCCTCCGCCACCCGCTCCCGAATCCACTGCACGAAGGCCCTGACCTTGGGCACTTCGGCCGCATGCTCAGCATGGGCGATGAAGTGCCGGCCATTGCTCGCCACCGGGTGGTCCCAGGCCACCACCAGCTTGCCCTCGCTCAGCTCTTCGGCCACCAGGTAGCGCGGAATCAGGGCGATACCGCAGCCGGCAATGGCTGCGCGGATGCACAGGTAGAACGTGTCGAAGCGGGGCCCGTGGTAGCTGTTCTGGCTATGCAGCCCCAGCCCCAGGAACCATTCGTGCCAGGCCTCCGGGCGCGACACGCACTGCAGCAGGCGGTGTTCGGTCAGCGCCTGGGCGCTGTCGAACCGGTGGTTGGCCAGTAGCTGCGGGCTGCACACCGGCACCACTTCCTCGCTGAACAGTTCGATGCAGGTTGCCCCGGGCCAGGTGCCCTGGCCGAAGAAAAACGCAATGTCGGCCTTGGCCTGCACCAGGTCGAACGGCTCGAGCTCATTGCGGATATCCAGGTGAATGCGCGGGTAGCGGTCGCCAAACCCTTTTAGCCGGGGTACCAGCCAGCGCGCGCCGAAGGTGGGCTGGGTGGCGATGCGCAGCACTTCGGTCTCGTCACCGTAGCTGAGGATGTAGCGGCTGGAAATGTCGATCTGGGTGAGGATCTTGTTCACTTCGGTGAGGTACAGCGCGCCTGCCGGGGTCAGGTGCAGGCGCCGGCGAATGCGCTGGAACAGCGAGTGCGACAGCATGTCCTCGAGCTGCGCCACCTGCTTGCTGACGGCGCTCTGGGTCAGGTGCAGTTCCTGGGCCGCGCGGGTGAAGCTGAGGTGGCGGGCGGCTGCTTCGAAGCACTGAAGGGCGGTGGTCGAAGGCATCAGGCGTTTGGACATGACGGGCAAATACCGAGCAAAAAAGGAAGGAGTTCATTCCGTAACGGAATCATGTGTTTCGAAAAGGTCGTTTGTTGACCCCGCCCTATAGATTAATACTGACCTGGATCAACGATTACAACCGGTCGTGCGAAGAGGAGGTCAGTACCCGCTTCCGGCATCTGCAAAACAACAACAACGAACATCAGAAATTTATAAGAATTCTGCTCCAGTCTTCAGCCGCCCCGCTGCGGCCGACCCATTCGAGGGTTCTTCATGGCTTCGCTACACAACAACAAACAGCGCTCCCTGCAGCACGGTCTGACGTCCCGTCAGGTATCCATGATCTCCATCGCCGGCATCATCGGTGCCGGCCTGTTCATCGGTTCCTCCAACGCCATCGCCACCGCCGGCCCGGCCATCCTCATCTCCTACGCCATGACCGGCCTGCTGGTCCTGCTGGTGATGCGCATGCTGGGCGAAATGGCCATCGCCAACCCGAACAGCGGCTCGTTTTCCACCTATGCCTCCGAAGCCATCGGCCCTTGGGCGGGCTTTACCATCGGCTGGCTGTACTGGTGGTTCTGGGTACTGATCATTCCGGTCGAGGCCATTGCCGGCGCCGACATCCTGCATGCCTACTTCCCTGGCGTGCCGTCGTGGCTGTTCGCCTTCCTGATCATGCTGGTGCTGTCGGGTACCAACCTGATCAGCGTGAAGAACTTCGGTGCCTTCGAGTACTGGTTCGCGCTGGTCAAGGTGGTGGCGATCATCGCCTTCATCGTGGTCTGCAGCCTGGCGGTGTTTGGCGTCTGGCCGCTGGCCGAGGTGTCCGGGGTCAGCCGGTTGTGGGACAACGGCGGCTTCATGCCCAACGGTTTCGGCACCGTGCTCGGTGGCGTGCTGATCACCATCTTCTCGTTCTTCGGTGCCGAAATCGTCACCATTGCCGCTGACGAAACCGCCAACCCGAAAGACAAGATCCGCCGCGCTACCAACCTGGTGGTGTACCGCATCGCCATCTTCTACCTGGCGTCGATCTTCCTGGTGGTATCGCTGGTGGCGTGGAACGACCCGGGCCTGAAAGCAGTGGGCTCGTTCCAGCGCGTGCTGGAAGTGCTGAATGTGCCGGGCGCCAAGCTGCTGGTGGATATCGTGGTGCTGGTGGCCGTGACCAGCTGCATGAACTCGGGCCTGTACACCGCGTCGCGCATGCTCTATTCGCTGGGTGCCCGTGGCCAGGCGCTGAGCGTTACCAAGCGTATCTCCGGCTCTGGCGTACCGACCGTGGCGGTCATCTTCTCGACGCTGGCCGGCTTTGCCGGGTGCTTCGTCAACTATGTGTTCCCGGGCAAGGTATTCGGCTTCCTGCTGTCCACCACCGGCGCCATCGCCTTGCTGGTGTACCTGGTGATTGCCGTGTCGCAGCTGCGCATGCGGGCCCGTGCCGAGCGTGAAGGGCGGCCGCTGGAGCTGAAGATGTGGCTGTTCCCATGGCTGACCTGGCTGGTGATCGGCACCATCGTCATGGTGCTGGGCTACATGCTGTTCAGCGATGCCTACCGCTACGAGACGCTGATGACCGCCGGGGTGACCGCGTTCATCCTGCTGGTTTCGCTGACCCAGCGGCGCGCCAGGGTGGTCGCCCAGACGGCCTGATGTTTTTGCTTTAATGTGGGGGCGTTGCGCGCCCCCCCATATCAATAAGCACAGGAAGCGTATGAACGACCACCCCCTTTCCCTCCAGGCCCTCGCCGCACCCGACGGCACTTGCTACGGCTGCGGTTGCTCCCACCCCAGCGGCCTGCACCTGCAAAGTCACTGGGACGACGACGGCATCCACCTGGTGTGCCGGCACGCGCCTGACAGCACCTTCATCGGCTGGCCCGGCCTGGTCTACGGCGGGCTGCTGGCGATGCTGGTCGACTGCCACTCCAACTGGACGGCAATGGCTTACCACTACCGCAACGAAGGTCGCGAAGCGGGCAGCCTGCCGCGCATCGACTGTGTCACTGGCAGCCTTGGTCTGAACTACCTCAAGCCCACGCCCATGGGCGTCGAATTGTTGCTCAAGGCGCGTGTGGAAGGTGAGGTAGGGCGCAAGACCCGGGTTATCTGCGAAGTTTGGGCCGACGATGTGCTGACAGTGACTGCCGACTCGGTGTTCGTTCGTGTCGATACCGAAAAGCTCAAGCTCAAGGCGCACGGCCAGGCCTGAGCCTCCGGTGGTGATGAGTGGTCGGTGATGGTCAGCGGCCGGGGATGTCTCTAGAGTGAGAGGTTCATTCCCCAGGCAAGGTTGATCATGACCGATCTCAGTGCTTTCCCCATTACCCGCAAGTGGCCCGCCAGACACCCCGAGCGCCTGCAGCTGTATTCGCTGCCGACGCCCAACGGCGTCAAGGTGTCGATCATGCTCGAAGAGATCGGCCTGGCCTATGAGCCGCACAAGGTCAGCTTCGACAACGATGACCAGCTGAGCCCCGAGTTCATCTCGCTCAGCGCCAACAACAAGATCCCCGCCATCCTCGACCCCAATGGCCTTGGCGGCCAGCCGCTGCCACTGTTCGAGTCGGGGGCGATCCTGCAGTACCTGGCGGAGAAGAGCGGCCAGTTGCTCAGCCAGGACCCGGCCCAGCGTTACCAGACCTTGCAGTGGCTGATGTTCCAGATGGGTGGCATCGGGCCGATGTTCGGCCAGGTCGGGTTCTTCCATTTCTTTGCTGGCAAGGAATACGAGGACAAGCGCCCGCGGGACCGTTATGTCAACGAGTCCAAGCGCCTGCTCGGTGTTCTGGACCGCCATCTGAAAGGCCGGGAATGGATGGTCGACGAGTACAGCATTGCCGATATCGCGATCTTCCCGTGGGTGCGTAACCTGGTTGAGCGTTACAACGCCCGAGATTTGGTCGGCTTCGATCAGTTCAAGGAAGTGCAGCGGGTGCTGGCGGCGTTCCTCGAGCGGCCGGCCGTGCAACGGGGCCTGAAAATCCCAGGCTGATCAGGCAACACTGGCCTTATGTGCATGCACCGGCCATTGTAGGAGCGGCCTTGTGTCGCGAAAGGGCCGCAAGGCGGCCCCGGGATTTCAGCACTGATGCTTAAATCGCCGGGGCTGCCTTGCAGCCCTTTCGCGACACAAGGCCGCTCCTACAAGGGGCGTATTCCAGCTTTTCAGAAAATGTGGTGCAGCAGCCAGTACAGGCTGCCGGCCAACAGCATCGCTGCCGGCAAGGTCAGCACCCAGGCCATCAGCAGGTTGACCAGCGTGCGCTTCTGTATCCCCGACCCGTTGGCCACCATGGTCCCGGCCACCCCGGAACTCAGCACGTGGGTGGTCGACACCGGCAACCCGAACATGTCCGCCGCACCAATGGTGCACATTGCCACCACTTCGGCCGAAGCCCCTTGGGCATAGCTGAGGTGGGTCTTGCCGATTTTCTCGCCTACCGTCACCACGATGCGCCGCCAGCCGACCATGGTGCCCAGCCCCAGTGCGATGGCCACGGCCACTTTCACCCACAGCGGGATGTAGCGGGTGGCGTCGTCCAGCTGGGTCTTGAACAGCAGCACCTGGCTGCGCGTGCCTGCGTCGAACACCACCAGCTGGTTCTTCTCGATCAGGCGGATGGCTTCGCTGGTCAGGTACATGTCGTTGCGCACGTTGGCCATGGCTTCGGCCGGTACCCGCTTGAGCGAGCCATAACCTTTGACCTCTTCGCCGATCATGCCGGTCAGTGCCGCCAGCGCCGGTATCAGTTGCGGGTTGGCCCTGGGCTCGGCAATGAACGTGGTCAGCACCTGGCGTGGGTCGGCTGGTGCCGCTTGTGGGGCGCCGCGTACCAGTGCCTGGCGGGTTACCTCGGCGACCGCGGAAAACTGCAAGGCCTGTTCATTGGGCATGGTCTTGTTCAATGCGTAAGCCATCGGCAGGGTGCCAACCAGAATCAGCATGATCAGGCCCATGCCTTTCTGGCCGTCGTTGGAGCCGTGGGCAAAGGACACCCCGGTGCAGGTCAGGATCAGTACGCCGCGAATCCACCACGGTGGTGGTGTCTGGCCTTCCGGCGCCTGGTACAGCGCCTTGCGCTTGACCAGCGCGCGCAGGGCCAGCAGCAACAGGGCGGCACAGGCAAAGCCGATCAGTGGCGAGAACAGCAGGGCATAACCGACCTTGCTGGCCTGGGCCCAGTCCACGCCGCTGGTACCGTCGCGCCCGTGCATCAGCGCATTGGCCACGCCCACGCCGATGATCGAACCGATCAGGGTGTGCGAGGATGAGGCCGGCAGGCCCAGCCACCAGGTGCCGAGGTTCCAGATGATCGCCGCCAGCAGCAGGGCGAAGACCATGGCGAAGCCGGCCGAGGAGCCGACCTGCAGAATCAGCTCCACCGGCAGCAGGGCGATGATGCCGAACGCCACCGCGCCGCTGGAAAGCAGCACACCGAGGAAGTTGCACAGCCCGGACCAGACCACGGCGACGGGTGCAGGCAACGAGTGGGTGTAGATGACGGTGGCCACTGCGTTGGCGGTGTCATGGAAGCCATTGACGAACTCGAAGCCCAGGGCAATCAGCAACGCCAGGCCCAGCAGCAGGAATGGTGTGACCGTGGTGATTACCGTGCCGCTGGCCGTCACATCCTGCTTCAGGCTCCAGGCGGTGTAGGCGATACCGGCCAGCAGCAGGCCGAAGAACAACACCAGGGTGGCTCGCCCGGGCTTGTGGGCAAGTTGCGGGCGGGCATCGCGTTGGGCCAGTTGCGGCAGGCTGGCCAGTGAAGGGGTTGCCATGGTGGCTCCGGTCGGGGTGGGGCAAGGGTGCCGAAGGCCTTGAGCATAGAAACAATTCGTAACCCGGCCGTGACCTCGATCAATGATTTATCTAGGCTCAAGACGGACGGTAGCGGCAGGAGAAACCCATGATTCGCTGCAAGCGTGTCTACGATGCGGTTGAGCAAGACGACGGTCAGCGCGTGCTGGTCGATCGCCTTTGGCCGCGTAACAAGCGCAAGGAAGACCTGCACGGGCAGTGGTTGCGCGAAGTTGCACCCTCGGATGAGTTGCGCAAGGCGTTTCACCAGGGTGAAGTGGATTTCGCCGGCTTCACCAAGCGTTACCAGCAAGAGCTGGCGGCCCACCCCGAGCACTGGTATCCGCTGCTGGACCTGGCCGGAAAGGGCACGCTGACATTGCTTTATGCGGGCAAGGATACCGAGCACAACAATGCCCGGGTGTTGGCCGAATGGCTGGAGGACGAACTGGATCGCCGTGGGCCCGGCAGTTCGCCCGTGTGCTACGCCCAATGAGCGATAATGATTTATCGGGACTGTGCTGACCCCTGTAGGAGCGGCCTTGTGTCGCGACAGGGCCGCAGAGCGGCCCCGGTAATAATGGCTCCATGCCGAAATCCCGGGGCTGCTGTGCAGCCCTGTCGCGACACAAGGCCGCTCCTACAAACGACAGTGCAAGAGCTGCCAGACCAGAGAACCCATGCCTCTACAACTGACCCCCGCCAACGACTCCCACCGCACCTTCGCCCGCGACCTCACGCGCCGCGCCATGCTGCCCTACTACCGCGAATACGACCTGCTGTGGCTAGAGGAAGCCTTCGACGAAGCCTGGGGCTGGCGCGAGCAGTGGCTGGTGACCGAAGGCGACGCGGTGCTCGGCTTCTGCAGCCTCAGCCAGGACCGCCAGGCGTTGTTCATTCGCGAGTTGCACCTGCTACCCGAGCACCGTGGGCGTGGGGTCGGCAGCTGGGTGCTGGAGCAGTTGGCACTGTGGGCCCGCCAGCGGCACCTGCCGCTGCTGCGGCTGATGGTGTTTCGCAGCAACCCGGCGCGTGTGCTCTACCAGCGCCACGGCTTCGTCGAAATGGGTGAGGACGAATGCTTTGTGCGCATGCAGCGCACGATCGACTAATAGCTCAATGATGGCTTGTCGCGACTGGTGAGCATCGGCATAGTGACCTCAGGCGTTCACGGCCGCCTGCAGGTGGGTAGGCCGTACATGAGTGTGATCAGGGATAAGGAGCCCCCCATGAATGGAATCGGTCCGCGGCTGCGGGAAGAGCGTGAGCGTCTGGGGATGACCCAGCGCGTGTTTGGCGATATCGGCGGGGTCGAACCCAATGCCCAGGGCAAATACGAGAGTGGTGAACGCTCGCCGCGGGTCGATTACCTGGCGGCATTGGCAACCCGGGGCGTGGATGCACTCTATGTGCTCAGCGGTATCCGCACCCCGGCAACGCTCGAGGGGCTGAGCGCCGATGAGTCCGGTTTGCTGGGGGCTTTCCGGCAGTTGTCGTGCGACGATCAGGCGGCACTCTGGCACTTGTTGCGGCGTTTGACCAACAACGACAAATCCCGGCAGACAGTGAGGCCGCTTACGGTTGAACGTCAGGTGTTTCTGACAGAAGGAATGCGTTAGGTCCGCCGTGAAAAATTTTGTTAAGGTGGCGGGATCCAATCGCCCTGCTGACGAGGTGTGTGCTTGATTAGGGTCTTAGTGGTCGACGATCACGATCTGGTACGAACCGGTATTACACGCATGCTGGCCGACATCGATGGCCTGCAGGTGGTGGGTGAGGGCGATTCGGGCGAGTCGGCGCTCAGGCTGGCCCGTGAACTGAAGCCGGATGTGGTGCTGATGGACGTGAAAATGCCCGGCATCGGTGGCCTGGAGGCCACCCGCAAGCTGCTGCGCAGCCATCCGGACATCAAGGTGGTTGCCGTGACTGTGTGCGAGGAAGACCCGTTCCCCACGCGCCTGTTGCAGGCCGGTGCTGCTGGCTACCTGACCAAGGGCGCCGGCCTTGACGAAATGGTCCAGGCCATCCGCCTGGCCTTCGCCGGCCAGCGCTACATCAGCCCGCAGATTGCCCAGCAGATGGCGTTGAAACCTTTCCAGCCGCAGGGTTCGCCGTTCGATGCCTTGTCGGAACGGGAAATCCAAATTGCCCTGATGATCGTTGGTTGCCAGAAAGTGCAGATCATCTCCGACAAGTTGTGCCTCTCGCCCAAGACCGTCAATACTTACCGTTATCGGATCTTTGAAAAACTCTCCGTCACCAGCGACGTCGAACTGACCTTGCTGGCCGTTCGCCACGGCATGGTCGACGCAAGCCTGTAAAACCTCATGTCCCAAGTTTTCGATGCCAGCGCATTCCTGGCTACCTGCAGTGGTCGCCCGGGCGTCTACCGGATGTTCGACGGCGAAGCCCGGCTGCTTTACGTGGGCAAGGCCAAGAACCTCAAGAAGCGCCTGGCCAGCTATTTCCGCAAGACCGGCCTGGCGCCCAAGACCGCCGCGCTGGTGGCCCGCATCGCCCAGGTCGAAACCACCATCACCGCCAACGAAACCGAGGCGCTGCTGCTGGAGCAGAACCTGATCAAGGAATGGCGGCCGCCGTACAACATCCTGCTGCGCGATGACAAATCCTACCCCTACGTGTTCCTTTCCGACGGTGAGTTCCCGCGGCTGGGCATCCACCGTGGGGCGAAGAAGGCCAAGGGCCGCTACTTTGGCCCGTACCCCAGCGCCGGAGCCATTCGCGAAAGCCTTAGCCTGCTGCAGAAGGCCTTTTCGGTGCGCCAGTGCGAAGACAGTTACTACGCCAACCGCACCCGGCCATGCCTGCAGTACCAGATCAAGCGCTGCAAAGGGCCCTGCACGGGCCTGGTGACCGCCGAGGAATATGCCGAGGACGTGCGCCACTCGGTGATGTTCCTCGAAGGGCGTAGCCAGCAACTGGGCAACGAGCTCAATGCCGAGATGGAGAAGGCCGCCATGGCCCTCAATTTCGAGAAGGCTGCCGAGTTGCGCGACCAGATCGCCTTGCTGCGCCGCGTCCAGGACCAGCAGTACATCGAAGGCGGCAGCGGCGACGTCGACGTTATCGCTGCCTTCGTCAACCCCGGCGGCGCCTGCGTGCACCTGATCAGCGTGCGCGGCGGGCGGGTGCTGGGTAGCAAGAACTTCTTCCCGCAGGTAGGCATCGAGGAGGAGGTGGCCGAAGTGATGGCCGCGTTCCTTTCCCAGTACTACCTGGGCAATGCCGAGCGCGAACTGCCGGGCGAACTGATCGTCAACGTGGTGCACGAAGACTTCGCCGCCATCAGCGAAGCCCTGCAGACCCTGCGCGGTCGCGACCTGACCATCAGCCACCGGGTACGCGGTACCCGCGCCCGCTGGCAGCAGCTGGCGGTGACCAACGCCGAGCAGGCGCTCAATGCCCGCCTGGCCAACCGCCAGCACATGGCCGCACGTTTCGAGGCCCTGGCCGAGGTGCTGGGCCTGGACGAGGTGCCGCAGCGTCTCGAGTGTTACGACATCAGCCATTCCAGCGGCGAAGCCACCGTGGCCAGCTGCGTGGTGTTCGGCCCCGAAGGCCCGCTCAAGTCCGACTACCGCCGCTTCAACATCGAAGGCGTCACCGCTGGTGACGACTACGCCGCCATGCACCAAGCCCTGACCCGCCGCTACGGGCGCATCAAGGATGGCGAGGGCAAGCTGCCCGACGTGCTGCTGGTGGACGGCGGCAAAGGCCAGCTGAACATGGCCCGTGACGTGATGCAGGAGCTGGGCTTCAGCGACCTGACCCTGCTTGGCGTGGCCAAGGGCGTGACGCGCAAGGCCGGTTTCGAAACCCTGTACCTGAACGACGTGCACCATGAGTTCACCCTCAAGGGCGACTCACCGGCCTTGCACCTGATCCAGCAGATCCGTGACGAGGCCCACCGTTTCGCCATCACCGGCCACCGCGCCCGCCGTGGCAAGGCCCGCCGGGTGTCCAGCCTGGAGGATGTGGCCGGGGTAGGGCCCAAGCGCCGGCGCGACCTGCTGAAACATTTCGGCGGCCTGCAGGAGCTCAACCGCGCCAGTATCGATGAAATCGCCAAAGCACCCGGCATCAGTAAAAAGCTTGCCGAGTCGATTTATGCCAGCCTGCATAGCGAGTAGAATGCGGGCTCAACTTGCGGCCAGTCGTACCGATGAATATTCCAAACCTGCTCACCGTTCTACGCGTCCTGCTCATCCCGATCTTCATCCTGCTGTTCTATGTGCCCTATCACTGGAGCTACATGGCCGCCAGCAGCGTGTTCGCCGTTGCCGCCGCCACCGACTGGCTGGATGGCTACCTGGCGCGCCGCTTGCAGCAGAGCACGCCGTTCGGTGCCTTCCTCGACCCTGTGGCCGACAAGCTGATGGTGGCGGTGGCCCTGGTGCTGCTGGTGCAGACCCACGCCAACTTCTGGCTGACCCTGCCGGCCGCGGTGATCATCGGCCGCGAGATCGTGGTTTCGGCGCTGCGCGAGTGGATGGCCGAACTGGGCGCGCGCGCGCATGTGGCGGTGTCCAACCTCGGCAAGTGGAAAACCGCGGCGCAGATGCTGGCGCTGGTGATCCTGCTGGGCAACCCGCCAGCGGTGACCTTCTGGGTAATCCTCGGCTACGCGCTGCTGCTGGTGGCGGCGGGGCTGACACTGTGGTCGATGGTGCACTACCTGCTGGCCGCCTGGCCGCACCTGCGCGAAGGCTCTGAGCAGAAATAAAAGTTTTTTTGAATCAAGGGGTTGACGCTATTTTAGAAATCGCTAGAATGGCACCCATCACGACGCGGGAATAGCTCAGTTGGTAGAGCACGACCTTGCCAAGGTCGGGGTCGCGAGTTCGAGTCTCGTTTCCCGCTCCAAATATAGATTTACAGGGTTCCATGGAAGTCTGTAAATCATTGAAAAAAGACGCTTCGGCGTCTTTTTTCGTTTCAGTCAGATCCATCAGGATCCATGGGCATTCGGGCCTTTCCAGGCTTTGTACGAAATCCCAAGTAACCCAATCACCGCCCCTCGAACGCTGAAACTTTGCAGAGTCCCCCCGCATCGACGGAAAGGCATTCTGTGATGGCAAAGCGTTATGAATACTCGGACGAGGTGTGGGGTGTGGTCTCCGAGCTCCTCATCAAGCCCCAGCAGCTACCGGCCTAGCCTTAGGATACCCGCCCCAACAGGAGCTGAACTCGTTGTTCTGGCTTTCACGGTCCCAGGGAAAGCTGACCTTTACTCGGCCCCACTCATCGCAATAGATCTCTTCTCCCTTCGGGCCGACCACGGTAGCCTCGTGTGCTCCGCCGATGTGACGATGAGGTCCATGGTGTTTTTCGTGCATGAACTGCATGGACATCTCATTGGTCGACAAGTCCGGTTGCGTACACTTATGCTGGTGAAATTCCGTTTGAAGTTTATCGTCATTTCGCCCTAATTATCCTACATGTATTTGCACAATAGTGTGCAGGGAGGTCAGGGCTAATGCCTGCAGATAGGATCTTTCGAATTATTAAATTTTGTTATTCATGGTGGCCCTTTTATGCAGAACTGAGAATGTGAAGAAAGCTATTGAATGTATCAGAAATTGGGAATTTCTCGCTCTCGCTTGGTAACCATAGGTAAACGCAGCCATTGTCGTCGTTATTTGTTGATAGTAGGAATAGGTTGCCGCAGTCGTCATAGGCAAATGGTATGAGTCCGGCTAGCGAAGGGGTGCTTTTGACTAGTTGTTTGTAGACGTTTTCGATCGTGGCTTCACCATGTTTTATCGATAAAAAGCTATTTATAAGAAGCTCGGATTCGGTGTGTTTTTTATCATCAATGAATCCGCCGTTATTGGTCAGATAAAAGTTCATGAATTCACTTGTTGGGTGTGCATTTATTGATTTTGTGAATTCAAGAAAGTCACTTTTGGATATGGGTTGTTCACTTTCTATTAATTTTACGGGCACGGTTTTGCTCCTTTAGAAAATCTGGCTGGATGTGTCTACTGCCTGTCGCGGCTGCGTACTGACTTACGCCACCATTGTGAGTTATCCCGAGGCGTCCAGCCGTTCGACCACACGCCCGCTGCGGTTGTAGCGAAATTGCAGTTTCTTTTGCGCAGGATCGATGTAGCGCATCAGCTGGCCGGCGGCATCAACTTCGTAGCGGTTGATACGACCATCGGGCCGTTCGCTTTCTATGAGGTAGCCGCGAGCGTCATAGCGGAAGTGGGTCTGTTCTCCGCGGGCATTGATGCTTTCGCTCAGGCGACCCTGCAAGTCGTAGTGGTACAGCGTCTGGTTGTTGCTGCAGTCGCGATAGCTGAGCAAATGGTCACGGTGTTCCAACCCAGGTGCTTGGTCTTTTCGAGGGCATCGGTGACGCGGCTAACACGACCTTCCGGGTTGTATTGATACTGTGGATGGCGCGTCAGCAGCTACTGAGCGCTGAGGGTGGGGTGCGCCTGCAGCATCCACGAACCAGGGCAAGGCCCTGGCTTGGAGGCGATCGATGCCTGAAAAATCGACTTTGCTGCGTCAAGAAGTTGCTTATTGCAGCTCGGGGAGATTTGTTAGAATTTTCCCGCTACAGCAACTTTGGTCATGAGGGCTTGGTTTCAGTGAATATTCTTTCGATTTCCCTTGCGTATTGCCTGGGGTAGGGTATTCGGATCTTTGTTATGTATTCTGATAGTTCGCTTTTTCTTTTCGATATCATGTAGTATTCAATAGTGTGGCCGATTGGGAAATTTACCTTGGGGGCGTGATTGATTATATTGTCTCTGCCTCCGTTTGGCTCTCTGTAGGTGGCTTGTTTTTTTATGATGTAGGCAATTAAATGTTTTTGGTGGTTTGATATGATGTACAGCAAGTCTTCGCAAGAAAGCGAGGCATGTTGCATCCATTTTTCCATTAGATTTATAATGGTTTCGTGGACTTTTGAACTTCTGTCTATTTTCTCGGGGATGTGCTTGTCTAGGTCGTCAAGGAATGTTGTGTAGGTGTCGGACTGCATAAGTTCTGAAAGTTTCATTTAAAATCCTTTGTAATTGCTTAGATCTTGCAGTACCTCAATTAACTCACTCCCTGGGTGTCTGTAGGGATCTTTGGCTGCATGCTCCCAAGGTGTTACTTTTTCAAGGTTGTATGGGGTGTGAATGTGTTTGCCGTCGCGTTGAGGCCAGTGGCGGTGGTTTAGCTCGATCGAGACGTTTCTAGTTCTTTCCTCTTGGGTTTTGAAATGAAACTCTCTGACTCGAATCCGTGGGGCAAGGCCTAGGCGCATTCTAAACATATTCACTGATGAATACATGCCCTTTGGTGCTGCTTTAGCCTCTGCTCTCCAATATTTGCGCCTTGCAGATGGCCAGCATGTAAGTCCTAGTGGATCGATCCAGCTGAGTGGATTTGGCGCATACTGGAAAAAGTTCAGCCCCCCCACCAAGCCTACAGGGTCAACTTGAGTGAAACAGCCTACGTCAGGGTCATAATATCTAAATGTGTTATAGTGCAGTCCCGTCTCACGGTCAAGGTATTGTCCTTGATGTCGTAAGTTTTGCTCACGGCCATGCCGTGGATCGTGCCACTCATCGCGTGTGCTACCCCGCCCATGATAATCGCTGCGCCAAAGCGTAAGGCCATGCTCATCCGTTAGTTGTTCGGGTAGCCCGGCCAAGTTGGTGTGATAATACTGTATTTTTTCTTTGGTTGGTTTTCCCTCTATTCGTGCTATTGGCTCGTAGCTGCTCGAATTTGCATAGACATACAGACTGGGTAGCCCATTCTGTATTTCCTGTAGCAAGCGCAACCCCTGCCAGTGGTAGAGTGTCTGGAATGTCGGCCTGGATTCGCCTTGCTTGTAAATGGCCTTGCTTATCCGGCGTCCTAGCAGATCGTAGCCGAACACAATGCGCTCGACCTCACCATATCCCTCCTGCACCATGCACACCAGTCTCTGTTCGGCGTCATACTCGAAGCGCTGCACTCGATGGCTGCCGATTCGCTTCTCGCATAAGCGGCCAAAGCCGTCATAGCGGTAACGCTTATCATGATAAACGAGGACACGGTTGTGCTTGATCAGGCCGTTGAGCTTCGGTCCGTCGAATATATTTCCGGCCTTGTCGTACTTGTAGTCCTCGACCTGTGTCGCCTGCCAGTTAGGGCGTGACTGCTGGACGGTCTGAAGTTGTTCGTTGGGATCGTAGCCATATCGATTTCTGCCCGAGTAGCTTCTGCCTGTGTGGGGCAGGTTGTGGAATCGGCCAATTATTTTTTCGAGGTCGGCATGTTCATCGTTGGCAGCGCAGGACATGCCTTTGCGCTGGGTCTGAGTCAGCACTTCGGCGACAAGGTTGTCGCTGGCGTCATAACGATAGGTTTTGTCCAGTAACGGAAGAACTTCAGCGGGGGCATCGCGGTAGTGGATTGCCTTGCCACTCAAGCGCCCGCTTTTGTCATAACGGGTGCGCGTAATCAGGTTGCCTTGGGTGCGCATGACTTCGTCATGCACGGCATCACGCTCAAAGTCACTAATGACCCGGCCGTCCAGGTTGATCTGGTGCAGGTGCCCACTGCCGTAGTAGAGGTAATTGATATTGCGTTGATCGGGGAGGGTGAGCGTCTGCAGGTTGCCCAACTCGTCGTAGAGATACTGCAACAGCCCGGCGCTGCTAGTTTCGCTCAACAGTTGCCCTGCGGGGTCGTAGGTGTATTCAAGCTGCTGTTCTTTACCCTGATTATTTGTGAAAGTGATGGACAACAGGTTGTCGGCGGTGTCGTAGCTGTAGTCGGTAATGCCATCCTCGGTGCGCTTGCTCAGCAGGCGGCCGACGGCATCACGTTCGAAGTCGTGGCGAATCGGCGTTGTTCGAGTTGCTGGGGCGTTCTCGGACAAAGGCGCTTGTTCATGGGGAGAGGGCACGTGGGTGAGGCTGGTGACCCCATCCAGCACGTCGTATTCATAAATGCGACCACTGCCATCCAGGTCTTCCTGCGCGATTAGGCGGTCCAGCTTGTCCCAACCAAAGCGATACGACTCATTATTCTCGTTGGTGAGCTGTAGCAGTCGGCCGTAGGCGTCATAGCGAAATCTTACGCTGTGACCCATGGCGTCCAGCCGTTCGACCATACGCCCGCTGCGGTCGTAGCGAAATTGCAGCTTCTTTTGCGCAGGATCGATGTAGCGCGTCAGCTGGCCGGCGGTATCAACTTCGTAGCGGTCGATACGACCATCGGGTCGTTCGCTTTCTATGAGATAGCCGCGAGCGTCATAGCGGAAGTGGGTCTGCTCTCCGCGGGCATTGATGCTTTCGCTCAGGCGGCCATGCAAGTCGTAGTGGTACAGCGTCTGGTTGTTGCTGCAGTCGCGATAGCTGAGCAACTGGCCACGGGTGTTCCAACCCAGGTGCTTGGTCTTTTCGAGGGCATCGGTGACGCGGGTAACACGACCTTCCGGGTTGTATTGATACTGTGTGCTCCGGCTCAGTGGGTCCTGCTCCCACAGTAAATTGCCATGAGCATCGTAGCCGTAGCGCCGGGTACGTCCTGCTCCGTCTGTGACCTGAACGGGCAAGGCCCAGTGGCGCAGATAGCTTATGCGTTCGCTTCGCCCAAGCGGGTCACGCGTCTCGATCAGACGCCCGATATCGTCATAGCTGTATCCCCACTCGCCGCCCTGTGGATCAGTTCGTTTGACCAACTGGCCGGCGACGATCTCTGCTTGCCAGCAGTTCCCAAGTGCATCGACATGCTTGTAAACGTCGTACAGCGGGCCCCAGAAATAGCGGTCTATACGTCCCAGTCCGTCTGTTACGAGGGTTTCGCCTTCTTCGAGGTTGTACTCGAACTTGTACTCCTCCCCATCGCTACCCCAGTGGCGAACCACCCGCCATTCGTGGTCAGGTTGCGGTTCAAGTAACGGTGGCAGGCGATAGGGTGTGCCATTTGCTCTTACAGGCAAAGGGCGTTTTTCAGGGATGGTGTAGCGCTCCCACTCGTACTCGCGGACGGCGCCGCTAGCCAATTGGTGGCGCTTCAGATAGCCCTCTTCGGTATAGCTGAAGCGGCGCACCACCTGACCTGTCGCATCCAGGACTTCTTGCAACTGCCCACTGTCGGTATAGCCGTAGTTGACCAGCAGCTCGTTCCGCTCGATAGCGGGCTCACCGTTATTTGACAGGAAGAGCCGCGACACCTTGCATACGCGCCTTGTATGCGCAGCATCATAGTGAAGCTGGACAACCGTCTGGCCGTACTTGTCATAGAGTGCTTGCAGGCGACCTTGTTTGTCGTAAAGCACATCTATGTAATTGAGATTGCGGTCGCTCAGCCTGATGAGTCTTGAACGACTGGGCTCGTGCGGGTCGACATCAAAAACCTTGTAGCGCCCCTCATGAATGTCCTCGACAACTGTTTGGCCATCCTCCAACTGGAAGAACGCCAAGCCGTCCACAACACTGACAAAGGCATCGCCGGCGCGCAGGCGCCCGAGTTCCAGGCGATTGCCTTCTTCATCGACGTAAATCCACAACTCGCCGCCTTCAGGATGCGGGACGCGGACCAGTTCAACTTCATAAGGAACACTCCAGCCCTTTCCGAACAGGCCGCCGGTGCGTAAGTCTCTACTGTCGTAACTACGAGCCCATTGGATTCCCAGCAAGCCAGGTAAGTTGAAATCAACATCCTCTGGACCGTCCTGGAACTTGCTACCCGTGGCGACCGCAACGGGGTTGCCCAATTTACAACCTTTGATGCGCCCAAAACGTCGTGAAATGAGTATCCCCGCAATGATCCCGGTAAACATCGCAACCTTGCTCTTGCCATTGCGAATATCCCGAACCGTCGCCGTCCCGCCGCCAATGCGCACATTCGGCGATACCTTCTCATTCACATTGATCGTGGCATCGCAGGTGGTCTTGTCACCCGATCGCGCTGCAGGCTGGCCGTTGATGAAGACTGTGTCCGACCCTTGCGCGATATGGTTTTCGGGCAGAGGCGGGTGGCGGCTGCATGAAATCTTGTCCTGCTCTTTGGATTCCGCGCCGGGGTCCTTTGGCGTGATGACGGGCGGGTTGAAGATGTCGCGTATCGCCATGCCCAGCCCCACCACGGGGAACAGGTAGGGCACCGCCGCCATGGCCATGGAACCCACGTTCTCCAGAATCGAAGGCTCTGCTTGCTCTGCGTCGGCCGCTCCCCCACCTGGCGGCCCTGTAATACCGGCTGCGCGAGCGGCGGGCTTGCTGTTGACGAACACGTTGTGTGACCCGCTTTCGATCTTTCCGTAGGGGTCGGGTGCATCCACGCTGTTGCCAAGGCTGTCGCAAAAGCGGGAGATGGCATCGCCGACAGTCTGGTCTTCACCGACCGAAAGGGTGCTCATCGCACCGACCGCCACCCCCGCAACGGCGGCGATGGCGATGCCAGCTGCGCCCCCCGTCGCGACAGTACCGACAACGGCCAGGCTGATAGCGGCAGCCACGGCGGCGGTGGCTGCGGCATAAATGACGGCCTCTGCAACTGCACTGACCATTTCGGCGATCAGGGACGGATGCAATATTTCATCGCCCATGCGGGCGGCGTGAACGATCTGCGCCATGGCTTGCAAGCTCCAAAAGTTCTGAATGAGGTTGACCTGGGTGGTGAAGGGGTCAGGTGAACCGGAGCTGTTGTTTGATTGCGCGCCAGTGCTCGATGTCGTCGCTGCTCAAAGGGCTTGGCTTGCTGTAGTTGATCACCAGCAGCCGGTGCTGGCCTGGAATCATGCAGGCGGCCTGGAGCTGGAAATTGGGCTTGTCCCCCACCTTGAATTCAATGGCCATTTCGCGGGCTTCGACGGAGTGTTCACCGCCCCCCAAACGCGCGATCTTCGTGGGTGTGATGGTCATTGCCCCGGACTTTTTTCGCAGCATCCGCAGTTGGTCATCGATGGCTTGGTCCAGGGTCTTGTCATTGGCGACGGGGCTGCGCGCCATTACCAACGTGGTGTCTCGGGCACGAAAGCGCAGCATGTTGAGCGTGAGGTCTTCAGGTGCTTCCTCGCCTAGATTGAGGATCAGGTCGTGAGTCAGGTATTCCGTCATTGCGGGAGTCCTTTCAGGAGGTCTTTACGTACGGGCAAGTGCAAGCAGCTACCTGAAATGCCCATCCACATCGGCTTTCAGTGCACTGCTATCGCGTCCATCCGCTGCGGCACCCGCCGCTCCGCCCTCAGGGTTGAGGTCGAGCTTCGCTGCGGGCGTGTTGATCTGTCCGGTCTGTTGCCCGGTGAGGTTGAAGGTCTCGCAGGTGATATTGAGCGTGCCGTTGGCCTGCATCTCGATCAGTGTCTTGCCGCACTTGAGGCGCAGGGTGTTGCCTGCTTCGATCTCGTAGTCGCCGGCGATGAGGTCGTTTTTGCCGCCGCCGACTTTCAGGGTGTCGTTGGCTTTCACCACGCGCAGGCGATTGCGGCCGATGGCAACGGACTCGTCCTGGCCAATGCTCTGGGTCCTATCAACACCGACGGTGAGAGACTGGTTGTTGTTGACCTGGGTGTTCTGGTCCTTCTGGGCATGGATGAACACCTCTTCCTTGCCCAGTTCGTCCTCAAAGCGCAGCTCATTGAAACCATCCCCCTTGTGGGTCTGGCTCTTGATGGTCATGCGGGTCTTGTGGTCGGGCAGGTCGTAGGGCGGGAGCTGATCGCCGCAATAGGTACGCCCGGTAATCATCGGCTGGTCGGGGTCACCGTTGACGTACTGGATGATCACGTCCTGGCCAATGCGCGGGATCGCCATCGCGCCCCAGCTGCCACCGGCCCAGCCTTGCGATACACGCACCCAGCAGGAGCTGAACTCGTTGTTCTGGCTTTCACGGTCCCAGGGAAAGCTGACCTTCACCCGGCCCCACTCATCGCAATAGATCTCTTCTCCCTTCGGGCCGACCACGGTAGCCATGTGCGGGCCATCAACGCGTGGTTTTGATAGTGGGGCAGGGCGCCATTCGGTCCGGCCGGGGACCAGCACGGCGGTCTGCTCGTAGTGCGTGCTTACATCTGCGCCAGCGGCTTCTTCCTGCAGGCTGGTGAATTGTTTGCCTTTGTGGGTAACCGTGTTCACTCGCCAATGCGCGTTGAGGTCGTCACGTGGGTGACCTGTCAGGGTGAAGCTCAGGCCCGGTTGCAGGCGAACATCGTCACCCTTGACCTCGGCAATACGCACATCATGGCGCAGCGCAGTGATGCGGTTTTCAGTGAACGGCTTGCCGACCGCATCGCGTTTGTAACGGCCTGGGTAATCGAAGAATTCGTACTCGTTGGACTGATGCTCCAGGAAGGGCCCGGCAGCTCTGTGTTCCTGGCGGTAGGCCGGGTTGGTAAAGGTGTAGTCGCGCTGAACCTGGCGAGCGGTGCGCACCTGCTCGCTGTAGCGCAAGCGGCGAAGGCACGGCATGGCTTGATCGCCACCGCCGGTGGCTTGGTACAGCACGCTGTCAGGGTCTACAGGCTCGTCGGCATCAAAGAAGCCCTCGTCGTCATCCTCGGCCTTGATGGTCCCATGGCTGATCAACCCGAATGATTGCAGCCGATCTGTAATGATCAGCTTGTGCAGCTTTTCACTGTGCGCAAAGCGGTAGACGAAGCCTTCTTCGGCAGCCAGGCGGGCGATGAACGCCAGGTCCGTCTCACCGGCCTGAACGCAGAACTCGCGGACCTGATGGTCCATGCTGGCGCGCAGTTCGTACTGGTTGATGCCCTGGCGCTGGAGCATCAGCTCGAGAATTTGCGGAACGGTCTTCTGCTGGAAGATGCGCCAGTTCGAGCGTAGGTCGGCCCGGGCCAGCTGGGGCTCGACCAGCGCGTGATAGTAGGTGCGGTAGAAGCCGCTTTCAGCCTGGCTGAATCGGCTGACCAGGCCGTGCACGTAACGCACCGGGCGTTCGCCGTCCCAGATGGTAAAAAGTACGGGCTTGTCGAGCAGGTGGCCGAAGTCGATATCGTTTTCGAAGCTGATGAGTTTCAGCTCCAGCTCGAAGGGCTTGCTGATCCCCTCTCGGAGTTCGAACGACACCACTTCGAATTCAGCTTTTCCAACCAGCGGCTGGAAGCTGTAACGCAAGTCAGATTGGCTAGGCATAAGCAGTCCATCCGCCGTCTGAGAATTCGAAAACCCCTGGCAGAGTGCGCCTGCCAGGGATGCTCAGCCGGGTTAGACGATCGGTTTACGCCAGTCGTCTGAGCCTTCGGTGCCCGCGGTTACATGTGTCCAAGAAATCTTGCGGTACGCCATCGAAACCTCGACCAATTGGGTGAAGTCAGCGTTCTCCTTGTTTTGTGCATGGGGTAAGGTGGTCTGGATGTCCACAATCGTGGCGTCTTCCAGCTTGGTGGTGAAGAAGTGCTCTTGCGTGCCTTCCACCGAGGTGCGATACCACTTGATCTCGACGGTCGTCAGTCTTTCGCCGCTGGACAGGGCCGCGTACATCAAGGGTGTTGCTTTGTTCAGCGAACTGGTGAAGATGAACGGCTTATGTAGCCGCTGACCTGTGGGTTGGCCGCTTTGCGGGTCTTTGGGTACGGTGATCTGGTGCTTGATTTCCTGCACCAGAATCTCGTCTTCATGGCCTTCGACGAACACGTTGCCCACCGATTCGGAAGTGAAGGCGCCTGCGGTGATGTTGCCTTGGGTTTGGCCTTCGATCTTGATGTAAGCGGGTGTTGGCATGGCAGTTTCTCCTGCGTCCATGTGGATATAAACACGCGCACCCAGGGTGGCGTGGCCATCGGGAACGATGGGCTTGTCAACGAAGCAAACGCTTCGCTAATTCGTTGAAATCCGTGGCGACACGCGCCGATCTGTTACTGCTGCAAGATGCCGTTCAGCGACTCCAGCACCTCGGTTGTAATGAGGTGCAGCCGGTAGCTGTAGATGCCGTATGCCACCGCCATGGCGAGGGCGGAAATGACCAACGGACTCCACCACGGCCATTGCCGGTTCATGCGGAAGTTGCTTGGGGCGACGTTGGTGTACGGATCGCAGACGGTCTCCGGCGTAGGGCCGCGCAGTTCTCGGATAATCCCGTGGAGCTGGTGTATCAATGCGTTGAGGGATTCTTCGCCCTTCGGCGCGATGGCGTACTTGCCCTTCAAACCAAGGCACAGCGCGAAGTACATGAACTCCAGCGCGTCCTGATAACGTTTGGGCTCCTGCATGAGGCGCGACAGTACGGTGAAGACTTTCTCTCCACCCCAGGTTTCGTCGTGGAAGATGCTGAGCAGGGGTTCCTGGCTCCAGCAGCTGGTTTTACCCCAAGGCCTGTCCATGACAGCTTCATCGATGAAAAGGCAAAGACCGTATGAGTACGCCAGCAACTGAGCGGGCTCGTAGCCGTGCTGGCGCATCTCTTCCCGCACGTTTTCGATCTGGTTGCGCACCTGCTGGTGCACCTCCTTGATGTTGGGCAGCGCATCCAGTGTGCGCAGGCGTATCACCAGGCCGAACAGCGGCGCGGCTGCATCCAGCATCAGGTTGTCGTAGCCGCCACGTAGCTGGAAGTCTGGGTCTGCCGGGTAGCCTTCATACACCGGCTCTGCCTTCGGCTTTCGCTCAGCGCCATCAGCCGCTGTTGGTGCGGGTGAGTCGTTGGACAATGACGCCTCGAGCATCGCGTGCAGTTGCTCGCTTTCGACCTGTTCGGCATCAGTTGGGGGGCTGTTTTCTTCTTTCATTTCATTCACTCCTGATCGCCCAGAACTGCAGTTCCAGCCCCGGGAACTCCCCCGCGACATGGATACCGAAGCCACTGGATGCCTCCATGCCCGCCCAGGCCGGGGAGCGACGGTCCAGCTCGAAGTAGGTGAAGCCTGCATGGAAGGGCAGATCCCGAGGTGCCACGGGCAGCGGCACCAGTGGAATACCTGGAAGCTGCAGCGGCACTACCTCGTTCAACGACTCCAGCGAGACGACCTTTGCCTTCTGCACGAACATTCGACGCAATGTCTGAGGCGGCATGTGGGCTCGCACAGCCAGAATGAAGTCGGCCTCGTCGATCAGGCGGCGATCCTCCAGCGTGGTTGTCAGCAAGCCGTACTCCAGCGTCTCCAGCGGCAGCGAAACGGCGCGGGGTTGCAGCACCGTGCTCAGTGCCCGGCGTAGCGTGTCCTCCAGCGGCTTGAAGGAGGTGCGCAGCGCGGTATGGTGATAGGCGGGGTATTCCTGCGGCAGCCGGCTCTCGTCGGTAAATGTCACCAACTCGCCACAGGCCTGGCTCATGCACAGGTACAACTGTTCGGGGTGGGTCTGCCCTTGCCTGGCCAGATGCTGGAAGCATGGCCACCAGCGGTTCATGGCCTGCAGCAGGTTGAAGTCGCGAATGTCGGCGATGCCGGACTGCCCTGAGGCGCCAATGCGGGCGGCGAGGTTGCGCGCACGCTCGCGCAGGGAGTTGGTGATTTCTTCCAGATACCGTTGCAGCGCGGGTACGGCGCGCACTGAAACGCTGGTGGGATAGAAGCCTTCATCCAGTTGCAGGCTGCCATCGGGGCGCCGTTCCAGAATGCGCGTCACGGCCAGGCGGGTGTAGGCGCTGCTGTCGTCGGCCTTGCGTTTGAGCTGCAGGTTGGGCACCGCCAGGTCAACCTGCACCAGGTCACCGTCGGCGCTGTGCGTGTCCTTGATTTCCAGGGCCTGGGCGCTGTAACGGAAGTTGGCGGGGTTATCGGGCCAGCTCACCTCACGGCCACCTTCGGTGCGCAGCGGTAGGCACAGGTAGATCTCGCTGTCTTTCGCGCCGTCGTCTTCGATTTCCAGCGGTGGCGGTGGTGGCAGGTCTGCAGGGATATCGAACACCGTGCCGTCCGGCATGATGCCCCGTGCACGGGTGATGGCGACCTTGCCCAGGCTCAGATACTCGTCGTTCAACTGCAGCTCGCTGAAGCCATAGAAGGCTGCGTTCAGGCTGCCAAGACGTTGATGCAAAGCCGCTTCGGCGGCACGGGTGGCCTGTTGGAAATGCTGCGGTTTGACGAACAGGCCTTCCGGCCACAGGACAGGGTTACGTGAACTCATGAGCGCTCCATGTCAGCGTGAGTAAGCGAGAAGGGCAGGGTTACAGGCGCCATCAGTCTTCCTCCTTGAGCAGGAGCTGCGTGTCGTTGAGCAACACCGACAGGATGATCTGGTGCCCGCGGGGCGGAATGCGCAGCACCTGGCTCCAGGTGGCGTTTTCCTGGTTCCGGTAGTCGGCGATCACCGCGACGAAGCGCGTTTCGGCCTCGATGGGCGCAAAGGGGATGAACTTGAACTGGCCAGGGCGCAGCAGGTAATCGTCATCGCGTATGTAGGTGCTGCGCAGCGCCTCGGCAGGGTCCTTGTCCAGCAGTTCGTAAACGCTGTTGCGCAAGAGAGAGTCGTCGCGCAGTTGCAGGATCTTCACGGCCATGGGCGTAGCGACGGGCTCGGCGGCCACGGTGGTGGTGCGCGGCAAGGTCAGCACCACGGTCGGGTCGTCGTAGCTGCCCGGGGTACTTTCTTCCATGGGGGAGCGCGCCGGATCCTCGCCATCGTCAACCGGCGAATCGACGGGCGACATGGCCGGGAATTGTTCCTGCAGGTACTCGAACAAGGCCCCGACTTTCTCGGTCAGCACGTAGGGGTCGCCTGCACTCAGGCTGACCGCGTAAGGGCTGGGCTCCACAACCGGCCAGGGCTCGGGCGCCACCTCAAGGCTGTTCGGGTTGCCATTGAGCGTTGGGCTGGCGTTGATGCTGAACGCGACCTGGGTGGGGTGTTCCCCGGGCGGTCCGACGGGCAATGACGGGTCCATCACCACCTGGCCAATCTTGCTCAGGGAGGTGCAACCCGAGAGCCCGATCAGCGCCGTCAGCAGGCCGGCCACGCATGTTGGACGCATCATGGTCGCTCCCCTGCAATCAGGCGTTCCAGTGGGCTCTGCTGCGTTGGCGCTGCCTCTGTGTCCAGTGCCGCCAAGGGGTCGTTGCCCATGCCCGGTTCGAATGCCGAGCAGATGTCCGCGACTGTCTGGGGGGCGGCTGCAGCGGCCTGACAAGCCTCGGGTGGAACATCCAGCAACCAGTGATCAAGGGTTCTCTGTTCAGGGCTGAACAGATCCTCCAGTGAGCGTGCATCGGCCTGCGCAAGCTGGGCCTGCAGCCGATAGGCGCCAATGCGCAACTGGTCACCCTCGAGCAGCCGCCTGGCGGTAAGCGACCCCAGGCTGTGGAGGCTGTCGTTCAGGTAGGTACGCTGACAGCGATCGATGACGCAGAAGCTGCCCTCGATCCAGCGGATCTCGCAATGGATCGGTGCAACGGTCTGCTCACGATCGTTGATCTGCCAGGTGGCCTTCGCGCTGCCGATGGTGCCGCCTGTGCGATCGAACTGATGTCGGGCAGCGACGTTGTGTTGCAACTGATCCAGGTTGGTGATGCTCAAGGTCAAAGTGCTCATGAGCGCCCCCGGAACCGCACCACAGGGCTGCTCTGGCCGTGACGGTCATCGACGAAGCTGGTCCAGCCCAGGTAGGCACCCAGGCTACGGTGCAGGCAGAAGGGCGGCAGTGCGTTCTGCTTCAGGCGCAGCTCCAGGTCGTAGGCCAGGCCATCACGCAGCAGGAAGTCGATCAATGCCCGTAACCGGCCGAAGTTGATGCCGCTGGGCAGCAGGTCACGCAATTGCGCTGGGTCGAGTTCGCTGATCACGATGGTGAACTTGCTGCTGCGTGTTCGCGTGCGGCTGCCCACCATGAAAGTGCTGCCCAGTTCGCCGTTGCTGCGGCCAAGGCTGACCAGTTGCTTGGCGGCAGTGGGGACCGAGCGGGTTTCGAACTCGCGGATCTGTACCTGCTTCAAGTCGAAGCAGTGGGCGATGATGCCGGCGACCGTGCCCGGCGCACGGCTGCGGCTGGCAATGACACCGGCGAAACTTAGCAGCCGGCTCCACGGCAGTGCCGTGTCCCCGCGCAACTGTCTGTCATTCAACCCGAGCAGGGCAAAGATGTACTGGGAGAACCCATCGGTAGCTCCCGGCTGAAAGCGGATGTAGTAGCGATATTTACGCCAGATGCGATGCAGCAGGCTGAGCAGGTAGTGGTTGAAGAAATCGAAGAACGCCGGCCGCACACCGATGCCCTGTGCATGCTCGTATGCCACCTGCTCCAGGTAATAGGTGGGCAACGGCGAGTCGGTGCCATGCAAGCCCATGAAGGTGGTGCACACGCGATAGCGGTCAGCTTCCCCGGGCATGCGTTCGACCTTGTATATGTCGGAAACCGGGAAACTCAGCCGCGGGTCACTGGCAAGCCGCACCCTCAGCCGGGTGGCCTGATCTGGCCAGCGTGGTTCCAGGTCATCCCCGTGCAAGCCGTGCAGGCGTTCCAGCAACTGGAAGAAGTTGTACTGGTGCGCCTCGGCGAACAGCTTGTCGGCTAGATCAGCGGTTGTTTGCCGGTCTGGATTGGCCATGTGTAGTGCTCGTTGTTGGTGGTGTTGATCACTTCCAGTTGGTGGAAGGAATTGATGCTGGCGTACAGGGCGAAGAAGTGCGCGAGCACGCAACCGAACAGGTACAGGTCGCCTTCGCAGAGGAATGCGCTTTGATCCAGCTTCAGCCGCGTGCGCAAGCCACGAATGGGCTGCCCCTTGATCAGCCAGTCCAGCGGCTCTGTTTGCACATCACGGATGCCATCGAGGCGTTTGCGGGTGGTGCGTGTCTGCTGGATGTCGTGCAAGGCCGCGAAGTCGTAAGCGCGGATGACCGCTTTCAGCGGCTCGGCCGAGAGCAGCGACAGGTAGTTGAGCGACATGTTGGAGATCAGGGCCCACTGCAACTGGCCATCCAGCACCGGCCGGTAGGGGCGGGTGGGGGCGCGGATGTTGGTATAGGTGGCCAGGGGCGGCGTGATCTCGGTGAGCACGTTGATGTCATCGATGCCCAACGCCAGCGGCAGGTCGCGGTTGGTGCAGGTCAGGTCGATGGACGCTGTTTCCAGTTCGCCGATGTAGGCGTTGGCATCGGCGCGCACGAAAGCGATGCGGTGGGTGACGCCATCGCCGCGCAGGGAGTCCTGGAGTGTGTAGCGGTAGTACAACGCCGTGCGCCCTTGCACATGTTCGATCTCATGGGCGAACGACTCGAAGGGGCGGAAGGTTCTCAGGTGCTCGCCGGTACTTCCGTCAGTCGTGGTGCGGGTGCTGATGACCCGGTCGACACTGAAGATTTCATAGGCGTGCCGCTCCTTGCCTCTGGGCACAAGCTCGACCTGGGCGGGCCGGTTGGACAGGTCGATGGGCTCGGCGCTGTGGCTGAGCAGGTTCACTGCCGGGGTGCAGAACAGGCTGAAGTCTGCTTTGCCGACACGCAGCGAATCCGGTAACTGTCGGGTGAAGTGAAACTCGAGGCCGACCCGCTGAGTCGCTTGAGCAGGCCAGATTTTCTCCAGGCCGGTGATGCTGACGAAGTGGAAACGCTCGGGAAATACGAAGTACTCCTGCAGGATCCGGTAACCGTCAAAGACGTTCTGTGGGTAAGGCAGCAGCGCTTCGTCCGGGCTGAAGCCTGGGAACACGATGCTGCTGGCCGGCAGCCGGCGTACCCCACCATTGACTGTCACGCAGACATGCTTGAGGTATTGAGCGATCCACAGGTACAGCGTGCGGGCAGTTTGGGTATCACCGCTCAGGTGAAAGTCGAGGCTGGCGCAGCCCAGGGTGTTCAGCGGCCGCTCGACCAAGGTTTGCAGGCCGATGCGAACCACCGAACTGTCGAGTGTCTGGGTTGGATTCACCGACTCGATCTCGAACGGGTGAATGTCCACAGCCGTGCAGGTGCGGAATTCGCAGGGCACCCCATCCACGGGGCTGGAGAACAACCGCGAGCCTTTGGCGATGGGTTGCGACTGGCTGAGCGCTTGCTTGCGCGGCGTGAACTGGATGATCGTGGCGCTCGGCAGGGGCCGCAGGTAGTTGGGCCACAGCAACTGCAGCATGGGGTGCGTCAGCTCGGGCAGGTCGTCCTCCAGCTTGAGCCGCAGTTTGGCCGTGAGGAATGCAAAGGCTTCCATCAGGCGTTCGACATCCGGGTCGCTGCCACCCTTGCCGAGCAGGCGGGCAAGTTGTGGGTTGTCCTGGGCGAAGTCGTTCCCCAGTTCATGGAGGTAACGCAACTCTTCGCTGAATCGGTCCTTGAGTGACATAGGTCACCTCACTCGGGTGTGGCGGTTATGGCCATTGACCAGCAGCTCCAGTTGCAGCTGCTCCGTGTGGTTGTTGACCTGCACGTGGCAGTCCAGCCTGAAATGCAGTTCCAGCGGGGCATGGCAATCAGGGACGGCCTTGAGCGCGCGCACATGCACACGCGGCTCAAAGCGCTGAATGGTGCGGCGGATGTCCGCGCTCACCTGTTTCAGCAGGTCGCCACTGCTTGCGTCGTGCCCGTTGAAGTCACTCAGGCCCAGCTCAGGGCTGCTTTGCGAGCAACCCTGGCGAGCATTGAGCAGCGTTTCCAGGTGGCGCTTGATGGCGGCGAACTTCTGGGTAGCGTTCTCTTGCCTGGAGGGCACCCGGCTTGCGAGTTGATCCGTCACCAAACGGTCGAAAAATCCACTCATTGGGTATCAAGCCGACCGACCAGGGAGATCTCGAAATTCGCCCCCATGTACTTGAAGTGCGGGCGCACGGCGAGCGAGACCTGATACCAGCCCGGGTCACCGGCAACGTCCGACACCTCGACCCTTGCCGCACGCAATGGGCGACGGCTGCGCACATCGGCTGACGGGTTCTCCTGGTCGGCGACGTACTGCCGGATCCATTTGTTCAGTTCGGACTCAAGGTCCTTGCGCTCTTTCCAGCTACCGATCTGCTCGCGCTGCAGCACCTTGATGTAGTGGGCCAGCCGGTTGACGATGAACAGGTAGGGCAGCTGGGTGCCGAGCTTGTAGTTGGTTTGCGCTTGCAGGCCTTCCGGGGTCTTGGGGAAGTTCTTCGGTTTCTGTACCGAGTTGGCCGAGAAGAACGCGGCGTTGTCGCTGTCCTTGCGCATGGTCAGGGCGATGAAGCCCTCTTCGGCCAGCTCGAACTCCTTGCGGTCGGAGATCAGGACTTCGGTCGGAATCTTGGCCTGCAGCTGACCCAGTGACTCGTACAGGTGCACCGGCAGGTCCTCGACGGCACCACCCGACTGCGGGCCGATGATGTTCGGGCACCAGCGGTAGCGGGCAAAGCTGTCATTGATGCAGCTGGCCAGCAGGAAGGCGGAGTTGCCCCACAGATAGTTGTCGTGCCGCCCGGCGATGTCCTCGTCGTAGGTGAAGCTCTGGACCGGGTTTTCTTGCGGGTGATAGGCAGAGCGGAGCATGAATCGCGGCCCGGTCAGCCCGGTATGACGGGCATCCTCGCTTTCACGGAACGCACGCCACTTGGCATGCCGGGGGCCGGCGAAAATGTCCTTGATCTCCTTCAGATTGGGCAGCTCTTCAAAGCTGCTCAGGTTGAAGAACTCAGGAGAGGGCGCTGCGAGAAAAGGGGCGTGTGCCATGGCACCGACCGAGGCCATGTAACTCAGCAGCTTTATATCGGGAGAAGAGGGGCCGAAGCTGTAGTTGCCAACCATCGCAGCAACGGGTTCACCACCAAATTGGCCATAACCTGCGGTGTAAACATGCTTGTAGATGCCGCTGCAAGTGATATCGGCGGCATTCTCGAAGTCATCGAGCAAGTCATCTTTGCTGACATGCAAGACTTCAAGCTTGATGTTCTCGCGGAAGTCGGTTCGGTCAACCAAAAGTTTGAGGCTGCGCCACGCGGATTCAAGTTGCTGGAACTCGGGCTGATGCAGGATGGCATCCATCTGCCTGCTGAGCACCCGATCCAGTTCAGCGATCATCTGGTCGACGCGATGTTTGTTGATGAGTTGATCAGGGTCATGGCTTTTAAGGATTTCGGCGATAAAAGCAGATACACCCTGGCGAGCGACTTGATAGCCCTCTTGAGTAGGTACCAACTTGGTTTCTGCCATGATCTGGTCGAGCAGGGTGGCGTTGCTCAGTGTTTCGGTTGTTGTTTCAACCGCGACGGTCGTGCTGTTTTGCTTTGGCATGGGGACGCTCCGTTGTCTCAGTCTTCTTTTGGCGCCTCGAGCACCAGGTCAAGTTCTACTGCCAGTTGTTTGCGTGCCTGTTCGTTGTTCAGCAGGTGCTGCAGTTGCTTGCGGAACGTGGGCACGTTGCCCAGTGGGCCTTTCAGTGCGACCAATGCCTCGCGAAGCTCCAGCAGCTTGTTCAGCTCCGGTACCTGGCGGGCGATGCTGTCTGGCCCGAAATCGTTGATGGACTTGAACTGCAGGTTGACCGCCAGCTCTGCGTCGGGGGCAGTGCTGAGCATGGATGGCACGGACATGGCGAGGCTGACATCGGCGTCGTTCAACACATTGTTGAAACTGTGTTTGTCGATTCGCATGATCGAACGGTCTTCCAGCGCGCGGGCATCATCCAGGCCGAAATCGCCTAGGACCAACATCTTGTGCGGCAGCTCTACCTCGGCTTGTTCGCCGTCGGTGGCCGGTACGTACTTGATGTTTATGCGTTCTTTGGGTGCAACGGAGCCTGAGCTTTTACTCATGAGTTTCAGCCTTCGTGAAGTTTGAATATATGTAGGAAGCGTCCTACAAAGTTATGTTTAAATTTAAACGTAATTGGCTTCTCGCTATGTGCGTGTAAAAAACCATGCACCGAAAAAATATTGTGCGTCGAGCGTGAAAGTGTAAGGAAATATTTGGTTGTGAATATTGTTTTGTCTGTACTAGCCTTTGTTTCGTTTCGATGCTCCACTATCCAGTAATTGTATTTGATGACTACTGTTGAAGCGTGACTGGCCAGTCGGGTAGCGCTGTTGCCGTATTTGATGAGTGAGTGAAACCAATGATTGTCCGCTATGCATATGGCGTTGGGCTTTCGATGTTGCTCTCCCTGGCGCCAAGTTTGGCGAGCCAGACCAGGGACTGCCCGCAGATAGTCTCCAACGTCGAACGTCTGGCTTGTTTCGACCAGGCCGCTGGCACCCCGGCGCATGTGACGAAACTGCAATGGTCCGCGCCGGAGCAGGATTCGCCCACGCTGCGCCGTGTGATGACCCATGAGGCGGGGCGGTCGCCGGAAGAGCTGACGTTTCGCCTCGAAAAAGGGGATGACGGGCTGATGATCTCGGCGCCCGCAATCGCTTCGGTCGCACCGTACCCCTACCTGGTGATCAGTTGTGTGCAGAACATTTCCAGGTTGCAACTGGTTACCGCACAACCCATCGATGCCGGCCGGGTGATGGTGCGATTGCAGGGGGAGCGTGGCTCCACTCTCGCTACCCCCTGGCAGGTGACGGAGAACGGCCAGGTGCTTGACGCTGGCAGAGGCTTGCCGGGCATCGAGCAGATCAAGCCACTGATCGGGGCCCATCGCATTCAGGTCGAGAGCGACAGCCCAGCCGTTGATGGGCTGGTTTTCGACGCTCAGGGGCTGGACCCACTCATCGATGAGGCGCGCAAGGCATGTCGCTGGTAGCAGAGGTCACCGCACAGGAAATTGCCCGGTTGCTTGCGCCCATCGACGCGCAGAACCCTGCCGGCCTGTTTGATGTGGAGAACGAAACCTACCAGGCCATCGACCAGGAAATGGTCAAGCTGGGTGGGTTGCAGGAGCCTTCCATCGACTGGGCGTACATCGAAGAAGCGTCCCGCCAGTACCTGGGCCAGGAGTGCAAGCACCTGCGCATCGTCGCCCACCTGGGTGTCGTTTGGCTGCGCAGCCAATGCTGGGAGCGCTGGGGTTTTACCCTCGCACTGCTGGCCGGCATGGTCGAAGCCTATTGGGAAAGCGCATACCCGAAACCGGGCCCCAAAGGGTTCCTCGGCAAGCGCAAGCTGGTTGGCCTGATGATCAACCGTTTGCTCGTGGCGTTGCCGCGCCTGGACCGTTTCACGTTCAGCCCCGCGCACGCCGCGGCGGCTCAGGGCGCGTTGCAACGCCTGCAACAGCAGCGGGAAGCAGCGCAGCTCGATGAAGCGGCCCTTGGCGAACTGGAGCGCCTGCTACGCAAGCACACGGAACTTTCAAACGGCCTTGCCGAGCCCACCACGGACAAGCCCCCTGCAAAAGGCATCAAGGCTGCGCCACTGGCCGAGGTCATCGCCACACCAATGCCCCGTGTGTCGTTGGGCAACGAGCGGGAATCACGAAGGGCCATGCTGACCATGGCCGAGCTGATCAATCAACAGGACCCTTACGATCCTGCTGGCTACCAATTGCGTCGGTTCGGCTTGTGGGCGCACATCCAGACGCCGCCTCAAACCAGGCAGGGCAACCGCACGGAGCTGATGGCGGTGCCGCAGGACATTGCCGGGGACTATGAAGATGCCATTGCCGCTACTGCAATCGACGCGGCCCTGCTGCAGCGGATCGAAAAGAGCGTGACGGCTTGCCCCTACTGGATTCGCGGCAGCTTTCTGGCAGCGAGCGCTGCCACGCGGCTGGCGATGGGCGAGGTGGCTGAGGCCATTCGCGCTACGACCGCGCGGTTCGTGCAGCGCATGCCCGCGCTGCAGCAGTTGTGCTTCAGCGACGGCAAGGTATTTGTCGATGACCAATGTCTGGCGTGGCTCAGGGGGGCGCAAGGGCAATCCGATTCGGACGCGGCCTCTCAGGAATTCGCCACGTTGCGAGAGGAGCTGGCCTGCCAACTGGAAACCAGCGGCGTGGAAGCGGTGTTGCTCAGGCTGCAGGGCATGCAGGCGGACTTCCGCAGCCTGCGTGAGCGCTGCCATACCACGGTGATCGCGGCTGATCTGCTGGCTGCTCGGGGCGTGTCCTGGTTGGCCCAGGACTTGTGCGCAGGCGTTGCCCGAACGATGCAGGAAACCACCGCCAGCGCCTGGGAACCTGAGGTGTTTCAACGCCTTCAGCAGTACGCGTGCACGGTCCATCACGGGCTGATTGGAACAAGGAACGGGAGTCAGGATGAATCAACTGTGGAAGCATCTTAAACGTTGGGGCTTGCCCCTGCTGGCCCGCATCGGCCTGGCCATGCCGCTGCTGCTCGGGCTAGGTGCCGCATTGATGCTGGTTGCAATCTGGTGGCTCGGCCCGCAATGGGTCTGGCGCGAGCAGCAGCCGCTGGCTAGCGTGGCGCATCGCGGCTTGGCCAGCCTTGCGCTTGTATTGGTGCCGCTACTCTGCTGGCTTGTGGTGCTGCGCAGGCGTTTTCGCCGTTTGCAGGCCGAACGCAAGCAGGCGGTGGACGCTGAACTGGACAACGTGTTGCCTTTCGTCCAGGCACAAGAGAAAGCCTTGGACCAAGGGCTGGCACGCTATCTGGACAATGCGGGTGGCAGGCGTGCCTTGTACCGACTGCCGTGGTACCTGGTGGTGGGCGACCAACAGGCCGGCAAGACCAGCTTCATCGACCGTACCGAACAGAGTTTTTCCCTGACCCGCATCGACAAGGCACAAGCGCGAGGTAGGCAAGCGCAGGTACTGGCTTATCCGATAGGCTGGTGGGTCAGCAACGATGCGGTGATCATCGACCCGCCGGGCGCTTTCGTCCGTCAGGAATCGTTGGCAGGGTCATCAGCCGAGGAGTCGGACACGTCGAAAGCACCACCCGCCACCTCGGCCAGGTTGTGGGAACACATGCTGGGCTGGCTGGTGCGTAACCGAAGCCAGAGAGCACTAAACGGCTTGCTGTTGGTCGTTGACCTGCCTGCGCTATTGCATGGCACGCCTGAGCAACGTGTCGCCTTGGCACATGTGCTACGCACGCGGCTGTATGAAGTGAGCAGTCAGTCGGGCTCGCGCCTGCCGCTGTATGTGGTACTGGCCAAATTCGATCTGCTGGACGGTTTCGACCAGCTGTACGCTGGGCTTCCCGCCGCCATGCGGGAAACCATGCTGGGCTTCACCTTCAAGCTGGATGCGGCCGGCACGTTCGATGCCTGGCTGGATGAATATGGCGATCATTACGATCGGTTGATCAGGCGATTGTTTGAACAGGTAGTGGACCGGCTCGATGTATTGGGCGGTGCGCCATTGCGAGTTCGCTTGTTCTCGTTGCATGCCCAGTTCATCGGGCTGCGTCCGATACTGTTGGCCTTCCTGAAAGAAACCCTCGCAAGTGACCGCTTCACCACGCCTGCCTTGGTACGCGGCGTGTACTGGTCTTCGGTCTTGCAGCAGGGCGACATGCTCAATGCGTTCGTGCGTGAGGCGGCACAGCCGTACAAGACCGAGTTTCCGCTGCGTGAAGGCAAGGCGCAGGGGCAGGCGCTGGTCTACTTCATTCAGCACGCCTTCCGGCGGGTCATCTACCAGGAGGCCGGCCTTGCCGGGGACAACATCAAGGTAGCGCGCAGCAAACGTCGGTTGCTCTGGGTGGGTTCTGCAGTAGGCGTGCTGGCCTTCAGTGTCGCCATCGCCAGTTGGCAACGCTACTTTGACATCAATGGCGCCAAGGCCGCCAATGTGCTCGCCAAGAGCAGAGAGTACAGTCATCACGAAGTGGACCAGCGTCTGGACCCCACCGGGCGCAACCTGCTGGAGCCGCTGGACCAGATACGCGATGCCGTGTCGGTGTTTGGCAACTATCGTGCCGCGTGGCCGGGTGTTTCCGACCTTGGCTTGTATCAGGGGCGCGCCATTGGCCCTCGCGTCGACGAGGCCTACCTGAGCCTGCTGTCCAGGCGCTTCCTGCCAGCCTTGGCCAGCGGTGTGATCGATGCCATGGACGCCGCGCCGCCGGGCAGCGAACAGCAGATGGCTGCGCTTCGGGTTTATCGAATGCTGGAGGACCGCCAGAGCCGCCGCCCCGAATGGGTCGAGGACTGGATGGCCCGCCAGTGGCAACTGAAGTTCCCCGGGCAGGGGCAATTGCAACGCGACCTCATGCGGCACCTGAAGTATGCCTTGGCCTATGCCGATACCGAACTTCCGCAGTACAGCCAGCGTATGGCACAGGTGCAGCAGGTGCTGCGCAAGGTACCACTGCCAGAGCGGGTCTACGCGAGCCTGAAACAGCAGGCTGGCGAGCAGTTGAATGCCGGCCTGGACCTGCGTCATCAGGTGGGGCCAGCGTTCGATGTGGTGTATCAGTCCTCTCCCGGCTTCAGGCAGGGGGAGGGTGTCCTGATAGCGCCAATGCTCACCGCCAAGGGCTTCAAAGAGTACTTCGAACCACGTAGCCAGCGGTTTGCAGAGATGGCGATGATCGACCAGTGGGCACTGGGCGAGCGCGATCAGCTCGATTACTCGGATGCCGACCGGGAGGCGCTGGGCGAGCGGCTACGTAACCTGTACAGCGCCGACTTCATTGACAGTTGGCGCCGTGCCTTGAACGCCTTCTCGGTGGCCGACTTCCGCGACCTGGATCATGGTGTCGCGATCCTGCAGCAGTTGACCGGGCCAGCAGCACCCCTGCATCGGTTGCTGGACACAGTGAGGGACAACACTTCGCTTTCATCAGCCGTTGTCGCTGAGGCTGCCGGGGAGGTCGAAGCGTTGCAGCCGACAAGTGGCAGGCCTGATCAACAACAGGCCTGGGCCATTCAGCGGGCCTTTGCCGGGCTGAGTGCCATGCTGCAGGCAACCGGTGAGAAACCCAGCTACTACGATGAGACTCTTGGTGCTATCGCGGCCGTGCACGACTATGCCAAGGCGGTGCAGGACAGCCCCGACCGAGGCAAGGCCGCGCTGCAGGCCGTGCATCAACGATTCTCGATGACAGGGCAAGACCCCATCGGCACCCTGCAGCGGGTGGCCACCGGCTTACCGGAACCGATCAACCACCAGGTCAGAAAAATGGCCGATCAAACAGCACAAGTGCTGAATGTCGAAGCCCTGCGCGAATTGGAGCGACGCTGGGACGCCGAGGTGTACAGCTTCTTCCAGCAGCGCCTGGCAGGGCGCTACCCCTTCGTCGTGAAAGCTCCCGACGCTTCGCTGGACGACTTTGAAGCCTTCTTCGGGCCGAAGGGGCGGCTGCAGCAGTTCCATGATCAATACCTGAAGGTCTTCCTGAGGGATAACCTCGAAGCCCTGCAGGCCGGCCAGCAGGGGCAGTCGCTGATCCGCAGTGATGTGCTCGAACAGCTGGAGCGGGCAGATCGTATCCGCGAGACCTTCTTCGATCAGCGCGGCAACCTCAGTGTGCAGTTCAGCATCGAGCCGTTGGGCCTGAGTGCCAACCAGCGTACAAGCTTGCTGGACCTGGACGGTCAATTGATTCCCTACACCCATGGCCCGAGCCAGATCACCGGTATCGTCTGGCCCAATACCTTGGGGCAGCAGGTGCGCAGTAACCTGACCTTGCTCCGGCAGAACGGGAACAGCAGCAGCCTTGAGTACCGTGGCCCCTGGTCGATGTTCCGCTTGCTCAGCCGTGGCTCGCTCAATGGGCGCACGGCGACCAGCGTGGACCTGAGCTTCAGGGCCGGCGATGGTGTGATGCGCTACAGGCTTAACGCGCAGAAAGCCTACAACCCTATAACGCAGGAGCCTTTCAAAGGTTTCCAGTTGCCACGAGGGTTGTTGCAGAAGTCGCCCAAGCTGGGGCCGACCACGCAGGCCGGCTTGTGAGGTTGGCGTCTCGTTTTCTGCTCTGAAGAAGCAGCGCAGTAGTTTACCCCCGTGCTCCAGGCATGACGCCTATCAGAACTGCCAGTTGTTGCGTAAGCAAATTCTCGGCGTAATAGGCTTTACCGTTTTGAGAACACCAACGGAGAAGAACATGGATTATTCAACCTCCGAACTCCTCGCATGGCTGGGCAAGGAAACACGCTTGCTGGGATGGGATATGCTCTGCTTTATTGATGGAGACAAGATCAACCTTGTCTTGAAGGAAGAATCCATCAGGCGCTCCAGAACGGCGGAAGAATGGCCGCCCATTTCCGGTTATATCCGCAATGGGGCGGCCCATCGCTTTGCCTTGTCCAAGTGTAGCCTGAATTTGCCAAGATTGGTGTTTGATGCCGACCTTGCCCAGAACAAGGCTCACCTGCAAATGGCAATTGCAGAAGCGAACGCGTACTCAATGGTGAACAAAGGCGGTCAATGGCGTTTGCTCCAACTGAATGTGATAGCGCCTGTGCAAGCTGCTGTACTGAACCTGGATATTGCTTTGGCGGCGTCAGGCGGTACGGTGGACTCCGATTGCATGATAAAACTTGACCTCAGCAACAGTGAAGAATTTTCCATGCCGTACTATAACGGCGAAAGTCGACTGTTGACCGAGTTTTTCAGGCAGAAGTTTTCTGCATGGGGTGATGCTCAACGTCAGCTTCCTCTCGGCAAGTTGGCAGGAAGTGCGATCGAGCTGCACCGCCCGGCCTCGTTTGCCCTGCGTACTCGGGCCAGGGCAAGGTCGTCGTCCGATGCGGCAGGTGGAGTTATGGTTCTTGTCGACATGCAGGATGGGGCAGGCGGGAATTACCCCGGTGCGGATTACAGGTATGCGATACCCAATGACGGTGATTATTCCGCTAGCATATTGTTTGATACAGAACGCCTGATGCTGGCCCAAGTGGCAGAGCAACTGAAGAAAGTGATCGAAGGGGCTGAGTTCACAATGCGTCAAGCCCTTGATCAACGGCAATTCCTTTCCTGTACGACGGGACATATCCATTTGCCGACACAGCGGGTGAAAGAGACGTTCGATATTACAACGCCTTCCAGGGTTTGGAAGGTCAACGCGGAACTTGAACTGAAACAAGCCAGTCTGGACATGCGCGGTGAAGTGGTTATCTCCAAGACCGCTGACAAGGTTACGCTTAGTCTGTCTCCGCATGGCTCCGTGTTCGCCGAGATCCTGGCCTTCGATGATACCACTGGCGACCTCCAGCGGATGTTGGATGAGTTCAAGTTTGATCAAAGTGATTTTCTGAAACCTGCCGAAGGCAGATTTCATTATCATATGCTGTTCGAATATCATCTGGATGGTCGTGCCGAGATGCGCCTGGTACATGATTCCTATGCATTTAGCGAATCGATCGCTTATCAGCCTGCTTTCGCTAAAATCAAGCCGCCTGCAGGTTGGGGGGTAGACCCTATAACAAACTTGCTGTTGTGGCCTATCATCAGTCAGTTGACAAGCGGACTCAGAGACCTTTTCAAAGGGCTTGCTTCTCCGAAGTTGACCAGTATTCAGGACATCCTGTTAGCGAAGTTGAAACACGACATGTCTGTGTTACCTACCACACAGGCACTGGCAAACGACATTGTGCGGCTCAATTTTGATAACGCCATCAAGGGCACAAACCTGCAGACACCAAGCGACACAGTCTATTTCGGCCAGGTTAACCCTGCAGCAGCCAGTTTCACTATCAGCCCGATGGAGAAAACCCTGCTTGCAACTGCTAGGCAGTCATTCGTGACCGAGCCTGCCTCAAGCAATGTGGAGTGGTCCGCCGAAGCAGTGTCTGGTTTGGCGGATAATGTGCGGATTTCCATTGACCCCAAGGGTGTTCTGACCGCACCAGCGGCCAGCGACATGACAAAGTCGTTTGCCCAGGTGCTGGTGACGGCGACCGACAAGGCGAACCGCGCCATTCAACGTTGCGCCTTGATAACGGTGGTGAGCCAGACACTGCACGCCAACCCTTCGATCGTGGTTGCACCGCCCAACAGCAAAGTGGACTTCAATGCCTGGGTGCTCGGTGACCCCCTTGCATTGCAATGGCAATATCAAGGCAAGCCCCTGGGCAAGGGGCAGGCCATGTCGGTCACCAGCCCTGCGGACACTGGCACAGCTGCCTTTGTCGTTGAAGAGGTCCAGGTGCAGGACCCCGTGAGCAAACAAATTTGCGAATGTGTGCTGGTCACCGAAATGGGGAGTAAAACCCCGATAGTGATCAGTGCCAAAGTTGACCCGACGGGCCGGGAGGCGGTCCTGGAGGCAAGGATCAATGACAACCTCCAGGAGCCGAATCAAATCGATTGGCAATTGCGCTACGGCCCCGGTAGCGCCGAGGCGGGCGTCTACACCCCAGGCAGTGACCAGAAGGCGCGCTTCGCCTTGATCAGCGCTACCTACGACAGCGGTGCTTACGGTGTTTTCGAAGGGTACATCGTGCTGGCCCTGCCACTCGCAGAACACAGGGATTTGACCCTCAACTGACCAGTCTCGGAGTCCAGCCCCTCCCAGCCAGCAACGTCCAGCGGGGAGTGGCTGCCATCATTGCGCTTGCGCCCCCAAAGCTGCGCCGACAGCAGTTGAAGGCGTTCGGCCAGCTTGGCGACGTGGGCGGCAGTGGTGCGACTCTGGTTGCTGGCAAGCACGCTTTTCTGGGTGGTTTGACTGATACCGGCCAGGTTGCACTGGATGCTGTCACCCACCGCGCTCTGCTCCTCTACGGCGGCAGCGATCTGCACACTCATGCCGCTTATCTCATCGACGCGCTGGGTGATCCCGTCCAGCGCCCGGGCGGCCAGCAGTGCTTGCTCGACGCTGACGCCGGCCTTGCTGTGGCTGCGCTGCATCGCAAGTACGGCATCCCCGGTGGAGCGTCGCAAGGTATCGATGGTGCCCTGGATGTGCGCGGTAGATTGCTGGGTCCGCGAAGCCAGCCCGCGCACCTCGTCGGCGACCACTGCAAAACCGCGGCCGGCCTCGCCGGCGCGGGCAGCCTCGATGGCGGCATTGAGGGCAAGCAGGTTGGTCTGTTCGGCGATGCTTTGAATCACCTCGAGTACGCGGTCAATTTCATTGCCATGCTGTTCCAGTTGATGAATCACCATGCTGGTCTGTTGCACCTCGTTGGCGAGGCTATCAATGTGCTGGCGGGTCTGCTCGACCAGTTGGTGGCCGCGGTCGGATTCCTGATTGGCCAGGTTCGCGGCGCTGGCGGTGAGCTGAGCGTTGCGCGCCACTTCCTGCACACTGCTGGCCATCTGGGTTATGGCGCTGGCTACCTGGGCAGTTTCCCCCTGCTGGCGGAGGGTCGCGCAATTGTTGTTGTCCACTGCAGACACGAGCTCTTCGGCTTCCTTGCTCAACTGGCGGGATGAATCGGCAATGCGTCCGACTATTGCCCGGGTCTCGGCTTCGAGCATTTGCAAAGTGAAATCGATCTGGCCAAATTGGTCGCGGCGGCCACTGTAGAGTATCTGGCTCAGAGGGTTGTCGGCGATATTCCTGGCTTTTCGGGCAAGGGCGTCGAGGGGGCGCAGGCTGAAGCGCAACAGGCCGCCGAGCAGCAAGCTCGATAGCAGCATGGAGAGGGCGGCATGGCTCCAGGACAACGCGCCCAGCAAGCCCAAGGCCGCAAAGCACAGCAGGTTCACGCCAGTGCTGACAAGTGCCAGGCGCATGCCGACGGACAGCCGTGACATACGCAGGCAGTTGGTCTTTCTACCACTACGCAACTGTGCATAGAGATGTTCAGCAGCCTCCACCAGCGTTTTGGCCGGTAGCGTGCGAACTGATTGGTATTCCACTGTTTCGCCATTGCGCTGCATCGGCGTGACGTAGGCGCTGACCCAGTAGTGGTCACCGTTCTTGCAGCGATTCTTTACCAGCCCCATCCACGAGCGCCCATCCTTGAGTGTCTGCCACATATGCGCAAAAGCTTCTGGGGGCATGTCCGGGTGGCGCACGATGTTGTGATTGACGCCGAGCAATTCGGCTTCACTGAACCCGCTGATGTTGATGAAGTCGGGATTGACGTAGGTGATGGCGCCCTTGGGGTTGGTTGTTGAAAGAATGTTCGCGTTTGCGCTGAATTCGACGGCACGACCACTGACCGGAAGATTGGTTTTCATTGTTTTTCTCCTGAACTGATGGGTACCCGCCGGGTAACTGCGCTCCCCTCGAAACGGTCTTCTGTGCTTAGCAGATGTTGTATCTGGGCGGCAGGTTGTGGCCGACTGAACCAGTAGCCTTGGGCGTAATGGCAGCCTTCACCCACCACGAATTCGAGTTGTGCCGAACTCTCGATGCCTTCGGCCACTACTTCCAGGCCAAGGCTACGGCCGAGAACGATGATCGCCTGGCTGATCGCGCTCTGTTTGTTCTCGTAAGGAACGCCGGTGATGAAGCTCTTGTCGAGCTTGAGGATGTGCAGCGGAAAGCGCGTGAGGTAGCCAAGCGAGGAGTAACCCGTGCCGAAGTCGTCCAGCGCCAGCAGAACACCAAGGCTGGTCAACTCATGCAGGCAGGCTAATGTGTCCATGTCGTCATGCATCAGTTGGCTTTCGGTGATCTCCAGGATCAGGCTGGCGGGAGGCAGGCCGCTTTCTTGCAGGATATCGATCAGCCGGAGGGTGAAGTCGGCTTGTTGCAATTGGGTGCTGGAAATGTTCACCGAACAGCGCAGGCGCTCATGCCCGGCCAGTTGCCAGGCTCGGGTCTGCTGACAGGCCTGGCGCAGTACCCATTCGCCGACGCGGATGATCTCTCCCGACTCCTCCAGCGCAGGGATGAACTCCAGTGGCGAGATCAAGCGTTCGCCATGGCGCCACCGCAGCAGCGCTTCGACCCCGGTCACCAGCGGTGTCCCTTGGTCCAGGCGATAGATCGGTTGGTAGTACAGTTCGAATTCATTCTGTTGCAGTGCCTGGGCTAGCGCGGACTCCAGTTCCAGATGCTGCTGTGCGGTGTCTTGCAATGTTTCGTCGTAGTGGGCGAAGCGCGCCTTGCCGGCAGACTTGGCTCGGTAGAGGGCAAGGTCGGCAGCCTGCAGCACATCCAGGGCTTTGCCATTGTCGTGCAATGGCGCGATACCGATGCTGGCGCTGACCACCAGGGTACGACCGTCCATGTGCAGCGGTTGATGCAGGTTGTCGAGGATGCGTTGGGATATCTGCTCGGCGTCGCGGTCGCAGGTGAGGTCGTGAAGCAGGACGATGAATTCGTCGCCGCCGAAGCGGAACAGTTGATCAGTGGGGCGCAGTGACTCTTTCAAGCGCACAGCCACTTCCACCAGCACGCGATCACCGACGTTGTGGCCGAGGCTATCGTTGATCAGCTTGAAGCGGTCCAGGTCGATGAACAGCAACGCCTCGTAGTCACCGCCCTTGCGCTGCTTCCTGAAGGTCTTCTGCATCTGCTCGTCAAGCCGGATGCGGTTGGCCAGGCCGGTCAACGGGTCGTGCTGGGCGGAATGTTGGAGGCGCTGCTCGGCATCCTTGCGTGCACTGATATCGGACTGCGAGCCAGCCATGCGTAGCTCGCCAGGGGTGGTCATTTCGGCGACCCCCCGCACGAGGACCCAGATGTAGTCACCGTTGTGCTTGCGGATACGGTACTCATGGTGAACGGACGATGTCTGCCCTTGTAGATGGGCATCGATGGCATGGCGAAAATCCGGCAGGTCATCCGGGTGCACGCGACCGAACCAACTGGAACTGCTCTCGCCGATGCTATCGCGGCTGAGGCCGAGCATGCTGGCCCAGCGCTCCGAGACGTAAAGCCGATCCTGGTCGACGTGCCAGTCCCACAGCCCGTCGTTGGCACCGCGTAGCGCGCGGGCAAAGCGAGCCTCGCTATCTTCCAGCGCCTTGTGCTGGGCCGCACTGTAGGTATCGATGGCCAGCGTCATGTCGAAGAACACCGCCTTCAACAGGCTTGAATAGAGCGTGGCATCCGGGCTGTTGCCAAACACGCTTTCCAGCATGTCGTCGAGGTACAGCCGATAGCTGCCGAGGTACCACTTCAGTTCCAGGCCGATCTGCTGGTGGATCACGCCGATACGCAGGCGGCCGTTGACGTAGGTTTCATCGTAGGGGCCGCCCCACAGGCACTGGTAGTACTCGGCCTGGCTCTGCTTCAAACGGGCGGTGACCTCCGGTGTGCGAAGCAATGCAGACGGCGTGGAGAATTCCGCCAGGTGACGGTACAAATGGTCGACGAAAGCCTGCTGGGACGGGGCCATGTACTGAGCTGCCGCACCTAGTCGCCTGGCGTCTTCGGCGCTCCAGTCGAGAAAGCGAAAGCGTTCGGCAATCTCTGCGTGATCGAGACGGATACGCTTGAGTAATTCCTCGAGGTCTTTTGTCACCTTCATTCGCATCCCCCGGTGTTGGTGAAGTTCCTTTCCGCTGAACCAAAAAAAAGCGCCGTGGCAACAAGTTCTGCTCAAGAACTTGTTGCCACGGCGCTTCGTCTTTCAGGCCTATTATCCTGCTCGGCAAAGCCGGTTCCCGCAGGGCGGAACCTGGTGATGGCACATTCACATCATTGGGGATCTTCCGACAATTTATCCAGCAATGCAACCAAGCGTCGCCGCAGCAGCCCCAGTTCGCGGGATTTGAAGGCGTGTCGGGTCTGTTCGAGAACCTCGGTGGCATCCAGCAAAGCGGCCTGTACCTGCCCAGCCGAGCTCAACTTTGCTTCCCCGAGCCAGCGGCAAAGTGGTACGGCGCTGCAATTGCCAGGCGTACTCAGCACTTCGCAATCGGGTGCTATGGGCGCCAACAGCTGGCGCAATTGATCGGCCAGTTCAAGATTGTTGCAGATAATTCTGGTTGCCGGGTTGGACTCGCTCATCAAACTGCATTCCCATATGTTTGGTGTGCTGTTTACAACACCGCCTATGGCGTTTGATTGATTCAGGTCAATGCTGAAACCTTCCACTTGCACCGTGAAGCCCTTCGGTGCGAATAGCGCTCCTGGAAACCGAGCGCCGTGGGGCGGCGCTCGATTTCGAATGCGTAATGGACGCGCCATCAAACACGTTGCTGCGTGGTCAGTACCTGAACTCGACCCCCACGTACGCGCCAATCCCATCCCCCGGCCAGAACGACGCAGTATCCTGCCCGCGCGCGTTGTACACCGGCGTCACCGCCGTCACGTACGCCTTGTTCGCCAGGTTCTTCAGGTCCAGCGACACCTTCCAGTTGCCCTTCGGTGCCTCATACCCCAGGTTCGCCCCCCAGATGGTGTACGACGGCGCATACAGGGTATTGGCATAGTCCACTGCCGTGCGCGAGGCCGACTGCACGTTGATTCCGGTGTACCAGCCGCTGTGGTCCTGATACTGCAGCTCGCCCTGGTAGATGTGCTTGGGCACGCCCGGCAACTGGTTGTCGCCGAAGGTGTCGTCATGCCGGTAGTAGAAGTCGTTGTAGGTGTACACCTGGCGCCAGCGTACCAGGTCGCCCTGCGGGTTTTCCCAGAGACGGGTGTTGAGGCCGGCCTCGACACCCTGGTGGATGGTCGGTGAAGCGTTGAAGGCACCGGTGACCGCTGCCGACGATGATGTGGCGGGGATGATCTGCACATTCAGCAGCTCGTCGTGGATCCACGAGCGGTACAGTGCCAGGCTGCCATCGAAGATGCCGTGCGAGCCCTTGATACCGACCTCGAAGGTGTTGGCCTTCTGCTCCACCAGCGGGCGGATGTAAGGCAGGGTCGGCCCGGAGCCCGAGTATTCCCAGGAAGCAGGCGGGTCGATGCTGCGGCTGAAGTTGGTGAATACCTGCAGGTTCGGGCTGAACTCGTAGCGCAGGCCGATGCGCGGGGCGACGCTCCAGTTGTCGTAGTCCACATGCTGCGGGAAGTTGGTGGTGTTGGGGTTCACCGCGTGGTCGATGTTGATCTTGCGCCGCACGTTGATGAACGACACGCCGCTGGTGAGCCAGAGGTTGTCGACCAGGTTGATATCGTTGCCCAGGGCGATCACCCGGTCGAACGAATCCTTGTAGTTGACCTGCTTGAGCGACAGCTTGTCGTCATTGGCCGAGTTCACCCCGCCACGCAGGTGCTGGGTGGAGGTGAAGGCGATGCTGCTGCGGCTTTCGTGGCCGAACAGGTAGTCGACCCGGTCGTAGCCCAGCAGCAGGCCGAGGTCGTGCCAGTCCCAGTAACTGGGATTGCTCGGGCTACGCGGGCTGTTGGTGTGGCGATAGTCGTGATACGACAGGCCGAAGGTCAGCCGTGCATCGTCGTCAAAGGTATAAGTGGTCTTGCTGCCCACCCAGATGCTGCCCGGGCGGCGTGCACCGGCGCCGCTGGTCTCGGCGGTGGCGCTGGCGCGGCGCGGGTGGTGCAGCGCGGCGTCGAGGGTGGTGGCGCTGGGGTCGTTGTGGGTTTCGTCGCGGTAGCGCAGCAGCAGGCGGGTTTCCAGCTTGGGGCTGAAGCGGTAGCCGGCATTGGCGACGATGCCCGAGCTCTTCGACAGGCTGTAGTCGCGGAAACCCTCGTTGCGGTAGTTGTCGGCCTGCAGGTAGTAGTCCAGGTCGCCCTCGACCCCACCGTAGCTGATGCTCTGCTTCTGGTAGTGGTAGCTGCCGGCTTCGGCGCGCACGCGCAGGCCGGGGGCGCTGTAGCCGCTGTGGTTGACGAAGTTGACCGCGCCGCCGAGGGTCAGCGCGCCATATTGAAAGGCGTTGGCGCCGCGCAGGATTTCGGTGTAGTTCACGCCGCTGGCGTTGAGGAATTCGTAGGGTGTGCCGCCAGGGCCGGTCAGCGGCAGGCCGTCGAACAGGAACTTGATGCCCTCGCGGAAATAGCCGGGCGAGGTATTGGCACCGGAGCCGCGGATCGAGATCTTCGCCGCGTCGTTGCCGCCGGTGGACTGCACGAATACCCCGGGCTGGTAGCCAAGGGTGTCCTGCAGTGTGGCAGTGCGGCCTTTGGCGACCTCTTCGCTGTCGACCACGCTGGTGCCGCCGGGCACCTCGGCCAGGGCGCTGGCGGCCTGTTGTACTTCGGATTGCTTGGCGGCCTGCACGGTCACCGTGCCCAGGGTTTGCTCAGCGGCCAGTACCGTGACCGGGGCCAGCAGGGCCGTGGCCGCGGTGGCCAGGGCGGCGTGGCGGATGGCCAGGCGCAGTGGTTGGGGTTGAATCGCACGCATCGTTCAATTCCTTGCAAGTCATCGTAGGTCCTCGGCGTTCTATGGGAATAGTCAGGCCTGTCGAAATGTGTAAGAGCAGTTTCTGTGCCAGCTGGCGAAAGGCCGGAAGTTTGGGGGTGTGGCCAAAGTTTTAGTGTGAAGTGCTGAATAAAACAGCAAATTTTGTTGCGCTCCTGTTGTTTGCGGAACAGTGCAGGTTATATGCAAATATCCGAATGCTATGGCGCAACCTGTGGGAGCGGCTTTAGCCGCGAACATCGGCGCAGCCGGTGCCATGCACCGCGTTGGATTCTTCGCGGCTGAAGCCGCTCCCACAGGGGATGCGGATTGCTTGCAATTTCAGTTATCTACGCGACAGCGCAGCCCAGAGGGTTGGATGTTGTCAGCGCAACAGGGATGAAACAGTTTGTATGGTTAATGCGTCAGGCGGTTTGAACTAGCCTCAATGAATGCGCAGTGTTAGCGCTGGCACGACAACTGCAATAGCCCTTTATGTAGCCGTCTATATAAAGGGCCCGCTGTGCAGCCGAATTCCCGATTATTCAATACATGCCTGGTGGCCAGTGCGCTGTTGGTTGCCGTCTGCTCACCCGCCACGTCCGCGCAGAGCCAGGCGCTGCTCAAGGGCGAAGCGCTCAGCGAAGTGAACGGCGTGATGCGCTACCCGGCCAGCGACTTCGTTGAGCAGCAGCCTGGCAAGCGCGGTGGCACCCTGCGCGTGTCAGCGGCGAGCGACGCTGGCAGCTTCGATATCCACGCGCTGTCCAACGGCAACATGCAGTGGATGGGCCGCATCCTGTTCGACTGCCTGGTGTACCAGGCCGAGGACGGTACCCTCACGCCGTGGCTGGCGAAAAGCTGGGACATCAGCGCCGACGGCCTGACCTACACCTTCCACCTGCGTGACGACGTCACTTTCAGCGATGGCGAGCGCTTCAACGCCGAGGCGGTGCGGGTCAACCTCGAACACATGCGTGACCCCGTGACCAAGTCGCCACTGGCCGCCGCCTATATCGCGCCGTACCTGCAGGGGCGGGTGGTGGACGAGTACACATTCGAGGCGACCCTGCGTGCGCCCTATGCGCCGTTTCTCGATGTGCTGTCGCAGGCCTGGCTGGGGATGATCTCGCCACGGCAGATTCTCGAGGCGCCGAAGACCATCGCCAGCAAGCCCATCGGCACCGGGCCTTTCGTGCTGACCGGCTGGGTGCGCGACCAGCGTGCCAGCTTTGTCCGCCGCCCGGGGTACGACTGGGCACCGCCGGCAATCAACCACCAGGGCGAGGCCTACCTGGACGGCATCGAGCTGAGCTACGTGCCCGAAGCGATGATCCGCTACACCTCCCTGGAGGCTGCCGACAACGACATGGCCCTGGACGCACCGGCGCAGAATGCCGCGGCGATCCGCGCCAACCCGAAGCTGACCCTGCGCAACCGCATTCGAAAGGGCAACCCGTCGCGCAGCATCACCTTCAATGTCGACCGTGCGCCGTTCGATGACGTGCGGGTGCGCCAGGCCGTGGCCAAGGCCATCGACCGTGATGGCCTGGCGTGGATCTCCGGCTTCGGCGAGTACCTGGCCAAGGGGGACTTCCTCGCCGTGAATACCCCCGGCTATGACCCGGTGGCCCGCGATGCCCTGGCCTTCGACCCGGTCGAAGCAGGGCGCTTGCTCGACGCCGCCGGCTGGACCGGGCGTGACGGCGAAGGCTATCGCAGCCGTGATGGCCGGCGCCTCGGGGCGACCTTGCTGACCTATGACAACCCGGCGTTCCCGGCCAATGTCCCGGTGGCTGCCCAGGCAGACCTGCGCAAGGTCGGCTTCGACCTGCGCATCGAGCTGCTGCCGCTCAGCAAGGTCATGGAGCTGCGTTACCTCGGCAACTTCGACGCCATCGGCGGTGGCTACTGGCACACCAACACGGCCGATGGCCTGTACATCCTCTACCACAGCCAATCCATCCCCAGCGCACGAATGATCGGCCAGAACGTCGGCCACTTCCGTGATGCCACCCTCGACCAGTTGCTCGGTGCCGCCCGAGGCAGCACCGACCCGACGCAGCGCCGCGAGCTGTATCGCCAGGCCCAGCAACGCCTGGGCGAGACCGTGCCGGCCGTGCCTTCGGTGGAAAGCCAGATGCTGCTGGCCTACCGCAACGCGGTCGGCGGCGTGCTGTTCGATGGTTCGCACAACGTTCCCCTGTTTACCAGCGTGTGGCTGGCAAAGGAGCAACCATGAAACTGCTGATCGTCTTGCTGCGCCGCCTGCGTGACGGTGTGATCGTGCTATGGGCGGCGGCCAGCCTGACCTTCCTCGGCATGCAACACAGCGGTGGCGACACCGCCCTGGCGATCCTCGGCGGCCCGGATGCCATGCCGAGCGAAGCGCTGCTGGCCCAGGTGCGCGCCGAATACGGCCTCGATCAACCGCTGTGGGTGCAATACGGCCACTACCTGGCGCGCCTGGCCAAGGGCGACCTGGGCGAGTCGTACCGGTTGCGCATACCGGTCGGCCAGGCGATTGGCGAGCAGGCCGCCGCGACCTTGGCGCTGGCCAGCAGCGCGGCTGTGCTGGCGGTGCTGCTGGCGGTGGCCTCGGCGCTGCTCACCGCCAACCGCGGGCGGCGTTTGCGCGCGGTGGTGTCGGGCATCGAGCTGTTGCTGTCCTCGGCCCCCAACTTCGTGATCGGCACGGTGCTGCTGCTGGCCTTCGCGTTCCACTTCCATTGGCTACCGCCGTCCGGGTCCAGCGGTTGGCGCTCGCTGGTGCTCCCGAGCCTGGCCCTGGCGCTGCCGATCGCGGCGGTGCTTGCCCAGGTGTTGCGGCAGTCGCTGGAGCAGGTGCTGGAACAACCCTTCATCACCCAGGCCCGTGCACGTGGCATGGGGGATATCGCTGTGCGACTGCGCCACGCCCTGCGCCATGCCCTGGTGCCGCTGGTGACCCTGGCCGGCTACGTGTTCGCCAGCCTGCTCGGCGGCGCCGTGGTGCTGGAGCTGCTGTTCGGCCGCCAAGGCATTGGCCGTTTGATGCTCGACGCTACCGCCAGCAAGGACGTGCCACTGGTGCTCGGCGTAACCCTGCTGGCGGCAGCGATCTACGTGCTGGTCAACCTGCTGGTGGACCTGGCGACCCAGGCCATCGACCCGCGCACCGCACGCGTCTGAATTCACGAGAAAGGAACCATCATGAGCCAAACCACGATTACCGATGCCGAACTGGATGCGCATTTCGCGCCGATCTATGCGCGTATTGCCGAAGGCGCGGTGGCCCGCGAGCAGCAGCGCACCCTGGCCCATGAGCCGGTGGCCTGGTTGCGCGAGGCCCGCTTCGGTGCCCTGCGCGTGCCACGCAGCCACGGCGGCTCAGGCGCAACCTTGCCGCAGTTGCTGCGCCAGCTGGTGCGCCTGGGGCAGGCCGATTCCAACCTGCCGCAGATATTCCGCGCCCACTTCGGCTTCGTCGAAGGGCGGCTGTCGTCTGGCGACGCCGCCTCCCAGGACTACTGGTTCGCCCGCGTGGTCGCCGGTGAACTATGGGGCGCGGCCATGGCCGAGCGCACCGACAGTACCGGCAATAGCGTGCAGTTGAGCGAAGACGAAGGCGGTTACCGCCTGGACGGCGAAAAGTACTACTGCACCGGCACGTTGTACGCCGATTGGGTGGCGGCAGTGGCCAACCATGGCGACGACTTTGTCAGCCTCGTGGTGCCGACCCGTGCGCCGGGCGTGGAGCGGGTCGACGACTGGGACGGCTTCGGCCAGCGGCTGACTGGCAGTGGCACCACCCGTTTCACCCGGGTCAGCGTGCAGCCGCAGCATTTGCTGCGCCGTTTCGCCAAGGGCGAGTTGCGTGCCGAGTCGTACCTCACCGCGTTCTACCAGGCGGTGCATCTGGCCACCCTGGCGGGTATCGGCCAGGCGGTACTGGCCGATGCCGTAGCGTTCGTCCAGAGCCGCACCCGCGCCTTCGGTGTGCCGGGGCAGTCGCAGCCGGCCGCAGACCCGCGGGTGCAGGCGGTGATCGGTCGCCTGTCGAGCCTGGCCTTCGCCGCCAATGCGCAAGTCACCGCCGTGGGCCAGAGCCTGCAGGCGGTGTACGAAGCCGGCCAGCACGGGGAGGTAGCCGAGCAGCTTTACACCGACGCCGAGATCCATGCCTTTCAGGCGCAGCAGATCGTCCTGCCGCAAGTGCTGGAAGCGAGCACCTTGCTGTTCGAAGTCGGCGGCGCATCGGCCACCAGCAATGCCCGGCGCCTCGACCGCCACTGGCGCAATGCCCGCACCCTGGCTTCGCACAACCCGGCGATCTACCGCGAACAGGCGTTGGGCAACTACTACCTCAATGGCATCAGCCCGGCCCAGGCCTGGCGTGCCCTTCATGCCAGCGCCAGCGAAGGGCAGGGCAGCGGCGACGAAGCCAGCGCAGTCTGATCAGGAGAACCGGCATGACCAAGAAACAGATGAGCCTGGGCATGAACATCCTCGGCTTCGGCTCGCATTCCGGCGCCTGGCGCCAGGGTGAGGCGGCAATCGACGCCTATATCGACGTCAACTATTACCGCGATATCGCGCGTATTTCCGAGCGCGGTTGCCTGGATGCGATCTTCCTTGCCGATGGCCCGGCGTTGCCGCCGGATGTGTCCGCCCAGCCCGGCGGGCGCCTGGAGCCGACCGTGCTGCTTACCGCAGTGGCGGCCGCCACCGAGCGCATCGGGGTGATCGCGACCTGCTCCAGCACTTACAACGAACCTTTCAACCTGGCCCGGCGAATTGCCTCGCTGGACCACATCAGCGGCGGCCGCGCAGCCTGGAATGTGGTGACCAATGCCGGTGACGCGGCAGCACACAACTTCGGCCTGGCTGGCGCGCCGTTGCATGTGGACCGCTACGGGCGGGCCGAGGAGTTCGTCGACGTGACCCTGAAGCTTTGGGACAGCTGGGAGGACGACGCGATCATCGGTGACCGCAGCGCCGGCCGTTTTGCCGACCCGGGCAAGGTCCACACCCTGGATTTCAAGGGCAAGCACTTTCAGGTCAAGGGGCCGCTGAACCTGCCGCGCTCGCCGCAGGGCAGGCCGGTACTTGTGCAGGCCGGCTCTTCCGAAGGTGGCAAGGCACTGGGTTCGCGCTATGCCGATGCGATCTTCACCACCCAGACCACCCTGGCCGACGGGCAGGCGTTCTATCGGGAGATGAAGGCACGGGCCAAAGCCTGGGGCCGTGACCCGCAGCACCTGAAGATCATGCCCGGCCTGTCGACCGTGATCGGCAGCACCGAGGCCGAGGCCCATGCACGTTTCGACGAGCTCAATGCCTGGCATGGCGAGCACGGCCTGTTGCAGCAGGTGGCAGGGCGTATCGGTATCGATGCCAGCGAGCTGGACCCGGATGCGCCATTGCCCTGGGCGCGAATTGGCGCGGTGGCAGATTTCGAGCGGGGGTCGCATGGTTTTCTGGAAGCCCAGTTGAACCTGGCGCGCAGCGAGAACCTGACCATTCGCCAGCTGTCGCGGCGGATTCTGGTCGGGCACCGGTTGGCCGTCGGTACCCCGGAACAGGTTGCCGATACCCTGGCCGAGTGGTTCCTGGCGGGGGCGGGGGATGGTTTCAACATCATGCCCGACATGTTCCCGTCGGGTGCTCGGGTGTTCGTCGAAGAGGTGGTGCCGCTGCTGCAGAAACGTGGGTTGTTCCGCACCGAATACACCGGCACCACCCTGCGTGAGCACCTGGGGTTGCCCAAGGCACACAACCAGTTCGCTGCTTAGGGGGCGCTTTGCGCCCCAATCGCCGGCAAGCCAGCTCCCACAGGTGCCGGGCAAACCTGAAACCTGTGGTGATCCTGTAGGAGCTGGCTTGCCGGCGATGGGCTGCACGGCAGCCCCAGGATTTGAAACTCGACACACATTCAAAAGGATGCACCCATGCGCTACCGCCCACTCGGCCACACCAACCTGCAAGTCAGCCTGCTCAGCCTCGGCACCATGACCTGGGGGCACCAGAACAGCGAACAGGATGCTCACCAGCAACTGGACGCTGCCCTTGCTGCAGGCATCAACTTCATCGACACCGCCGAGATGTACCCCACGCCCACCCGCGCTGAAACCTGGACCACCACCGAGCGCTACATCGGCACCTGGCTCGCGGCCCGCGGCAACCGCGACAAGGTCCTGTTGGCCAGCAAGATCGCCGGCCCGGCCCGTGACCCAGGCGGCCAGGTGCACATCCGCGATGGCCTGTCGCACCACGACCGCAAGAACATCGTCGCGGCCCTGGAGGGCAGCCTGCGCCGCCTGCACACCGACTACCTGGACCTCTACCAACTGCACTGGCCCGACCGCACCAGCAACTTCTTCGGCATCCGTGAATACCCCTACGTCGACGACCATCCGCAGACGGCAGCCATCGAAGAAACCCTTGCGGTGCTGGACGAACAGGTAAAGGCCGGCAAGGTGCGCCATATCGGTGTCTCCAACGAAACACCGTGGGGTGTGGCGCAGTTTCTGCGGCACAGCGAGGACAAGGGCCTGGCGCGGATTGCCAGCATCCAGAACCCGTACAGCCTGCTCAATCGCTTGTACGAGAACGGCCTGTCGGAGTTCAGCCATCGCGAAGGGGTGAGCCTGCTGGCCTATTCGCCGCTGGCGTTCGGGGCGTTGACCGGCAAGTACCTGAACGGGGCAAGGCCGGAGGGTTCGCGATTGTCGTCGGTGTATCGCACGTTCAATCGCTACGGCAGCGAGGAGGCAAACGACGCGATTGCCAGCTACGTGCGGATTGCGCGGGAGCATGGGCTGACACCGGCGCAACTGGCCCTGGCTTTCGTCATACGCCAGCCGTTCGTGGCCAGTGCCATTACCGGGCAGACCACCTTGCTGCAGCTGCAGGAAAACCTGAGTGCACTGGATGTGCAACTGAGCGATGAAGTACTGGCCGAGATCCAGGCCGTGCACCGCCGTATTCCCAACCCGGCGCCGTAGCCCACATGGCAAGGGCTTCGCCCTTGTTCGCGGCTGAAGCCGCTCCCACAGGGACCGCACGGATTCAGCCTTTGCGGTGATCCTGTGGGAGCGGGTTTACCCGCGAAGAGGCCAGTACAGGCGACACAAGAAGGACAGACATGAACGCGATCGTATCCATACCAAACACAGTGCCCAGTAGCTGGAAGGTTCGCCCTGGCCTCCCACAGGGACCGCACGAATTCAGCCTTTGCGGTGATCCTGTGGGAGCGGGTTTACCCGCGAAGAGGCCAGTACAGGCGACACAAGAAGGACAGACATGAACGCGATCGTATCCATACCAAACACAGTGACCAGCAGCTGGCAGGTTCGCCCTGGCCTGGCGCTGGCCTGGATCACATTGGGCCTGATACTGCTGGCAGTAACCTTCCCCAACTGGCTCTCGCCAACCGACCCGTTGGCCGCCGACGCCCGCCTGGCTTACCACCCGCCAAGCCCCGCCTTCTGGCTGGGCAGTGACGAGAACGGCCGCGACGTCCTCAGCCGCCTGATCCATGGCGCCCGCCCATCGCTCTTCATCGGCCTGGCCGCCACCCTGGTCGGGCTTGGCCTGGGCACGCTGCTCGGCTTGCTCGCCGGCCTGGCTCCAGCCTGGCTGGACAACCTGCTGATGCGCGCCGTCGATGTGCTGCTGGCCTTCCCGGACCTGCTACTGGCGCTGGTCATCATCACCCTGTTCGGCCAAGGCACCAGCAACCTGATCCTTGCCGTCGGCATCGCCTCGGTGCCGCGCTATGCGCGCCTGGTACGCGCCCAGACCCTGACCATCCGACGTGCCGGCTTCGTCGAAGCAGCCGTCACGCTGGGCCGCAGGCCCTTGGCTGTGGTGTTCTGGCATGTGCTGCCCAACGCAGTCCAACCCGTGCTGATCCTGGCCTGCATCGGCCTGGGTGGCGCCATCACCGCCGCCGCTGCGCTGAGCTTCCTCGGCTTCGGCGCACCACCTCCCGCGCCGGAGTGGGGCGCGATGATGGCAGTGGCGCGCAACTTCATGGCCAACGCGCCCTGGCTGATGGCCTGGCCTGCGCTGGCGATCACCCTGACTGTCATTTCCATCACCGTCATCGGCCGAGACTGGCTGCGCCGTAGCGAGGGCAGACGCGCATGAACATCTTCGAGAAGAACCAGGCACCGCTGGTGGACATCCGCGGCCTGCACGTGAGCTTCAATGGTGTGCCAGTGGTGCACGGCGTCGACCTGCAGTTGCGCGCAGGGCAGTGCCTGGCACTGGTGGGCGAATCGGGCTCGGGCAAGAGCGTCACGGCGCGTACCCTGGTCGGCCTGACCGGGGCCGGTGCCCATGTGCAGGCGCAGCGCCTGGCCTTTGCCGGGCAGGACCTGCGCCAGTTCGATGAGCGCGCGTGGCAGCGCTTGCGTGGCGAGCACATCGGCTTTGTCATGCAGGATGCGCTGGGTTCGCTCGACCCACTGCGACGCGTGGGTGCAGAGATCGAAGAGCCATTGCTGTTGCACACCGACCTGGCCGCGGAGCAGCGCCGTCTGCGGGTACTTGAGCTGTTGCGCCAGGTCGGGGTGCCTGAACCCGAAGTCCGTGCCCGGCAATACCCGTGGCAGCTTTCCGGTGGCCTCAGGCAGCGCGCCCTGATCGCCTCGGCCATCGCCTGTCAGCCACGCCTGTTGATCGCTGACGAGCCCACCACCGCGCTGGACGCCACCGTGCAGGCACAGATTCTCGACCTGCTGGAGCACCTGCGCGAGCGCGACAACAGCCTGTTGATGGTCAGCCATGACCTGGCCGTGGTCGCGCGCCTGGCCGACTGGGTGGCGGTGATGCGCCATGGGGTGGTAGTGGAGCAGGGCAGTGTCGAACAGATCCTGCAGGACCCGCAGGACCCCTACACCCAGCGCCTGCTGAGCGCGGCTCGGGCGGTACATTTCAAACGTCCGGCGGCGCCGGCCCTGGCGCTGGTGGAGGATGGCGTGGACGAACAACCCGTGGTGCTGGAGGCGCGCGGCCTGAGCAAGGCCTTTGTCGGGCCGGACGGCCGGCTGCGTCAGGTGCTGGACGATGTGTCGCTGCAGTTGCGCGCCGGGCAAACCCTTGGCGTGGTGGGCGAATCCGGTTCCGGCAAGAGCACGCTGGGACGCATCCTGCTGGGGCTGGAGCGGCCGGAGCAAGGTAGCCTGCAACTGGCCGGGCAGGATTGGCTTGCGTTGTCTGCCGCGCAGCAGCGCCAGGCACGACAGGGGATCCAGGTGGTGTTCCAGGACCCGCAGGCCTCGTTCGACCCACGCTACACCGTGCTGCGGGTATTGGCCGAGGCGCTGGCGCATGCGGGTGTACCGCGTGCGTTGCAGCGCACCGAGGCGGCGGCGTTGCTGGAGCGGGTGCAGTTGCCGGTGGGGTTGCTCGACCGCCGCCCGCTGGAGTTGTCGGGCGGGCAGCGGCAGCGCATCGCGATTGCCCGGGCGCTGGCCATGAAGCCAAGGGTGCTGGTGCTGGACGAACCGGTATCGGCGCTGGATGTGTCGGTGCAGGCGCGAATCCTGGCATTGCTGGCCGAACTCAAGGCGGAGCTGAACCTGGCTTGCCTGTTCATCTCCCACGACCTTGGGGTGGTGGAGCAGGTCAGTGACCACGTGTTGGTGATGCAAGGGGGAAGGGTGGTGGAACAAGGGGCGGCAGCCCAGGTGCTCGGCCAGCCCCGTCAGGCCTATACCCGCGCCTTGCTCGACGCCGTGCCTCATCTTCCGGCGGCGCAGCCAAGCTGGTTCAGCCGTATCGCCGTGTAGGCAAGACACAAGGAGAACACTGTGACATCTACCCGCCGCCTGCCCGATGGTTGGGATATCCGTCACCTGCCAGACACCCCGCAGGCCTTCCTTCGCGCATTCATCCTGCGCCACCCGGTGGCCTACTCCGGTATGCTCGCCTTGCAGACCTTCGCCATGGTCTGCGCCGTGCTGGTCCCTTGGCAACTTGGCCAGATCACCCGCCTGGTCAGCCAGGGCCTGGACGCGAGCCAGGTCGTCACGGCATTGCGCTGGCCGCTGGCGGGTTTTGCCTTGATGCTGGTGCTCGAGATGGTCAGCACGCGTGCCGCCAGTGGCTTGCATATCTACACCGTGCCCCGTCAGCGGCGCGCGGTGACCCAGGCCTTGTTCGCCTACCTGCAACGCCATTCGCATCGCTACATCACCAGCGAGTTCGCCGGGGCATTGGCGCACCGTATCAGCGAGGTCTCGATCGGCACTACGCAGACCCTGGCGATCCTGATCTTCGATCTCATCCCGCTGCTTGTGACCCTGGCCCTGGCAGTCATCCTGCTGGCCACCGCAAACGCCTGGCTGGCGGCATTCATGGGCCTGTGGGCGGTCGGTTTTCTCATCCTGTGCTGGTTCCTGGCCAGGCGCAGCCACCCGCTGGCCCGCGACTTTGCCGCAGCGCGCAGTGTCAGCACCGGCAAGGTGGTGGACGCGGTGACCAACCTCACCAATATCCGGCTGTTCGCCCGCCACCCCTACGAGCATGGCTACCTGGGCAAGTTCCTCGACCACGAGGTGGTAGCGGCAGACCGCTCGCTCGGTTACATGGAGAAGATTCGCTGGCTGCAGAACAGCTGCGGGGTGCTGCTCAAGCTTGGCATCCTGCTGCTGGCGCTGTGGTTGTGGCAGCGCGGCAGCATCGATATCGCCACCTTCGTTACCGCTACCAGCCTGTCGCTGATGATCATCACGGATGTGGCCGGGCTGTCGCGGCGCTTGCTGGAGTTCTTCGAGGCCATGGGCAATATCGCCAATGGCGTGCGCACCCTGGTGCGGCCACACGAGGTACGCGACACGGCCGGCGCAACGTCGTTGAAAGTGGAGCGAGGCGAGGTGCATTTTGCCGACGTGACCTTTGGCTATCACCCCGGGCGGCCGATCTTTCAGCACCTGAACCTGCATATTCCGGCGGGCCAACGGGTCGGCCTGGTGGGGGCGTCCGGCTCGGGCAAATCGACCTTGCTCGGGTTGTTGCTACGGTTGTACGACGTGGATGAGGGCCAGGTGCTGATCGACGGGCAGGACGTGCGCACGGTGACCCAGCATTCGCTGCACCAGCAGGTCGGGCTGATTCCGCAGGAGCCGGGGCTGTTCCACCGCAGCATTCGCGAGAACATCCACTATGGCTGCCTGGAAGCTGGCGACGATGCGTTGGCCGCTGCCATCGACCGGGCCGGTGCCCGGGATTTCATCGAAGCCATGGAGCAGGGCTTCGAATCGCTGGTGGGCGAGCGTGGTGTGAAGCTGTCCGGCGGGCAGCGTCAGCGTATCGCCATCGCCCGGGTGCTGTTGAAGAACGCGCCGATCCTGGTGATGGACGAAGCCACGTCAAGCCTCGACTCGATCACCGAGCGCTATATCCAGGACAAGCTCGACGAGATCATGGACGACAAGACGGTGATCGTGGTGGCACACCGGCTGTCGACCGTGGCGCACCTTGACCGGATCGTGGTGTTCGAGGACGGGCGCATTGTCGAGGATGGCAGCCATGCGCAGCTGCTGGCGCGGCGGGGGTATTACCATCGGCTGTGGAGCCGGCAAGGGGAGGCGGCCTGAGCCCCGCAACGGGCCCCCGAGCGCGGCCTGTCGCCAGCTGGCTGGCGACAGGCCGGAACAGCACTGTTGCCATTCGAACAGCCCTCACACACTTTGCCCTCGCAACAGCACCTCACCCTCGGCAAACCCCAACAAAATCAACCTCTTGAACCCGGCACAACTCCTGCAACAGGCCTATCGAAGCCCAGTCACCGCAGGAGCGCCCTTGAACACACCCATCCTCCCCCTGATCCCGCTCTGCACCGTACTGGCCTTGCTCGGCTGCAAGCCGAACGAGCAGCACACGGCGCAAAGTACCCAGCCGCAGCAGGGCGGCACCTTGGTCTATGCCACCGACCGCGAGCCCACCTGCCTGGACCCGCATGTGGCCGGCGACATGCCGCAGGTTTTCATTGCCCAGCAGTACCTCGATTCGCTGGTGTCGATGGACAGCAACGGCCAGATCGGCCCCTGGCTGGCGACAAGCTGGGAGGTTTCGCCAGATGGCCTGCGCTACACCTTCCACCTGCGCCGCGACGTGCAATTTACCGACGGCACACCGTTCAATGCCGAAGCGGTCAAGGCCAACCTCGACCATATGGCCAACCCCAAGACCCAATCCAGTACCGCCGGTGGCTACATCCGCCAGTACCGCGGCACCAAGGTGCTCGACACCTACACGGCCGAAGTCACTCTGGCGACGCCCTATGCGGCTTTCCTCGAAGTGTTGGCCCAGGGCTTTCTCGGCATCCAGTCGCCCACCGCATTGCAACGCAGCCGTGACCAGAACTGCGAAAGCCCGGTTGGCAGCGGGCCGTTCAAGGTGGTGCGCTGGGACCGGCAGAATCAGGTGGAGCTGGTGCGCAACCCGGCCTACAACTGGGCGCCACCTACCGCACGCCACCAAGGCCCGGCGTACCTGGAACGCATCGTCTGGAAGTTCATCCAGGAGCCGTCGGTGCGCTTCGCCTCGCTGCAGGCCGGTGAGGTCGATGTGATCGAAGCATTGCCACCAGAGTCGCACGAAGCAGCACGGCGCAACCCGGACGTGGAACTGATCATCGCCCAGCGCCCGGGCAACCCCACCAATGGCACTTTCAACCTGCGCCGCGCACCGTTCGACGACATCCGAGTACGCGAGGCCTTCGTTCGCAGCGCCGATGTCGAGGGTGCACTGAAGAGTGTGTACTTCGGCGAGTTCCCCCGCGCCGGTGGCCCGCTGAGCTTGGCCACGCCGTTCTACAGCGGTGACTTCGAGCGCAGCCAGGACTACGACCCGGCCCGCGCCGCCAGGCTGCTCGACGAGGCTGGCTGGACCGGCCGCGACAGCGAAGGCTACCGCACCAGGAACGGCCAGCGGCTGCGCGCCGTCGTGCTGATCGGCGCGCGCACGCCGCCGTCGGAACTGACCCTGTGGGAGCAGGTACAGGCCACTACCCGGCAGGCCGGCCTGGAACTGGTGCTGGACCAGATGAGCGATGCCCAGGTCACCGCCCGCCAGGCCGCCTGGGACTATGACATCCGCACCGGCTACTGGAACACCAACACCCCTGACGTGCTGCGCATCATCTTCACCACCGCGTTCGTGCAGCCAGCCGGGGTTGGCGGCTATCACCAGAACTCCTCCGGCTACGCCGACCCGGGCTACGACGCACTGCTCGACAGTGCCCTGGCCACCCAGGACGCGGACCTGCGCCGCCAGCGCTACTTCCAGGCACAGCAACAGGCCGCCGCGCAGTACCTGCAACTCACCACGTACCCACAAAGCACGCGCCTGGGTATCTACAAGACCGCCCATGGCGTGCGACTGGAACCGTCGCTGGCGGTGACCTACCTCTACGACGCATGGGTGAACAAATGACTACGACGACACTCGCGGTGACCGACCCGCGTCGCGAACGCCTTGCCGCCCTGGGCCGGCGCGCCGCCATCCGCCTGGCCGGTGGCGTGCTGGTGCTGTGGGCGGTGGCGACCCTGACCTTCTTCGCACTGCGGCTGATGCCGGGGGACCCAGTGCTGGCGATTCTCGGTGGCCCCAGTGGCAACCCGACGCCGGAAGCGATTGAAGCCGCGCGCGTGGAGTACGGCCTCGACAAGCCGTTGGCCGTGCAGTACGTGTTCTACCTCGGGCGCCTGCTGCAAGGTGACTTGGGGGTGTCCTACTCGCAGCACCTGCCGGTCACCCGTGTGCTGGCCGAGCAGGGTGGGGCGACCTTGGAACTGACCATCGCCGCCCTGCTGCTGGCCTGGTTGCTGGTGCTGCTGCTGACAGTGGTCACCGCCGGGCGCGGCAGGCTGGTCGGCGGTATCGCCTCGCTGGCGGAAACCCTCAGCGCGGCGCTGCCGCACTTCTGGCTCGGCGTGGTGCTGCTGGCGGTATTCGCCTTCGGCCTGCGCTGGTTCCCGCCGGCCGGTAGCGACAGCTTTGCCAGCCTGATACTTCCGGCGTTTTCCCTGGCGATTCCGTTGGCCGGTTTCATTGCCCAGGTCACCCGGGAGTCGCTGGAACTGACCCTCGATCAACCCTTCGTGCTCACCGCCCGCACACGTGGCCTCAGTGACCTGGCCGTGCGCTTTCGGCACGCCTTGCGCCATGCCTTGCTGCCAGGTGTGTCGCTGTCGGGCTGGGCCATCGGCGCGCTGATCAGTGGGGCGGTGGTGTGCGAGGTGATTTTTTCCCGCAAGGGGGTGGGCCGCCAGCTGTACCAGGCGGTGCAGGCCCAGGACCTGCCGCTGGTGATCGGCATCAGCCTGGTAGTGGCGGCTGGCTATGTGCTGGCGAACATTCTGGTCGACCTGCTGTACCAGTGGATCGACCCTCGGCAGCAGGAGGCTGCAGCATGACAGACCTGACCCATGGCCAAGTGCTCGCGCCATTGCGCCGGCAGCGCCAAGTGAAACTGCCGCCGCTGGGCGCAAGCCTGGCGATCCTGTTCCTGTTCGCATTGCTTCTGGCCGCGTTGGCGCCGGGGCTGTTCACCCGCATCGATCCACTGGCCATCGTGCCGCGAGAGGCTTTCCAGCCACCCAGCTGGGCGCACTGGCTGGGCACCGACCAGTCGGGCCGCGACATCTTCGCGCGGATCATCCACGGCGCCCGCCAGAGCCTGCTGATCGGCCTTGCGGCTACGGCCATTTCCATGGTCATCGCCATCGCCCTCGGCCTGCTCGGTGGCCTTGGCGGCGCACGCGTGGACCGTGCGGTGGGCTGGTTGCTGGAAGTGCTGTTCGCCTTCCCCAGCCTGGTGCTGGCGCTGCTGTTCGTGGCGGTATTCGGCAGCGGTGTCGGCCCGTTGATCGTCGCCACCGGGCTGGGCGGTGCGCCGGGGTACGCGCGCATGGTCCGTGGCCAGGTGCTGGCGGTACGCAACGCCGGCTACATCGAAGCGGCGCGGGCGCTGGGGCACCCGACTTCGCGCATCGTGCTGCGCCAATTGCTGCCCAACGCCATGCGGCCATTGGTGGTGACGCTGACCATGGGCGTTGGCCAGGCCATCGTCTGGGCCTCGGCGCTGAGCTTCCTCGGCCTGGGCGCGCGGCCGCCGGCGCCGGAGTGGGGGACCATGTTGTCCATGGGGCGTGACTTCATCGCCAATGCCTGGTGGCTCACCTTCTTCCCTGGCCTGTTCATCGTCCTCACCACCCTGGCGACCACCGTGACGGGCCGCTACATCCAACAACGCCTGGAGGGGCGCCTGCCATGAGCGACAAGACCTTGATCGTCGAAGGGCTGAACGTGGCCTTTGATGGCGCCAGCGTGGTCCGTGATCTGTCCTTCACCTTGCCGCCTGGCCGTTGCCTGGCCTTGGTCGGCGAGTCTGGCTCGGGCAAGAGCGTCAGTGCCCGCTGCCTGGTCGGGCTGGCCGGAGGGCGAGCGCAGGTGAGTGCCCGTCGCTTGAGTTTCGGCGGCCACGACCTGCTCGACCTCAGCGAGCGCCAATGGCGCGCCGTGCGTGGCAAGGATATCGGCTTCGTGCTGCAGGATGCGCTGGTGTCGCTGGACCCACTGCGGCCGGTGGGCAAGGAAATTCTCGAAGTGCTGCAGACCCACGGATACGGTGACCGCCATACCCGTACTGCGCGCGTGCATGAGTTGCTCGAGCGGGTAGGCGTGCCGGATGTCGAGCTGCGTGCTCGCCAGCGGCCCGGGCAGTTGTCCGGTGGCCTGCGCCAGCGTGCACTGATTGCCAGTGCCCTGGCCATGGACCCCGCGCTGGTCATCGCCGACGAGCCGACCACCGCGCTGGACGCCACCGTGCAGGCGCAGATTCTTGAAGTGTTCCAGCAGATCAAGGCCCGTGGCGCCTCGCTGCTGATCATCAGCCACGACCTGGCAGTGGTCGCCCAACTGGCCGATGAGGTGGTGGTGCTGCGCCATGGCGAAGTGGTGGAGCAGGGGCCGATGCAGCAGGTGCTGCGCCAGCCGCGTCACGCCTACACCCAGGCCTTGCTGGCGGCAGTACCGGCCGAGCACCCGCGCGGCAGCCGGCTGTCACCCGAGCGGGTTGGCGTGCGCAGTGAGCCGCGGGCACGCTCGCACAGCGACGTTTTGCTCGAAGGCCGTGGCCTGGGCAAGCGCTACCTCGGCCCGGACGGGCTGGTGCGGCAGGTGGTGCAGGGCGTCGACTTCACCCTGCGTGCCGGGCGCACCCTGGGCATTGTCGGCGAGTCCGGCTCGGGCAAGACCACCGTGGCACGCATCGCCCTCGGCCTGCTGCAGCCCGATGAGGGCGAAGTGCTTTATCGCGGGCAACCCTGGAACCGCCCGGCCAACGCCGTGAGCGAGGCAGTGCGCAGGCCGTTGCGGCGCGACATCAGCGTGATCTACCAGGACCCGCTGGGCTCGTTCGACCCGCGCTGGAGCGTGGCGCAGATTCTTGATGACGCCTTGCAGGTAGCCGGTGTCGAGGCACCAGCCAGGCCCGCACGTATCGCTGTGCTGCTCAACCAGGTGCGTTTGCCGGCAGATCTCGGCCAGCGCAGGCCGTTGCAACTGTCGGGCGGCCAGCGCCAGCGGGTGGCAATTGCCCGGGCGATCGCCAGCGAACCCAAGGTGATCATCTGCGACGAGCCGGTGTCCGCCCTGGACGTGTCGGTGCAGGCCCAGGTGCTCGACCTGCTGGCCGACCTGCAGGACGAACTGGGCCTGGCCTACCTGTTCATCTCCCACGATCTGGGGGTGATCCGCCATGTCAGCGACGACGTGCTGGTGATGCGCCACGGTCAGGTGGTGGAGCAGGCACCGGTCGAGCAGTTGTTCGATAACCCGGCCCACGAATACACCCAGCGCTTGCTCGGCGCAGTGCCGCGCCTGCCCGGTAGCGGCGCCGAACTGGTGGTGCCGCCGCTGGACCTGGAACACGAAGCCTTCGACCTGTTTGACGAAACCCGCCTGTGGAAGATCGCCATTTGAACTGAGACGCCAAGCCCTGCACCGAACTTGTGGGAGCGGGCGTGCCCGCGAACACCGGCGGAGACGGTGCCAGGCACCGTGTTGGATTCTTCGCGGGCATGCCCGCTCCCACACGCGGATCGCTTGCGCACTGAGTTCTCTGCGCGACAGCGCAGCCCAAAGGGCTGGGTAATCTCCCACAGGGATAGCGCCAGCTTCAGGAAATTGGCAAGAGCGCTGCTCCCACAGGGCTCGGGTCGCCTAAACGAAAGATGTACTTAAAGGACTGAACCATGACCACATTTCAACGTTTCCCAACCCAGGCTCCGGCCACCAGCGTCGCGGAGCTGAAAGCCCGCATCGCGGCCCTGCTGCCCGCCATCGGCGCAGGCGCCGCACAGCGCGAACGCGAACGCCAGCTGCCCCATGAGGCCATTGCCCAGCTTGCGGCAGCCGGGCTGTACACCGTGCGTATCCCCGGGCAGTACGGTGGCCCCGGCGGCAGTGTCAGCGATGTGATCGAACTGCTGCTGCAAATCGCCTCGGTCGACTCCAACGTGGCCCAGGCCCTGCGCCCGGGTTTTGCCTTTGTCGAAGGCCTGCTGGCTTCACAGGCCGAAGGCGCCGAGCAGGAGCGCGAGCGTTGGTTCGCGCGCTATCTGCAGGGTGCGGTAATCGGCAATGCCGGCTGGGAACTGGGCGGTGCCAACGGCGCCATCGCCGCGCGCCTGGTGCGCGAGGGCGAGCATTTTCGCGCCAATGGCAGCAAGTTCTACAGCACGGGTGCGCTGTTCGCCGATTACGTCAGCGCCGTTGCCCTGGACGAGGACGAGCAGCCGGTTTCGTTCATCCTGCCGCGCGACCGCGAGGGCCTGGAGCTGGTCGACGACTTTGACGCCATGGGCCAGCGCCTGACCGCCAGCGGCACCACCCACTTGCGCAATGTGCGCGTCGAGGCCAGCGATATCCGCACGCGTACCGTGGAGGAGGGCAAGCGCACCATCGTCACGCCGTTCCTGCAGCTGTTCCTTGCCACCGTGCTGGCCGGTATCGCCCGCAATGCGCTGGACGACGCCACCCGCTTCGCCCGCGAGCATGCCCGCCCGATCAAGCACAGCACGGCCAGCCGCTCGGTGGACGACCCCTATGTAGAACTGTCGGTAGGCGATATCGCCGCCCGTGCCTATGGCGCTGAGGCCATGGTCCTCAAGGCCGCTGCAACCATCGACAAGGCCTGGGCCACGCAACTGGATGAAGCCGCCGTGGAGCAGGCTGCGATCGAGGTGGCGCAGACCCAGTATCTGGTCGCCGAGCTGGCACTCAAGGCTGCGCAAACGCTGTTCGACGTTGGCGGTGCCTCCACCACCGGCCGCCAGCACAACCTCGACCGCCACTGGCGCAACGCCCGCACCGTGGCCAACCATAACCCGCGCCAATGGAAGGCGGCGGTGGTCGGTGCCTGGCAGCTCAAGGGCACTCGCCCACCTGTCTCGGGGCTGTTTTGACTGCGCAGCCGGCCTTGTTGGCCGGCCATGTGCAAAGCCCCAAGGTCCCGGTGATCATCGGTGCCGCCTTGTTCATGGAGCTGCTCGACAGCACAGCGGTGATGACCGCCCTGCCGCAGATGGCCGCCGATTTCGGCGAGCCGGGGCTGCGCATGAATCTGGTGGTGTCGCTGTACATGCTTGCCCTGGCCCTGTGCGTGCCGGTCAGCGGTTGGGCCGCCGAGCGCTTTCGCCCGCGCCAGGTCATGTTGTCGGCGATGGGCTTGTTCACCTGCGCCTCGTTGGCCTGCGCCCTGGCCGATACGCTCTGGCAACTGTGCCTGGGGCGCATGCTGCAGGGGGCGGCCGGGGCATTGATGACACCGGTGGGGCAGGTGATCATCCTGCGTTGGTCGAGCCGTGAGCAGCTGCTGCAGGCCATGTCGTGGCTGGCCCTGCCGGCGCTGGTGGGGCCACTGGTCGGGCCGTTGCTCGGCGGTTTGCTGGTGACGGTGCTGTCGTGGCACTGGATCTTCCTGATCAACCTGCCAATCTGCCTGCTCGGTTGCTGGCTGATCCTGCGCCATGTGCCGGATTATCCGGCACGGCCGGTGCCACCGTTGGACGTGCGTGGCTTGCTGCTCAGCGGCGGGGCCCTGGCCATGCTGGTGTTCGGCCTTGAAGCGCTGGGGCTGGGGCAGTTGCCGCATGCCTGGGCCATGGTGCTGGTGGCCGGTGGAGCAGCCTGTGCGTTGGGGTATCTGCTGCACGCGCGGCGACACCCCAGTCCGCTGGTGGACCTGTCGCTGCTGCGCCTGCGCAGCTTTGGCGTGGCCCAGGCGGGTGGCGGGCTGTTCCGTCTGGGTTCGGCAGCCCAGCCGTTCCTGATCGTGCTGCTGCTGCAGAACTGCCTGGGCTTGAGCCCGTTGGCGGCGGGGGGGCTGGTGGTCAGTGGTGGCGTCGGCGCACTGCTGATGAAGCTGCTGGCAGTGCCATTGGTACGGCGTTACGGCTATCGACGGGTGCTCAGTTGCAATGCCGTGCTCAGTGGTGTGGGGATTGCTCTGTGCGCCAGTTTCGATCGTGATACCGCTGTGTGGCTGATGGCTGCGGTGCTGTTCGCCGCAGGCCTGGTGCGTTCACTGCAGTTCTCGACGTTGGGGGCTGCCAGTTATCAGGACGTGCCCGGTGAGCGTTCGGCGGCGGCCAGTTCGTTGTCGGCGATGTCCGTGCAGTTGACCATGGCCATGTCGGTGAGCCTGGCAGGGGGGCTGTTGGGGATGCTGGCCGGGTTGGATGGGCGTAGCGAAACCTCGGTGGCAGATATCGCCACGGTGATGTTGCTGTGCGCTGTCATGTGTGGAATTTCCGGTTTGGTGTTCCGGCGTTTGGCCGACTAGTCATTGGGCGGGGCATGCATCAGTCCATCCCGGGGGTTGCAGGGTGTTGCATAAAAGGTCTCAAGTCGTTCGAAATATGACTTGGACGGTCTTGGTGGGTGGGGCATAGGATTGCAGCCACTGGAGTTCACAACCAACTCCCCCATCAGGAAAACGCACATGAACCTCAAATCCCTTATCGCCAACCCACTGGGCCACGGTGCCGCACCGCTGGGCAACATGTTCCGCAATGTTCCCGAGGCTGAAGTCCAGGCCACCATCGACGCCGCCTGGGCCAACGGTGTGCGCTACTACGATACCGCCCCGTTCTACGGCGCCGGCCTGTCCGAAACTCGCCTGGGCAACGCCCTGGTCGGCCGCCCGCGTGACGAGTACGTGCTCAGCACCAAGGTCGGCCGCATCATCCTCGACGAACTGGAAGACCCGGCAGCCCGTGAACTGGGCGAAAAAAGCGGCCTGTTCGAGCACGGCAACCGCAACCGTATCGTCAACGACTACAGCGCCGACGCCACCCTGCGCTCCATCGAGGATAGCCTGCGCCGCCTGAAGACCGACCGCCTGGACATCGTCTGGATTCACGATATCGCCCAGGACTTCTACGGTGACGAATGGCTGAGCCAGTTCGAAACCGCCCGTACCGGTGCCTTCCGCGTACTGACCCGTCTGCGTGAAGAGGGCGTGATCAAGGCCTGGGGCCTGGGTGTGAACCGCGTCGAGCCGATCGAGCTGACCCTCGACCTGG
>Ga0209370_1000344_pt1 | contig 72885 bp, 63 predicted proteins | sample AgamicAtPrz_FD_187164 | JGI IMG/M metagenome (GOLD analysis project Ga0209370, IMG submission 187164) | Agave microbial communities from Guanajuato, Mexico - At.P.rz (SPAdes) (version 2) | ecosystem: Host-associated > Plants > Phyllosphere > Phylloplane/Leaf | place: Guanajuato, Mexico...
CCGCCTCGATCTCGCCCTTGGGGATCGCCTGCAGGGCGCCGCGCAGGATCTCGGCGATATAGGCGGCGGTGTGCAGGGTCATGGTCAGCACCGTGCACCAGAACGGATCGCGCAGGTACGGCCACAGCGAACTGTTGCGCACCGCGTCGAACTGGGCCAGGCCGTAGTAGACCAGAAACAGCTGCACCAGCAGCGGCGTGCCGCGGAAGAAGAAGATGTAGCCGTAGGGCAGGGCGCGCACGTACCAGTGCCGCGAGGAGCGCGCCACCCCCAGTGGAATGGCCAGGATCAGGCCGGCGATGACGGCGATGGCCACCAGTTCCAGGGTCAGGGTCGCGCCCTGGGCCAGGCGTGGCAGCCACTTGATGATGACTTCCCAGTTCATTTACTCGGCCCTCATGAAGCCGCGAGCGGCGCGCTTTTCGAGGAAGTGCATGCCCGTCATGGCAATGACGGTGAGGCCCAGGTAGATGCAGGCGGCAACGGAGTAGAACGTGAATGCCTTATTGGTCGCGTTTACACCAATCTGTGCGTGGCGCATGATTTCTTCCAACCCGATCACCGAGACCAGCGCGGTGTCCTTCATCAGAATCATGAATAGGTTGCCCAGGCCAGGCAGGGCGATGCGCCACATCTGCGGCAGGATGATCCGCGACAGGATGCGACCCTTCGACAGGCCCAGGGCTATGCCGGCTTCACGATGCCCCTTGGGGATGGCTAGGATGGCACCGCGGAACACTTCCGTCGCATAGGCGCCGAAGCACAGGCCGAGCGCGATCACGCCCGCAGCAAATGCGCTGAGTTCCAGGCCTGGAATGCCCAAGGCATCGCCGATACGGTTCATCATGGTGACCGTACCGAGATAGATGAGCAGCACCCAAAGCAGCTCGGGTACGCCGCGCACCAATGTGGAATACGTGCCGCCAAGCCATTGCAGTGGTTTGACTTGCGAGGTCTTAGCCAGTGCGCCGAGCAGGCCTAGGGCCAGCCCCAGCAGCAAGGCGCAGAGCGCCAGTTTTACGGTCATCACAGTGCCGGCGATCAGGGCCGGACCGAATCCGTGCAGGTCGATTATCATGGGTAGGTTTGTTCAAGGGACAGGCACCGCATCAGCGGTGCCTGTCGGGGCGAATCAAGAGGTGCGAGTCAGTAGATGCTGAACGGGAAATACTTGTCGTTGATCTTTTTGTAGGTCCCGTCGGCAATGATTTCCTTCAGTGCGGCATTGAGCCTTTTACGCAGCGCGTCGTCACCTTTGCGCACGGCGATGCCGACCTTGTCATCCTCGTTGACCGGCTCACCCTTGAACTCGTAGTTCTTGCCGGCTTCGGATTTCAGCCAATCGTAGTTGGCGTACTTGTCGGCGAGGATGGCATCGAGGCGGCCGGAGGTCAGGTCGAGGTAAGCATTTTGCTGGCCGTCGTAGAGGTTGACCTTGAACTCATTGTCCATGCCACCGTTGTCGTCCAGCCAGGTCGCAGCCTGTGTGGCGCGCTGGGTGCCGATGGTCTTGCCCTTGAGCGAAGCGCGGTCAGTCTTGAAGTCGACGTTCTTCGGCGCGATGAACTGCTGCTTGTTCGAGTAGTAGTAGTCGGTGAAGTCAACGGCCTGCTTGCGCTCGTCGGTGATCGACAGCGAGGAGATCAGGAAGTCGAACTTCTTCGCGTTCAACGCCGGGATGATGCCGTCCCAGTCGGACGTGACCACTTCGCACTCGACCTTCATCTTGGCGCACAGGGCGTCGCCGATGTCCTTGTCGAAGCCGACGACCTGGCCGCTGGCATCCTTGTTGTTGAACGGTGGGTAGGCGGCTTCGATACCCATGCGCAGTTTTTCGGCGGCCATGGCGTTGGCCGACATCACCAGCGTGGCAGCAGCTGCCAGGAGGAACTTCTTGTAGGTCTGCATGTAGTGCTCCGTTAGCGGTGGCTGGACATGAATTGCTTGCAACGCGCCGAGGTCGGGTTCTCGAAGACCTGCTGCGGCGATCCTTGCTCTTCGACCAGGCCCTGGTGCAGGAAGACCACTTCACTGGACACCTGGCGGGCAAAGTTCATCTCGTGCGTCACCAGCAGCATGGTACGGCCTTCTTCGGCCAATGCGCGGATGACGTTAAGCACTTCCTGGACCATTTCCGGATCGAGCGCCGAAGTCGGCTCGTCGAACAGGATGACCTTGGGTTTCATGGCCAGGGTACGGGCGATGGCGGCGCGTTGTTGCTGGCCACCGGAAAGCTGGGCGGGGTAGCTGTGGCGTTTGTCGAAGATACCGACCTTGTTCAGCAGCGCCTCGGCGTGTTCGGTGGCCTCGGCCTTGCTCTGGCCGAGCACGCGGCGCGGCGCCTCGATGATGTTGTCGAGGATCGACATGTGCGGCCACAGGTTGAAATTCTGGAAGACGAAGCCGATCTCGCTGCGCAGGCGGTTGATCTGGCGGTTGTCGGCGGCGATCAGGTCGCCGTTTTTCTGCGCCTTGAGCTTGAGCGCCTCGCCGGCGACGATGATTTCGCCCTGGTGCGGGTTCTCCAGCAGGTTGATGCAGCGCAGCAGGGTGGACTTGCCAGAGCCGGACGAGCCGAGGATGGAGATCACGTCACCGTCGCGCGCGGTCAGCGAAATGCCCTTGAGAATTTCCTGCTCGCCATAGCGTTTGTGCAGGTTGCGGATTTCCAGCGCGGGCGTGGCCTGGGCCATGTGCGGTCCTCATGTGTTCGGGTGCGTTCCCAGCTGTTGGCGGCCTTCCTGGCGAGCGCCACGCTAGCATAGCGGCGCAATGGCGGCCAACCGGGTCGCGGGGAGCTCGGGTCGCTGGTGGGACAGTTTGTCGCATCGCTGCAGTGGACTGTCGCCAGGATATCCGCAATGGCGTTTTGCCCAGCACCGGAGCTTTGATGAAAAAAGGCGCGATGGTGCCAGTTTTGGCCCGCTCTGGGAAGCCGTTTTTGGCCGGGTGGTACTGCTGCGTGCGTTATGCCGAAGCGGGGTTGCGCCGATGGGTTGCTCTTTTTCTGCTCATCATTTGTGCAAAGGTGTTACCGAGAGGCACCTTTGGTGCGTTTGTAAGTGGGTATTTCAGTAATCCCAACTTGGCATGGGGATTTGGCGACCTTTCGGTCAAAGCTTGGCACAATGCCCTGCAAGCCGCGTCGTTATTGGTTACAGAAACATTTCAGACGAAAGCCATTCTCAGCTGGCCCGCTTATTGCCATCCCGAAACCACTGAATGCAGCGACGCCCACTCACACCCCGGCGCGCTGGCCAGTCATTCGTGTAGTCCACCTCCTTACAAAGGTAGTTTTATGAGCGGTAACAATTCCAATGACCTCGCTCAGGGGCTCAAGCAACGGCATGTGACCATGCTGTCGATTGCCGGCGTGATCGGCGCCGGCCTGTTCGTCGGCTCCGGCCATGCCATCGCTGCTGCCGGCCCTGCCGTGCTGCTGGCCTACGCCGCCGCCGGTACCCTGGTGGTGCTGGTGATGCGCATGCTCGGCGAAATGGCGGTCGCCTCGCCTGACACCGGTTCCTTCTCCACCTACGCCGACCGCGCCATCGGGCGCTGGGCCGGTTTCACCATCGGTTGGCTGTACTGGTGGTTCTGGGTCCTGGTGATCCCGCTGGAGGCCAACGCCGCCGCCGCCATCCTGCATGCCTGGTTCCCGTCGGTGGACCTGTGGGCCTTTTCCCTGATCATCACCCTGGCGCTGACCGTCACCAACCTGTTCAGCGTGAAGAACTACGGTGAGTTCGAGTTCTGGTTCGCCTTGCTCAAGGTGCTGGCGATCATCGGCTTCATCGTCGTCGGTTGCGCGGCCATGTTCGGCATGGTGCCGAGCAGCCAGGTCAGCGGCATCAGCCACCTGTTCGATACCCAGGGCTTCATGCCCAACGGCCTGGGCGCGGTGCTGGCCGCGATGCTGACCACCATGTTCTCGTTCATGGGTACCGAGATCGTCACCATCGCCGCTGCCGAATCGAAAGACCCGGGCAAGCAGATCAGCAAGGCCACCAACTCGGTGATCTGGCGTATCTGCCTGTTCTACCTGGTGTCGATCTTCCTGGTCGTGGCCATGGTGCCGTGGAACGATCCGGCCTTGGCCGAGAAAGGCTCCTACCAGACCGTCCTTAGCCTGATCGGCGTGCCGAATGCCAAGCTGATCGTCGACATCGTCGTGCTGATCGCCGTGACCAGCTGCCTGAACTCGGCGCTGTACACCTCCTCGCGCATGCTGTTCTCCCTGAGCAAGCGTGGCGACGCCCCGGCCATCGCCCAGCGCACCACCAAGGCGGGCACCCCGCACTGGGCCGTGCTGCTGTCCACCGCCGCGGCCTTCCTGTGCGTGTTCGCCAACTTCCTGGCCCCGGCCGCGGTGTTCGAGTTCCTGCTGGCCAGCTCCGGCGCCATCGCCCTGCTGGTGTACCTGGTGATCGCCGTGTCGCAACTGCGCATGCGTGCCCAGCGTGAGGCAAAGGGCGAGAAGATCTCGTTCAAGATGTGGATGTTCCCGGGCCTGACCTGGGCGACCATCGCCTTCATCATCGCCATCCTGGTGGTGATGGGTCTGCGTGAAGACCACCGTGCCGAGATCATCGCCACGGCGATCCTGAGCATTGGCGTGGTGGCGGCCGGCCTGCTGGTGCACCGCAAGCGTGGCGCTGCTGCGCGGGTGGCGCTGGATAGCTGATCCGCTGGCGTGAAATGCAAAGGCCGCGTCCTGTGAGGGGCGCGGCCTTTTTGTTTGTGCGGGTGGCGGGAGCGACTCAGCCGAACTGTTTCTGCTGTTGCTGCTGCCTGGCCACGACTTCCGAGGCGGTGACATAGGCATCCTGGAACTCGTCGCTCTCCAGCCAGGCCATGGTTGCGTCCTCGTCGGCGCCGTCGAGCCATTTGCGATAGGCGGTGAATACCATGACGATGTAGTCGGTGGCGTGCTCTTCCTTGTGGCCCTTGAGTACCAGTGCCAGCAATGGGTCGACCAGGAACACCGAGATCATCGGCACCAGGCCGTTTTCCTGGGCTTCTTTCATCTTGTCGAACAGGCTGTTGTAGCTGCCCGATTCCATGGCTTTGTTGAACACCTGCTCGACGCTGGCGCTGTCGCCGGCGCTGGCCTTGACTGCCTGGCCGCTGCGTACCATGCGGTTCTGCTTGGCCTTGGTGGCGGCGCGTTTGGCGCGTTTCTGTTGTTTGGTGTTGGTGGCCATGGGGGGGATCCTTGGGGGTAGCGGGTAAAGGCGCGTATTGAAGCTTAGTTGCCCGGGAAACCCAAGCAGGTATTCGAGATTGTCGGGGGGCGCTTTGCGCCCCTTTCGCGGCACAAGGCCGCTCCTACAGAGGTTACGCGATCCCCTGTAGGAGCGGCCTCGTGCCGCGAAAGGGCTGCGCAGCAGCCCCAGCGATTCAGCCGGCCAGCACCGCCGGCTCATCCTCCTCGAACCCTCGCGAAGCCCGCCCGACCAGCAACGGATCAGGCGCATGCGCCACGCTGTGATCCTTGCCCGGATAATCCAGCGAATGCAGGAAGTGGCGAATGCAGTTGATCCGCGCCCGCTTCTTGTCGTCCGACTTGATTACCGTCCACGGTGCATCGGCGGTGTCGGTGTGGAAGAACATCGCTTCCTTGGCCGCGGTGTAGTCCTCCCACTTGTCCAGCGACTTGATGTCGATGGGCGACAGCTTCCAGTGCTTGAGTGGATCGTCACGGCGAGAGATGAAGCGGCGCAACTGCTCCTCGCGGTTCACCGAGAACCAGAACTTGAACAGCAGGATGCCGCTGTTGCACAGCATGCGCTCCAGCTCCGGCGCCTGACGCATGAACTCCAGGTACTGCAGCGGCGAGCAGAAGTCCATGACCTTCTCGACCCCGGCGCGGTTGTACCAGGAGCGGTCGAAGAACACCATTTCGCCGGCTGTGGGCAGGTGCTGGACATAGCGCTGGAAGTACCACTGCCCCTTCTCCTGCTCGGAGGGCTTCTCCAGCGCGACGATGCGCGCGCCGCGCGGGTTCAGGTGCTCCATGAAGCGCTTGATGGTGCCGCCCTTGCCGGCGGCGTCACGGCCCTCGAACAGCACGACGATGCGCTGGCCGGTTTCCTTCACCCAGTTCTGTACCTTGAGCAGCTCGATCTGCAGGTCATGCTTGGCCTTCTCGTAGTCCTGGCGGCGCATGCGCGTGCGGTAGGGGTAGTTGGCCGGCAGGCGAGCGGAGGTGCTGTCTTCGTTGCTGCCTTTGCGGGCGTTGGCCACTTCCAGGGCGGCGGGCTGCTGGCTGACCTGAATGATGGTCTCTTGCGCGGCGGTGCTGGTGGCCGGCTTGCGCTGGCGTGGGCGACGAGGGCGAGGGGCTGGCTTGGGGCTGCTGTCGGCCTCGGCGGGCGCTGGCAGGAGGAGGGTGGCGGATTCTTCGCTCATGGAGGTCCTTGCGGGGGTCGGTCGAATGTCCGCCTTCCATCCTATTGGTCTGTGGGGGGCGGCTTTTTGATATCGATCAAACGGGAAGGGGGGGCGCAGGTCTGTTGAATGGTTTGAAACAGTTGCCGTTTGATGTAGTGTGAACTGCGGTTTACATTTTTCTCATGCACACGCTCATACAGACCGACATGTACAGGAAGTGGTTTGCCGCCTTGCGGGATGCGCGTGCGCAAGCTCGCATCAATGTGCGGCTGCGACGGGTCGAGCTTGGAGTGCTGGGTGATTGTAAGCCGGTGGGTGAGGGTGTCTTCGAGTTGAGGATCGACTACGGTCCGGGCTATCGGGTCTATCTGGCTCGGCGGGGTTACGAAGTGATCATCCTCCTGGCTGGAGGAGACAAAGCCACCCAGGCCAGGGATATCAAATCTGCACTCAGGCTGGCGCGCAATCTTTAGGAGACCACCATGACAGATCTCAAGCTGACCAAGTGGGACGCTGCGGACCATTTGCAGACCGAGGAAGATATCGTCCTCTATCTTGAGGCGTGCCTGGAGGAGAACGATCCGACGCTGCTTGCCGCCGCGTTGGGGGATATCGCCCGTGCCCGCGGCATGGCCCAGTTGGCTCGTGATACCGGCTTGACTCGGGAGGGTCTATACAAGGCGCTGTCTGCGGACGGAAACCCCAGCCTGGCAACCATCATGAAAGTCATGGCGGCGCTCGGGGTCCGGCTGCACGCAGAGATCGTAACTCCACGGGCGGCGGGGTAGGTCTCGATCACGCGGCGTGGACCAAATCGCAGACAACAAAAAACCCGCACTAGGCGGGTTTCTTGTGTCGCTTCGGGTAACTTTGCAACCACCAGAAGCTGAAGGTGGTGCCCAGAGACGGAGTCGAACCGCCGACACGAGGATTTTCAATCCTCTGCTCTACCGACTGAGCTATCTGGGCGACGAGGTGCATTAAATAGATTTCCGAACCGACCGTCAACGACTTTTTTGAAAAAATTTAAATTAATTCCGTCGCTTACGGTTTTCGGGGTCAATTCGAGGGTGGCACGTAGCCTTCGGCCTGGGCGTAATCCTCACCGGCGAAGAACTTGTCCATCTCGGCCTGGATGAATTTGCGGTCCTCGGCATTCATCATGTTCAAGCGCTTCTCGTTGATCAGCATGGTCTGGTGGTCCTGCCACTCCTTCCAGGCTTTCTGCGAGATGTGCTCGAAGATGTCCTGGCCCTTGGCGCCTGGGTAGGGCGGGCGGTCCAGGCCGGGGAGTTCTTCGTTGTACTTGCGGCACTTCACGGTGCGGGTCATCGCTTCTCTCCTGCAATCAGTTCGTCGGCCGCGCGTTGCAGCAGCTTCTTGACCGGGGCGGCGAGGCCCAGGCGCGGCGGGGTGGCGAGGTTATACCAGAGCCAGTCGGGCTCGGCCACGTGCGAGCCGACGGGCTCGACACGCACCAGCCAGGGCTCGATGGCCAGCTGGAAATGGCTGAAGGTGTGGGTCAGGCCGTCCAGGGCCTGGCTGCCGCTCAGGCGCAGGCCGTGCTGGTAGGCGAGGTCGTCGAGCTGTTCCAGGCTGTCCAGCTCCGGCAGGCTCCACAGTCCGCCCCACAGGCCGGTGGAAGGCCGGCGATAGAGCAGGATCGCGCCTTCGTGGTTGGTCAGCAGCGGCATCAGGGTCTTGCGCTGGGGCAGGGCCTTGCGCGGCTTGGGCTCGGGGTAGCGGGTCTCCTCGCCATGCAGGTGCGCCTCGCAACCCCTTTGCAGCGGGCAGATCAGGCAACTGGGCTTGCTGCGGGTGCACAGCGTGGCGCCCATGTCCATCATCGCCTGGGTGAAGTGGTTCACCCGCGTCATCGGTGTGAAGCGCTCGGCGGTGGCCCAGAGCTGGTTGGCCACTTTCGGCTCGCCGGGGTAGCCGGCCTGCGCGGTGAAACGGGCCAGCACGCGCTTGACGTTACCGTCGAGGATCGGCGCGCGGATGCCCATGCTGATGCTGGCGATGGCGCCCGCCGTGGAGCGCCCGATACCGGGCAATTCGGTGAGTTGCTCGACGCTGCGCGGAAACTCGCCGCCATGCTGCTCGACAACGATCTTCGCGGCCTTTTGCAGGTTACGGGCGCGGGTGTAGTAGCCAAGGCCCGTCCACAGGTGCAGCACTTCGTCCTCCGGCGCCTCGGCCAGGGCCTGCACGGTTGGCAGGGCCTGCATGAAGCGGTCGAAGTAGTTGAGCACGGTGCTGACTTGCGTCTGCTGCAGCATGATTTCGGAGACCCACACCCGATATGGGGTGATGCCCTGTTGCCAGGGCAGGTCGTGGCGGCCGTGCTGGTCGTACCAGTCCAGCACGGCGCTGGAGAACTGCTGGGGGCTCATCGTTTGAACAGCCCCTTGAGCGCATCTTTGAGTTCCGGGCTCACCTTGTCTCCGAGTTTCTCTTCGAGTTTTTCATCGATCTTGTCCTTCAGGCGGTTGCCGGCCAGCTTCGCGGCGACCTTGCCCAGGCCGTCCTGGTCCAGGCGGCAGGCCTTGGCGCCCAGCTCCAGCGGGCCGCGGCAGCGCAGCGGCACTTCGACGCCGGCAAAGCGCTCGTTGACCTGGCAGGCTGGGTCGGGCATGGCGCGCTGGTCGCCCTCGACGATCACGCCGACGTTGTAGTCCATGCCCAGCACGCGCAGGTCGAGGTCGCCATGGCCGTTGACGGTCAGGCCCGGGATGCGTGCCTTGAGGTCCGGGTTGCTGGCCACGCCGTTACGTACCACCAGGCTGCCGCGCAGTTCCTGGAACGGCGTGTCCTTGCCCCGCTGTTCGCCGCTGAGCTGCTTGCGATTGAGGGTGGCGATGGCCTGGCACAGCTGCTGTTCCAGGTTGGCGTTGACCAGCACACCGTCGTTGATGGTGAAGCTGGCGTTGCCGTTGAGGGTATCGACCAGGGCTTTCTGGCTGTTGCCGGTGGCGGTCAGGTCGCTGTTCAAGGTCAGCAGGCCTTTGACCGGCGGCGCCTGGTCCGGGCTTTCGCGCTTGATGAAGTGCTCCACCGGCACGCGATTGATCTTGGTGTTCACGCCGACCTGCGGCACGGCGGGGCGTACATCGACAGTGCCCTTGGCCTCGAAGGTACCGTTGTACAGGCCGCCGCGCAGGGTCTGCAGGGTGACCAGGCCGGCCTGGCCGCTGGCGGTCAGCTGTGCGTCACTGATCGGCAGCTTGTCCAGGGTCAGCGCGCCGAACGACAGGTCGGCCTGCAGGTCCAGGGCGCGCAGGCGGTCGACCGGCAACAGCTTGTCGTTGCTCCAGGCCACCTGGGTCGGTGCGTCGGGCAGCGGTGTGGTGCCCGCGCCAGCGACGGCGGTGGCTTCCTGCTGCTTGACCTCGGCCTGGCGCGCCGCCGTGGCGCCCTTGGCCTCTTCGCTTTTGGCCGGCAGGTAGCGATCGACGTCGAACGTGTCGGCTTTGAGGCGCACGCGCAATGCTTGCTTGGCGAAGTCGTCCACGGCGACACGGCCGGTGAAGGTGCTGTCGTCCAGCTTCACCGCCAGGTCTTCCAGGGCCAGGCTGTTCTGCGTGCCCTGCAGGCGGGTGACCAGCTCCAGCTTCTTGAACGCCGCCGGGTCGGCGGTGGCCGGCAGCGGGTGGCCGATGCCGTCGAGGAAGGTGCGCAGGTCGAACTGGGCGATGGACAGGCCGCCGCTGACCTGCGGGGCCTTGTCCAGATCACGCACGTTCAGTTCGCCCAAGGCGCGCAGCTGGTTGGCCGAGACCTTCAGGCCGCTCCAGGACGCGACATTGGCCGCCAGGTCGACCAGCACCTGCCCTTGGGCAACGAAGGTCAGGGTCTTGCCGGCCAGCGGCTCGCCCGAGGTCTCGCCTGACAGGCGCATGTCCTCGAGGTTGTAGCGCTTGAGCTTGCGGTCGAAGCGCAGCTCGCCGGTCAGCTCGGTGCGCGCCTTGATGTTCGGCTGGCTGGCGCTGAGGAAGGCACTGGCCTTGAGCGCGATGTTCGCGCCTTCGTGCACGGGGCCGGTGCTCAGCTGGATGCTTTCGGCGCCGTAGGTCTGTCCGGCTTTCTCGTCGGTGTAGAGCACGCGGGCGTTATTGACGGTCAGGCTGTCGATGTCGAGCTTGACCGAGCGTTCGCTGGCTTCAGCGTTGGCTGGCGCGGCGGCTGGCGCTTCAGCCGGCGTGCTGGCCGGCGCGCCGGCGACGGTCGGCTGCGGCAGTGGCTTGCCGATGTCTTCCCAGTTGCCGTGGCCATTGGCGTCGCGGGTCAGGGTCAGGTTGAGGCCCTCGACCCGCACATCGCTCATCTGCACCTCGCGGCGCAGCAGCGGCAGCACGCGCACCGACAGGCCGAGCATCTGCAGGTCGGCGAACGGCACCTTGGGGTTGTTCAGCGTGGCGATGCTCGCCTCGTGCAGCTCCAGGCCCAGCCAGGGGAACAGGCTCCAGCCGATGTCGCCGTTGAGGGTCAGCTCCACATGGGCCTTGTCGCGGGCCAGCTTGCGGATTTCGTCTTTGTAGTCGTTGGGATCGAAGAGGTGGGTCAGGGCGAAGCCCAGCGCCACGATGATCAGCAACAACCCGAGAAGCCCCAGCCCCAGGATTTTGCCGAACGCTTTCATGGGCGAGTCCTTGTAGTCCGATTTAGAAATTCAGCGGCGAGTATAGCGCCGTGGCACTTGGCTCTGCGTATCCGACATTTCGACAGTGGCAATGGCGGCACTTCATTTGTTGCCTGTCCGGGCCTCATCGCCGGCAAGCCGGCTCCCACACCGACCGCGCTGGCCTCAAGGCTTGCGCTGTTCCTGTGGGAGCCGGCTTGCCGGCGATGCAGGCGCAACGGATACAGGATTGATCGTTTCAGTTGATGAAAAAAACACGATATCAGATTGCTTTCATGTCACCCCCTGCTGGTAATCTTGCGCCCGCCCGTGGAGCCCCCGCGACCCATTGTCGCGGGGTGCCAGCCCAAGCGGCCGGGCTGCCTTGCGTGCAGCCAGAGCAGAGCCGTCCACGCGCACAGCCCACCTACAAAAAAGGAACAATCCATGAACAGCAGTATCACGGCGGGGGCGGTGGCGAGCGCGCCGGGCTTTCTGTCGAAGGAGCGCATCATCGCCCGCCCGGGCTTCAACCGCTGGCTGGTGCCGCCGGCGGCCCTGGCGATTCACCTGTGCATCGGCATGGCCTATGGCTTCTCGGTGTTCTGGCTGCCGCTGTCCCAGGCCCTGGGCGTCAGCGCGCCGGTGGCCTGCGCCGCCGACATGGGCTTCGTCGCCCGCCTGTTCAGCGCCGAGTGCGACTGGCCGATCTCGATGCTCAGCTGGATCTACACCCTGTTCTTCGTGTTCCTCGGCTGCTCGGCCGCGGTGCTCGGCGGCTGGCTGGAACACGCCGGCCCGCGCAAGGCCGGTCTGGTATCGGCGCTGTGCTGGTGCGGTGGCCTGCTGATCTCGGCGATCGGCGTGAAGACCCACCAGCTGTGGCTGATGTGGCTGGGCTCGGGGGTGATCGGCGGGATCGGCTTGGGCCTGGGCTACATCTCGCCGGTGTCGACGCTGATCAAGTGGTTCCCGGACAAGCGTGGCATGGCAACCGGCATGGCAATCATGGGCTTTGGCGGAGGTGCCATGGTGGGCGCGCCGCTGGCCACCGCGCTGATGGGCCATTTCTCCAGCCCGACCGAAGTGGGCGTATGGCAGAGCTTCGTCGCCATGGCCGCGATCTACTTCGTGTTCATGACCGCCGGTGCCCTGGCCTACCGCGTGCCACCGACCGGCTGGAAACCTGAAGGCTGGACGCCGCCGGCGAAGAAGGCCAACGCCATGGTCACCGACCGTCACGTGCATGTCAGCGTGGCCTGGAAGACCCCGCAGTTCGCCCTGGTGTGGCTGGTGCTGTGCCTGAACGTGTCGGCCGGTATCGGCATCCTCGGCATGGCCTCGCCGCTGCTGCAGGAAGTGTTCGCCGGCAAGCTGCTGGGCAACGAGCTGACCTTCAGCGAGCTGAACGCCGCGCAGCTGGCGCAGATCGCCGCCATTGCCGCCGGCTTTACCGGCCTGCTGAGCCTGTTCAACATCGGCGGACGCTTCTTCTGGGCGTCGTTCTCCGACTACATCGGCCGCAAGAACACCTACTTCGCCTTCTTCGCCCTGGGCGTGGGCCTCTACAGCCTGGTGCCGAACATGGGGCACATTGGCAACGTGGCGCTGTTCGTGGCGGCGTTCTGCATCATCCTGTCGATGTACGGCGGCGGTTTCGCCACGGTGCCGGCGTACCTGGCCGACCTGTTCGGCACGCAGATGGTCGGCGCCATCCATGGTCGCCTGCTGACTGCCTGGGCGGCGGCCGGCGTGCTCGGTCCGGTGCTGATCACCTACCTGCGCGAGGCGCAGCTGGCGGCGGGCGTGGAGCGGGCCGCGGCCTACGACATGACCCTGTACATCCTCGCCGGCCTGCTGGTGCTGGGCTTCATCTGCAACCTGCTGGTGCGGCCGGTGGCGGACAAGTACTTCATGACCGATGCCGAACTGGCTGCCGAGCGTGCGTTGAGCCATGACAAGGGCGTGGATTCGGCGCGTTCGCTGGAGTGGCATGCGGCGCCGGGCAGTTTGCCGTTGGTGCTGCTGGCCTGGGCCGTGGTGGTGATTCCGCTGGCCTGGGGGGTGTGGATCACCTTGCAGAAGACGGCGGTGCTGTTTCACTGAGTTAGCTGGTCCTGGGGGCGCTTTGCGCCCCTTTCGCGACACAAGGCCGCTCCCACAGGCATTGCGTACCTTCAGGCTTACGAGGCTCCTGTGGGAGCGGCCTTGTGTCGCGATGGGCTGCGAAGCAGCCTCCAAAGGTACTTGTATAGACCTGTAGGCCCGTCCCGCCCCCGTAATTACTAGCCCTGCCATATGTCATCCGCGTTTCAAGCCGGCGCGTTCTGGGCCTATAATGGAGCCCTTTTCGCCCAATGATTTTGCGGAGCTGGTGATGGTCGAACGTAAGGCTTCCGTCGAGCGCAATACCCTGGAAACCCAGGTCAAGTGCTCGATCAACCTCGATGGCAGCGGCAAGGCCCGATTTGAAATCGGCGTGCCTTTCCTTGAACACATGCTCGACCAGATCGCCCGACATGGGCTGATCGACCTGGATATCGAGTGCAAGGGCGACCTGCATATCGACGATCACCATACCGTCGAGGACGTCGGCATCACCCTCGGCATGGCGTTCGCCCAGGCCATCGGCGACAAGAAAGGCATCTTCCGCTACGGCCATGCCTATGTGCCGCTGGACGAAGCGCTGTCGCGCGTGGTCATCGACTTCTCGGGGCGCCCGGGCCTGCAGATGCATGTGCCCTACACCCGCGCCACCGTCGGCGGCTTCGATGTCGACCTGTTCCAGGAGTTCTTCCAGGGCTTCGTCAACCACGCCCTGGTGACCCTGCACATCGACAACCTGCGTGGCCACAACACCCACCACCAGATCGAGACCGTATTCAAGGCTTTCGGCCGCGCCCTGCGCATGGCCGTCACCCTCGACGAGCGCATGGCCGGGCAGATGCCGTCCACCAAAGGGTGCCTGTAAATGCAGACGGTAGCCGTAATCGACTATGGCATGGGCAACCTGCACTCGGTGGCCAAGGCCCTCGAGCACGTAGGCGCCGGCAAGGTGCTGGTGACCAGCGACGCCGCGGTGATTCGTGAGGCCGACCGCGTGGTGTTCCCCGGCGTCGGCGCGATTCGCGACTGCATGGCCGAGATCCGCCGCCTGGGCTTCGACAGCCTGGTACGCGAGGTCAGCCAGGATCGCCCGTTCCTCGGTATCTGCGTGGGCATGCAGGCGCTGCTCGACCACAGCGAGGAAAACGATGGCGTCGACTGCATCGGCCTGTTCCCCGGCCAGGTGCGCTTCTTCGGTAAAGACCTGAAGGAAGACGGCGAGCACCTGAAAGTGCCGCACATGGGCTGGAACGAAGTCAGCCAGACCATCGACCACCCGCTGTGGCACGACATCCCTGACCGGGCGCGCTTCTACTTCGTGCACAGTTACTACATCAACGCCGGCAAGCCGGGCCAGGTGGTCGGTCGCGGCCACTATGGCGTCGACTTCGCCGCCGCGCTGGCCGATGGCTCGCGCTTTGCCGTGCAGTTCCACCCGGAGAAGAGCCATACCCATGGCCTGCAGCTGCTGCAGAACTTCGTCGCCTGGGACGGGCGCTGGTAAATGAGCCGATCGAAGTCCAAGGCCCCGATCATCACCCTGGCCCCGGAGCAGGAGCGCGAGGCGCTCGACACGCTCAAGCGCTTCCTCGAAGACCGCTTCGAGCTGCAGCTGGGGTCGTTCGAGGTGGCCGAGGTCCTCGAGCTGTTCAGCAAGGAAATTGCACCCCATTACTACAACAGGGCGATTGCCGATGTTCAGCTGCACCTCAAGGAGCGGTTCGAGAGCATCGAAAGCGACCTGTGGGCGCTCGAGAAGCCCTGAACCCAACGAACAAGACAGGTTGCCAAGATGCTGATTATCCCCGCTATCGATCTCAAGGACGGTGCCTGCGTACGCCTGCGCCAAGGCCGCATGGAAGACTCCACCGTATTCTCCGACGACCCGGTGAGCATGGCCGCCAAATGGGTCGAGGGTGGCTGCCGCCGCCTGCACCTGGTCGACCTGAACGGCGCCTTCGAAGGCCAGCCGGTCAATGGTGAGGTGGTCACCGCCATCGCCAGGCGCTACCCGAACCTGCCGATCCAGATCGGCGGCGGCATCCGCTCGCTGGAAACCATCGAGCACTACGTCAAGGCCGGCGTCAGCCACGTGATCATCGGCACCAAGGCGGTCAAGCAGCCCGAGTTCGTCGCCGAAGCGTGCAAGGCCTTCCCGGGCAAGGTCATCGTCGGTCTTGATGCGAAAGATGGCTTCGTCGCCACCGACGGCTGGGCCGAAGTGAGCGCGGTGCAGGTCATCGATCTGGCCAAGCGTTTCGAGGCCGATGGCGTGTCGTCCATCGTCTACACCGACATCGCCAAGGACGGCATGATGCAGGGCTGCAACGTGCCGTTCACCAAGGCACTGGCTGAAGCCACCCGCATCCCGGTGATCGCCTCGGGCGGCATCCACAACCTGGGTGACATCAAGGCCCTGCTGGACGCGAAAGCCCCCGGCATCATCGGCGCCATCACCGGCCGCGCCATCTACGAAGGCACCCTCGACGTCGCCGAGGCCCAGGCCTTCTGCGACAACTACCAAGGCTGAGGAACGACCATGGCACTGGCCAAGCGCATCATCCCTTGCCTGGACGTGGACAACGGCCGGGTGGTCAAGGGCGTCAAGTTCGAGAACATCCGCGATGCCGGCGACCCGGTGGAGATCGCCCGCCGCTATAACGAGCAGGGCGCGGACGAGATCACCTTCCTGGATATCACCGCCAGCGTCGATGGCCGTGACACCACCCTGCATACCGTCGAGCGCATGGCCAGCCAGGTGTTCATCCCGCTGACCGTGGGCGGCGGCGTGCGTACCGTGCAGGATATCCGCAACCTGCTCAATGCTGGTGCCGACAAGGTCTCGATCAACACCGCCGCGGTGTTCAACCCGGAGTTCGTGGGTGAGGCGGCGGACCGTTTCGGTTCGCAGTGCATCGTGGTTGCCATCGACGCCAAGAAAGTCTCCGGCCCGGGCGAAACGCCGCGCTGGGAGATCTTCACCCACGGCGGTCGCAAGCCGACCGGGTTGGACGCCGTCGAGTGGGCGAAGAAGATGGAAGGCCTGGGCGCCGGCGAGATCCTGCTGACCAGCATGGACCAGGATGGCATGAAGAACGGCTTTGACCTCGGCGTTACCCGGGCGATCAGCGATGCGCTGGGGATTCCGGTGATTGCCTCGGGTGGCGTGGGCAACCTGCAGCACCTGGCGGACGGAATTCTGGAAGGGCATGCCAGCGCGGTGCTGGCGGCCAGTATCTTCCACTTTGGCGAGTACACGGTGCCTGAGGCGAAGGCCTATATGGCTTCGCGTGGGATTGTCGTTCGTTGAGCCATTGCTGGGAGGGCTTTGCCCTCCTTTCGCGGCAACGCGGCCGCTCCTACAGGGGAACGCGTGTCCGTTTTCTGTAGGAGCGGCCTTGTGCCGCGAAAGGGCCGCAACGCGGCCCCAATGCCATCACCCGTGGTTCTTGCCGAGCAGCGCATGGTAAAGCTCGGTATCCCCCAGAATCCCCACCACCTTGTCGTTATCCTGCAACACCAGCTTGTTGCCGGTCTGGTAACGAATCCGCAGCGCCTCGCGCATGCCGATATCGGCGTGTACCACGGTCGGCCTGCGCTCCAGCAGCTCCACATCCTGCCCCGGTGCCCAGTTCTGCATGTCCAGTCCGTTCTGGCCCTGGCGCGCGCGCTTGAGCGAGCCCCCTTCGCCGAGGTCCAGCCATGAGTCGATGCCCGGGTCCAGGCACACCGAGCCGTTGACCCGCTTGCACTGGTCCAGGCTGCGCATCAGGCTGCGGCCGCACAGCACGTTGAGCGGGTTGGTGTGGGCGACGAAGGTGCGCACGTACTCGTCGGCCGGGTTGAGCACGATGTCTTCCGGCTTGCTGTACTGGATGATCCGCCCGTCCTTCATGATCGCGATGCGGCTGCCCAGTTTCAGGGCTTCGTCGAGGTCGTGGCTGACGAACACGATGGTCTTGCTCAGCTTGCTCTGCAGGGCCAGCAATTCGTCCTGCAGGCCCTGGCGGATCAGCGGGTCGAGGGCCGAGAACGGCTCGTCCATCAACAGGATGTCGGCGTCCATCGCCAGCGCCCGGGCCAGGCCCACGCGCTGCTGCATGCCGCCGGAGAGTTCGTCCGGCTTCTTGTTGCGCCACTGGGTCAGGCCCACGAGCTCGAGCTTCTCGTCGACCAGCTTGCGCCGTTCCTTCTCGGGGCGGCCCTGCATTTCCAGGCCGAAACTGATGTTCTCGCGCACCGTCAGCCAGGGCATCAGGGCGAACTTCTGGAACACCATGGCGATGCGCTTGGTGCGCATCATCTTGAGCTCCGCCGGGGTGCAGTGGGCGATGTCGATGTGCTTGCCTTCGTGCTCGACGAACAGCTTGCCACGGCTCACGGTGTTGAGGCCGTTGATGCAGCGCAGCAGGCTGGATTTGCCCGAGCCGGACAGGCCCATCAGCACGCAGATCTCGCCCTTGTTGATGTCCAGGTTGGCCTTCTCGACGCCGACCACAAGGCCCGTCTGCTTGAGGATCTGCTCGCGGGTCTTGCCCTGGTCGAGCAGGGAAAGCGCCTCGCGCGGCTTGTTGGAGAAGATGACGTCGACGTCTTCGAAACGAATGATGCTCATGCCTCACCCCTTACCGGCAGCTCCGGTTGCTTGCAGATACGGTCGAGCATGATTGCCAGCAGCACGATCGCCAGGCCTGCTTCGAAGCCCAGGGAGATATCGGCGGTGTTCAGTGCGTTGACCACGGGTTTGCCCAGGCCGTCGGCGCCCACCAGGGCGGCGATCACCACCATCGACAGCGACAGCATGATGCACTGGGTCACGCCGGCGGCGATGCTCGGCATGGCGTGTGGCAGTTCGATACGGGTCAGCAACTGGCGGCGCGAGCAGCCGAAGGCCTTGCCGGCGTCCATCAGTTCCTGTGGCACGTCGCAGATGCCCAGGTAAGTGAGGCGGATGGGCGCGGCGATGGCGAACACCACGGTGGAGATCAGCCCCGGCACCACGCCAAGGCCGAACAGGGTCAGGGTCGGGATCAGGTAGACGAAGGTGGGCACGGTCTGCATCAGGTCCAGCACCGGGCGCATGGCGGTATAGAACATCGGTTTGTGCGCGGCGGCGATGCCCAGCGGCACGCCGATGACCACGCAGACCACCGTGGCGAAGGTGACCTGCGCCAGGGTTTCCATGGTTTCCTGCCAGTAACCCAGGTTGAGGATCAGCAGGAACGACAGGGCGACGAATACGGTAAGGGCCCACTTGCGCTGGATCAGGTGCGCGAGGGCGGCGAACAGGGCGATGAGCACGAACGGGTTGAACCAGGTCAGGGCGCTGGTGACCCCATGGATCATGAATTCCAGGCCTGCGGCGATGGCGTCGAAATAGCTGGCGCCGTTCTGGGTCAACCATTCGACGAATGAGGCGATGTACTGCCCCAGGGGTATTTTCTGATCGATAAGCATGATAGCGAGCTTCCACCTGCAAAGATTGAAATCAGTCCGGGGCGGGCACGGTCCCGCCCCGCGGTGTTGCCATTGCGTCTTGCGTTATTGCGTCAGTTTGGCCTTGGCCGCCTCGAGGCCGGGCTTGCCGTCCACGGTGGTCACGCCGGCCAGCCAGGCATCCAGTTTGCCGGGGTTGTCCTTGAGCCACTTCTTGGCCGCGGCCTCCGGTTTCATCTTGTCGTCCAGGACATAGCCCATCATGGTGCTTTCATCCTTGAGCTCGAACGACAGGTTCTTCAGCAGCTGGCCAACGTTGGTGCATTCCTGCGCATAGCCCTTGCGGGTGTTGGTGAGCACGGTGGCCTTGCCGAAGTCGGGACCGAAATAGGCGTCCCCGCCGGTCAGATACTGCATCTTGAAGCGAGTGTTCATCGGGTGCGGTTCCCAGCCGAGGAACACGATCGCCTCGTCGCGCTTCTGCGCCCGGTCGACCTGGGCAAGCATGCCGGCCTCGCTGGACTGCACGATCTGGAAACCGGCGTCCTTCAGGCCGAAGGCGTTGTCGTCGATCATCTTCTGGATGGTGCGGTTGCCGTCGTTGCCGGGTTCGATGCCGTAGATCTTGCCCTTGAGCTCCTGCTTGAACTTGGGCAGGTCGGCGAAATCCTTCAGGCCCTTGTCATACAGGGCCTGGGGCACGGCCAGGGTGTACTTGGCGTTCTCCAAGTTGGCGCGCACGGTCTCGACGGTGCCGGCGTCGCGGTACTGCTTGATGTCGTTCTCCATGGTCGGCATCCAGTTGCCGAGAAACACGTCCAGGTCCTTGCCGGTGGCCAGCGACTTGTAGGTCACCGGTACCGAGATCATGGTGGTGTGGGTCTTGTAGCCCAGGGCTTCGAGCACGACGCTGGTGGTCGCGGTGGTGACCGTGATGTCGGTCCAGCCGACATCCGAGAAACGCACCGTCTGACACTGCTCGGGTTCGGCGGCCTGGGCCAGCAGCGGAGCGGACAGCAACGCGACCAGCAACAGCTTGGGTGAACCTTTCATGGATGGACTCCTGTGATTTTATCTTCGGGTTCGCGTGGGTCGCCGGGCGTTCTCAGGGCTCCGGTCGACCAGGCCTGCAGAGGGCAGGATGCGAGGCCGTGCAATACGAGTCGCTTTCGATAATCCTCCAGCGTTCGGCAATCGCCTACTGGTGGCGTCGTATCCAGTACAGGACGGGTCGCATCCAGTACGGACGATGTCGCAACTGGATTTTTCCACCCCCCGGCCTCGGTTTTTGCGGCGTCCCGGCGCTGGAAAACGGCGCACGCAGGGCCGGTGCAGTGGCGGCGCTGCTGGACAAAAGTACGTCGGTTGCAGACGGCGAGGGGGTGGGCAAAAGCCCGATGATGCGTGCATTCCGAGGCGGCTCGAGCTTTCAGCCTAGCAGTTGCGCAAGGCGGTGTTCGGCGCTGCGAGACAAGCCCATCAAGAGGTGATGCGACAATGGCCATCAGCGTGTTCGACCTGTTCAAGATCGGTGTCGGGCCTTCCAGCTCACACACCGTCGGCCCCATGCGCGCTGGCGCGCTGTTCATCCAGGGGCTGCGTGAACGCGGCGAGCTGGAGCGGGTACGGCGCATCGAAGTGCGGCTGTATGGCTCGCTGTCGGCCACCGGCGTCGGCCACGGCACCGACAACGCCACGATCATGGGCCTGATGGGCGAATGGCCCGACGCCATCGACCCCAGCCAGATCACCCCGCGCATCGCCGACTTGCGCGAAACCAACGTGCTCAAGCTCGACAATCGCCTGCCCATCGAATTCGTCTGGGCCCGCGACATGCTGCTACTGGACGAGAACCTGCCGTATCACCCCAATGCCATGACCCTGATCGCTGAAGGCGAGGGCGGCGAGCTGCACCGCGACACCTACTATTCGGTGGGCGGCGGCTTCGTGGTCGATGCCGCCCAGGCCGCCAGCGGTGTGCTCGACGCCGACCAGACCGTGCTGCCCTATGACTTCAACAGCGCCGCCGAGCTGCTGCAGCTGTGCAGGCAAAACGACCTGAGCGTGTCGCAATTGATGCTGGCCAACGAGAAGGTCTGGCGTAACGAAGAAGAGATCCGCGCCGGCCTGCTCAAGCTCTGGCAGGCCATGCAGGAATGCGTGGACAACGGCCTCAAGCACGAAGGGATTCTGCCCGGCGGGCTCAATGTGCGCCGCCGCGCCGCCAAGCTGCACCGCAGCCTGCAGGAGCTGGGCAAACCCAATGTGATCGGCTCGACCATGAGCGCCATGGAGTGGGTCAACCTCTACGCCCTGGCGGTCAATGAAGAAAACGCCGCTGGCGGGCGCATGGTCACCGCGCCCACCAACGGCGCGGCCGGGATCATCCCGGCGGTGCTGCACTACTACATGCGTTTCTCCGATGTGGTGGACGAATCCAACGTGGTGGATTTCTTCCTCGGCGCAGCGGCGGTGGGCATCCTGTGCAAGAAGAACGCCTCGATCTCCGGCGCCGAGGTCGGTTGCCAGGGCGAGGTCGGTTCGGCCTGCGCCATGGCTGCCGCAGGGCTGGCCGAAGTCCTCGGCGCCACGCCGGCACAACTGGAGAACGCCGCCGAGATTGCCTTGGAGCACAACCTCGGGCTGACCTGCGACCCGGTCGGCGGCCTGGTCCAGGTACCGTGCATCGAGCGCAACGCCATTGCTGCGGTAAAGGCGATCAACGCCGTGCAGATGGCCCTGCGCGGCGACGGCGAGCACTTCATCTCCCTCGACCAGGTGATCCGCACCATGCGCGACACCGGCGCCGACATGCACGACAAGTACAAAGAAACCTCGCGCGGCGGCCTTGCGGTCAGCGTCATCGAGTGCTGATGCGCCGTTCTGGCCCACGCCTGACCGGTGCGCCACATTCTGGCGCATCGGTTGTCATCTACCGGCCGTCGCCTGTCGTTACCAGCAGGGTCGTTGTCGGTGACACTCAAGTCTGTCGCATCTGGGCAACCTTCCCACAAGTGCTACCGAATTGCTCAGCGGTGACGCGCAGGGGCGCTGGCGCGCCCGTTTGCGTTTGACCTGACGCTCATCACCCGGCCCGCTGGAAGGCGCATGCCGACGTCGTTTTTGGGTTTTATTGGATGAGCGTTCAATTTCAGGCATGCCATTTGCGTTGAGATTGGCAAAGCCCCTGCATACGAAACGGGGCCATTACAAGAACAGTGCTCGCCTGAGGCACACCCTGCATTGTGTGAGGAGAAATCGCGATGACGTCGTACACCTCCGGGAACCCAACCCAGAACCGCACAGCACCCCAGTCCATCGGCTTTCTCCTGCTGGACAACTTCACCCTCATCTCCCTGGCTTCGGCCGTCGAACCCCTGCGCATGGCCAACCAGCTGTCCGGCCGCGAGCTGTACCGCTGGCACACGCTGACCGTCGACGGTGGCCAGGTATGGGCCAGCGACGGCCTGCAGATCACCCCGGACGCGGCGATGCACAACGCACCGCCCATGGACACGGTGATTGTCTGCGGCGGCGTGGGCATCCAGCGCACCGTCACCCGCGAGCACGTCACCTGGCTGCAGGCCCAGGCCCGCCAGTCGCGTCGCCTGGGCGCGGTGTGCACCGGCAGCTGGGCGCTGGCCTGCGCCGGCCTGCTCGACGGTTTCGACTGCAGCGTGCACTGGGAATGCCTGGCGGCGATGCAGGAAGCCTACCCGCGGGTGAACATGAGCACCCGCCTGTTCACCCTCGACCGCAACCGCTTCACCAGCTCCGGCGGCACCGCGCCGCTGGACATGATGCTGCACCTGATCAGCCGTGATCATGGCCGCGAGCTGTCGGCGGCGATCTCCGAGATGTTCGTCTACGAGCGCATCCGCAACGAGCAGGACCACCAGCGCGTGCCGCTCAAGCATATGCTCGGCACCAACCAGCCGAAACTGCAGGAAATCGTCGCGCTGATGGAGGCCAACCTCGAAGAGCCGATCGACCTGGACGAACTGGCGGTGTACGTGGCGGTATCGCGGCGCCAGCTCGAGCGATTGTTCCAGAAGTACCTGCACTGCTCGCCGTCGCGCTACTACCTAAAGCTGCGCCTGATCCGTGCGCGGCAACTGCTCAAGCAGACGCCGATGTCGATCATCGAGGTGGCGTCGGTGTGCGGCTTTGTTTCCACGCCGCACTTCTCCAAGTGCTACCGCGAGTACTTCGGCATCCCGCCGCGTGACGAGCGCGTGGGATCGAACACCACCCAGCAGGTGGCGATGATGCCGATTCCGCAGGCCATGGCCCTGTCGCCGCACAGCGGGCCGATGGCGGCGCTGAGCCAGGCGCGTAACGAGTCGACCTTTGCCAGTGTGAGGCTCTGATACCGCGTTGCCTTCTTCGCGGGTAAACCCGCTCCCACAGGTTCGCCACCGTACTTAAAGGCGGTGGTGTACCTGTGGGAGCGGGTTTACCCGCGAAGAGGTCGGTGAAGATTCGAGGTCAGGCGCGCTTGTTGAACTGCGCCAACGCCGGCAGCAACTGCTTGTCGATGGCCTGGCGCACGGCCGGGAGGATCGTCGCGCTGCCGGTGTACATCTGCTCGACCATGCCCTTCAGCGCCCGCGCATTGGGTTCGGTCAGCCCGCGTATCACCACCTCGCAGGCCTGCTCGGCGCTGGCGCCGGCCGGAATGTCGAAGCCCCGCGAGCGCAGCTGGCCCAGCAGGTCGTCCTGGTCGATCAAGTCCGCATGCATCATGACTAATGTCCTTCGCCGCTGTTGTTTGCCATCGATTCTGTGTCCGGCGCGCCAGGGCGGCAAGGGCGGATTGTCGCGATGGCCGCTTTGGCTAAGAACAGGTCGTTTACGGCTAAATCGATGGGCCGGTGAGCCTGCACACTGGAGGCATTCACGGCACCGAGGGTTTGGTCACCCTCATTCCACGCAAGGTGAATGTTGCTCGCTCTTGGCCCCGGATGCTCACGGCTTACCGGGGTTTCTTTTTTGTATTGCGCGCTACCTGGCATTTTTGTCAGTTGTCGGAGGACCGTGTAGGGCTGTCTACTCGAATCTCAACTGATTCGGGGGGTGAGGTATGAGGGGCTCGACACTTCAGCATATTTCACGTGTGGTGGTAGTTTTACTGTCGTCAGTACTGTCTTTGCCCATTGCGCTTGCGCAGGACGCCGTGCGCCTGGGTGAGCTGGAGTCACCTGTAGATCGGCAGGCGTTAAAGGCCCAGGAAACAGCCGGCAGGGATAGGCTGAAAATATTACTTGAGAACCCTGTGGGCACAGATATTCAGTTGCTACGAGTCAACCCGGACGTCGTGAACGAAGCGACAGACAAATTGTCCGTGCCCGTGGCAGACGGGCGATGGGTGAGTTTCCAGTTGCGTAATTACACAGCGCCCACGTCGCCTGGGAATAAAGGCGTCGAGAATGCCGCCGTGAAACACATCCCCGCCGCTTATTGGTTCGGCGATATTTCCCCTGATGACAAAGGTCGCGCTCCCGCAGTGCCGCAAAGCGCCTTCGATACCACGAGCTTTATTTTTCTGGCCCGTCGCGGTGAGTCGCTCAGAGGGCAGATGGTCGTCAACGGACGGCTCTATCTGCTGGAAGACGTAGGTAATGGCCAGCATGGTTTAATGGCAACGAACACGGCGCTGGAGCTACCTTGTGAAGTACTGGAGAACGAGCCAGAGGCGCAGCAGAACGCTGCCAAAAAAGTTCCGGTAAAGTCGGGAACTGAAGCGATCCATAATATTAGTGTGCTTCTCGTTACCACTCCGGCCACCAATCAAATGATAAATCCGTATGCAATGGATATCATGACTGACGAAATTGAGCTATATAATAGATTAAATAATCAGGGGCAAGGTCTTTCTCTAAATCTTATAGTGGTTCACAAGTTTGTATCTGGAGCAAAGGACAGTGTTTTTAATGGGGGTAAGAAAATTCTAAGTGATTTCAGGAACTCGGAAACAGAAGCGACTAAAAAGGTTTCTGAACTTCGTGATAAGCATCGGGCTGATGTGGTTATTGTGGGTGCCCGCAATGTCAGTAGTAAGGAAGTTACCTATCAGGGGGCCAGAAAAAATACTGCATTTTTTGTGTTCAATATAACAACGCCGCAATCCTTCCTGCATGGTATCGGTCATCTCCTTGGTGTTCGCCATGTATGGAAGGACGGTGACCTCGATTTTGACCCTAGCTATCAGCATGGCTACTTGACCCCGGTGTACGAGGGAAAGCGTTATGCTTCAATTGGCTTTGACCCGAAAGACTGTACCGACGCTAATAACTGCCAGTATCTTTATCGATACTCTACTCCTAAGGAAAACTACATGTACTGGCCTTTTGGCGACGCAGTCCATGGCGATGAAATTCGCCGCCTGAACGAGCGGGCCGTCGAGGTGGAGAATTTCTACGAGGGTCTGTAAGAAATGTATCTGCGCGAAGGCCAGACAGGCGAAACGGTGCGGCTCTGGGTGCCAGCAGCACTCCAGAGCCGCCGTCGCGACCTTCCCTACGCCACTCAGCTTGGCAAGTGCATTGTTCGTCCAGCCAGTGCCGGTGGTGGCAGATCCCGCTGCTGCCGTTCAAACGCTCGCAGCAGCGTGGAACTGTGCTCACTGAAAGGGGTTGACCTCGGACCAGACAGATCGACATGCAGGAGCATCTGCTCACTGGCCGACAAGGCTGCGTCGAACCCATTGCGGTGCAGGCTGTGATACAGGTGCAGGCGCTTGCTGTCGAAGCCGATGATCTGCGTCTGTACCCACACCTCGGTATCGAGTTTCACCTCATGCAGGTAGTTGATGTGCGCCTCCAGGGTGAACAGCGAATGCCCGCTCTGTCCACGGCCGTCTGAATCCAGCCCGATAAGGTCCATCAACGCATCGGTGGCGTAGCTGAAGATCAGCAGGTAGTAGGCGTCGCGCAGGTGGCCGTTGTAGTCGACCCATTCCGGCAACACGCGGGTGCGGTAGGTGATCAGGGCGGGCATCGTTTTCTCCTCAGTCGCCGAAGGCCATGCCGTGGCTGGCTTTGCTGGTTTTCACCGCTTCCAGTACCGCCAGCAATGTGTCATCACGATAACGCTCCAAAGCGCCAATGCTGTGCTCGCCCAACTGTTCCGAGGTGCCTTCCACCACATCGTCGATCAGCTTGTCGGTCAGCTCCGGTGCTGGCAGGTAAGTCCAGGGCAGCTTCAGCGCGGGGCCGAACTGGGCCATGAAGTGGCGCATGCCGGCATCGCCACCGGCCAGGGTGTAGGTGAGGAAGGTGCCCATGAACGACCAGCGCAGGCCCGCGCCGAAGCGGATCGCGTCGTCGATCTCGCCAGTGCTGGCGACACCGTCGTTGACCAGGTGCAGGGCCTCACGCCAGAGCGCTTCGAGCAGGCGGTCGGCGATAAAACCGGGGACTTCCTTGCGTACATGCAATGGGCGCATGCCCAGCGCGGTGTAGATGGTTTTCGCCGCTTCGATGGCGTCGGGGCTGGTATTGCGGCCACCGACGATCTCCACCAGCGGCAGCAGGTACACCGGGTTGAACGGGTGGCCGACCACGCAGCGCTCGGGGTGGGTGGCCGACTCGTAGAACTCGCTGGGCAGCAGGCCCGAAGTGCTGGAGCCGATGATCGCGTTGGGCTTGGCGGCGGCGCTGATCTTCGCGTGCAGGTCGAGCTTGAGGTCCAGGCGTTCGGGCGCGCTCTCCTGGATGAAATCGGCGTCGCGCACGCACTCCTCGATAGTGGCGACGAAGGTCAGGCGATCCTGCGAGGCGCCGGGCGCCAGGCCCTGCTTCTGCAGGGCTGGCCAGGCGTTGGCGATGCGCTTGCGCAGCGCGGTCTCGGCGCCGGGTGCGGGGTCCCAGGCAACCACGTCCAGGCCATGGGCCAGGGCACGGGCGACCCAGCCGCTGCCGATCACGCCGCTACCCAGGGCGGCGAAGGTCTTGATCTCTGTGATGAAAGGCATATCGGGCTCCTACGGGGATTTTAGCGACGCTTGAGGTTCATCTTTTCCCGGCCTTCGGCCGGGGTGAGCACGCGAGCACCCATGCGGGTGATGATTTCCGCCGCCCGTTCCACCAACTGGCCGTTGCTGGCCAGCACGCCACGGTCCAGGTACAGGTTGTCTTCCAGCCCCACCCGCACGTTGCCGCCGAGCAGCACGGCCTGGGCGGCCATGGGCATCTGCATGCGGCCGATACCGAAACCGGCCCAGGTGACGTCGGCGGGCAGGTTGTCGACCATCGCCTTCATGGTGGTGGTGTCGGCCGGCGCGCCCCAGGGGATGCCCAGGCACAGCTGGAACAGCGGGTCGTCCAGCAGGCCTTCCTTGATCATCTGCTTGGCGAACCACAGGTGACCGGTGTCGAAGATCTCCAGCTCGGCCTTCACCCCCAGCTCGGTGATGCGCTTGGCGCCCGCGCGCAGCTGGGCCGGGGTGGAGACGTAGATGGCATTGCCGTCGCCGAAATTGAGGGTGCCGCAGTCGAGGGTGCAGATTTCCGGCAGCAGTGCCTCGACGTGGGCCAGACGCTCCAGCGGACCAATCAGGTCAGTGCCTGGGCCGAATTCCATGGGCGACTCGCCCGGGCCGATCTCCAGGTCGCCGCCCATGCCGGCGGTGAGGTTGACGATGATGTCCACGTCAGCCTCGCGGATGCGCTCCATCACTTCGCGGTAGAGGTTGACGTCCCGGCTGAAGCGGCCGGTTTGCGGATCACGAACGTGGCAGTGGACCACGGTGGCGCCGGCCTTGGCGGCTTCCACGGCGGATTCGGCAATCTGTTTCGGGGTGACCGGGACCAGGTGGCTCTTGGCAACCGTGTCGCCGGCGCCGGTGAGGGCACAGGTGATGATGACGTCGTGGTTCATGGTGGTTCCTTTTTGTGGCTGTGGGCCGGATCTCTGTAGGAGCGGCCTTGTGTCGCGATAGGGCCGCAAAGCGGCCCCATCAACATCTGCCTGATGCATGAATCCTGGGGGCGCTTCGCACCCCTATCGCGACACAAGGCCGCTCCTACACCGACCGGGTAGACCTGTCAGTGGACGAGTAGGCGATGAGGTTCTGTCAGTTGGCAGTGAGCTTGAGGTTGTCCGCGGCGGGCTTGCCATCGAAGGTCGTTACCCCCTCGAGCCAGCGGGCCTTGTCCTCGGGATGGTCTTTCAGCCACTGGCGGGCGGACTCCAGCGCGTCCTTGTGATCGAGCAGCGGCTGCATCATCCGGCTCTCGTCCTCGGCGCTGAAACTCAGGTTGGCCAGCAGGCGGTGGGCGTTGGGGCAGCGTTCGGCATAGTCCGGCGCGGTGACCGTCCACACCGTGGCGCGGCCTTCGTCCGGACCCAGGGCATCCTGGCTGTCGCCGAGATAGACCATGTCGATGTTCACGTTCATCGGGTGCGGCGCCCAGCCGAAGAACACCACCGCCTCCTTGCGCCGTACCGCGCGATCCACCGCGGCGAGCATGCCGGCCTCGCTCGACTCGACCAGCTGGAACTTGCCCAGGTCGAACTGGTTCTTGCTGATCATCGCCTTGATCTGGGTATTGGCGCCGGAGCCCGGCTCGATGCCGTAGATCTTGCCGCCCAGCTCCTTCTGGAACTTGTGAATGTCGGCGAACGTCTTCAGGCCCTTGTCGGCCAGGTACTTCGGCACGGCCAGGGTGGCGCGGGCGTCTTCCAGGCTGGGCTTATCGAGCACCTTGACCTGCTTGGCCTGGATGAACGGGGTGATGGTCTGGGTCATGATCGGGTTCCAGTACCCGAGGAACATGTCCAGGCGCTTGTCGCGGATACCGGCGAAGATGATCTGCTGCGAGGCGCTGGTCTGCTTGGTCTGGTAGCCCAGGCCATCGAGCAGCACCTGGGCCATGGCGCTGGTGGCGATCACGTCGGTCCAGTTGACCACGCCCAGGCGCACGTCCTTGCAGACGGCGGGTTCGGCGGCGAACAGGGGAGCGGCTACGGTGGTGCTGAGCGCGAGGGACAACAGGCTGCGGCGGATAAAGCGTTGCATGGTGGCTCTCCATCGGCAGTGCATATTGTTATGGGTCCGGCCTCTGCGGGCCGTGAGAACACGCTACGCTGCCAGCAGGGTGGAAAATCGCACCCTGGCGACCAACACTTGCACGGAGGCGACCACCTTTGCGCGGAGCATGCGATGCCGGAAACCATAGACTTCCTGTTGCTACCCGGCTTTTCCGCCATGGGTTTCATCAGTGCCATCGAGCCGCTGCGCGTGGCCAATCGTTTTCGTGGCCCGCTGTACCGCTGGCGCGTGCTGAGCCTGGACGGTGGCGCGGTAGAGGCCAGCAATGGCATGTCGGTGAATGCCGACGGCGCGCTGGGGGCGAGCGGGCACAGCCGGCTGTTGCTGCTGGTGGCCGGCTTCGAGCCACTGGCGTGCTATGGGTCGGCGCTTCAACAGGCGCTACGTCGTCTCGACCATGAAGGCGTGGTGCTCGGCGGTATCGACACGGGCGCGATGGTGTTGGCCGAGGCCGGCCTGCTCGACGGTCACCGGGCGACCCTGCACTGGGAGGCGCTGGAGGCGTTCAAGGAGCGCTATCCACGCCTGCAGGCGACCCAGGAGCTGTTCGAGATCGACCGCAGGCGCATCACCTGTGCCGGCGGCACGGCGTCCATCGACCTGATGCTCGACCTGATCGCCCAGGCACACGGCAGCGAGCTGGCGGTGCAGGTTTCCGAGCAGTTCGTGCTGGGGCGCATTCGTCCGCGCCAGGACCACCAGCGCATGGAGATCGCCACGCGCTACGGGTTGCGCAACAAGAAGCTGGTGAAGGTGATCGGCGAGATGGAGCGCAATACCGAGCTGCCGCTCAACACCCAGGTGCTGGCCGATGGCGTGCAGGTGACCCGGCGCCAGTTGGAGCGGCTGTTTCGCCTGTACCTGGACGACACGCCCAGCGGTTTCTACCTGCGGTTGCGGCTGGACAAGGCCCGCCAGCTGCTGCGCCAGACCGACATGAGCGTGCTGGAGGTGGCAGTGGCGTGCGGGTTCGAGTCGGCGTCGTATTTCACCCGCTGCTATCGGGCGCGGTTCGAGCGGTGTCCGCGGGAGGACAGGCTGGCCAAGGCAGTCTGATGTTCTCCTGCACCGGCCCTTTCGCGGGTAAACCCGCTCCCACAGGGACCGCGAATGCTTCTGTGGGAGCGGGTTTACCCGCCAAGGGGCCGGTGCAGGATCACTGCTGCCCGATGGTCTGCAGATACTCCGACCGCTCGTCGCTACGCTGCGCCACGCAGGTGTTCCAGGCCGCCTCGAAGGCCTTGCTCCCAGGCTTTTCGGCCCAGGTCTCGACCTTGCAGTCGGCGTCGCGCAACTGCGCCCACAGCTTTTCGGCGGCCTCCATCTTGCCGCTCAGCGCCGCGGCCTTGTCGCTTTCATCCGCGTACTGGTCGCGGATACGTTGCATCAGGTCGTCATAGGCCGCCTTCAGCTCGCGCTCGGCGGTCTGCTTGTTGTAGGCCGCGCAGGCGTACCCCTGCTGGTCGGTCTCGACGTTGTCGCAGGGCGTGCTTTCTTCCTCGGCGGCGTGCGCGGTGCTCGCGACCGCCAGCAGGACCAGCCATGCCATTGATTTCATCCGATTTCTCCTGAACAGGCTGACCAATCGCTGGATTCTCGCTCAGCCCAGGCCCAGGCGATAGCTCCCTGACGAAATGTTCATCAAACGCCGTTATCGAGACTCGCTCTCATTGCCGAGGGCCGTGCCAGAGCGTGCCAGGTCGGCCATTGACGCTTTCGGCAAACCCCCTGTCGTTTTTGCATCGGGGCGCCTCGGGCGGCAGGCATATGCTGGCCCCAAAGCGCCGGCACAAGGTTCGGCGCATGCAGACTTCAATAAAAGGGGACAGCCTGATGAGCCCAGCCGAACTTCACGCCGACAGCATCGTCATCGACGGCCTGATCATTGCCAAATGGAACCGCGAGCTGTTCGAGGACATGCGCAAGGGCGGGCTGACCGCGGCCAACTGCACCGTCTCGGTATGGGAGGGCTTCAAGGCCACCGTCGACAACATCGCGTCCAGCCAGAAGCTGATCCGCGAGAACAGCGACCTGGTGATGCCGGTACGCACCACCGCCGACATCCGCAAGGCCAAGGAGCTGGGCAAGACCGGCATCCTCTTCGGCTTCCAGAACGCCCATGCGTTCGAGGACCAGATCGCCTATGTCGACGTGTTCAAGCAGCTCGGCGTGGGCATCGTGCAGATGTGCTACAACACCCAGAACCTGGTGGGCACCGGTTGCTACGAGCGTGACGGCGGCCTGTCGGGCTTCGGCCGCGAGATCGTCGCCGAGATGAACCGCGTCGGCATCATGTGCGACCTGTCCCACGTCGGCTCCAAGACTTCTGAAGAAGTCATCCTCGAATCGAAGAAGCCGGTCTGCTATTCCCACTGCCTGCCCTCGGGCCTCAAAGAACACCCGCGCAACAAATCCGACGCAGAGCTGAAGTTCATCGCCGACCACGGCGGCTTCGTCGGCGTGACCATGTTCGCGCCGTTCCTGGCCAAGGGCATCGACTCGACCATCGACGATTATGCCGAGGCCATCGAGTACACCATGAACATCGTCGGCGAGGATGCCATCGGCATCGGTACCGACTTCACCCAGGGGCATGGCCAGGACTTCTTCGAGTACCTGACCCACGACAAGGGCTACGCCCGTCGTCTGACCAACTTCGGCAAGATCATCAACCCGCTGGGTATCCGTACCGTCGGCGAGTTCCCCAACCTGACCGAAACCCTGCTCAAGCGCGGCCACTCCGAACGGGTGGTGCGCAAGATCATGGGCGAAAACTGGGTCAGCATCCTCAAGGATGTGTGGGGCGAATAAAGCCGCTCTCCAAGCCTGAAAGCCCCTGCCAGCAACGCCGGGGCATCCAAACAAAAAATTTTATGGAGTTGAGTTTCCATGGCCAAGATCGCCCCGCAATTGCCAATCGAAGTCGACAGCGAGACCGGTGTCTGGACCAGCGATGCCCTGCCGATGCTCTACGTGCCACGGCATTTCTTCGTCAACAACCACATGGGCATCGAGGAGGTGCTGGGCGCCGACAAGTACGCCGAGATCCTCTACAAGGCCGGTTACAAGTCCGCCTGGCACTGGTGCGAGAAAGAGGCTGAATGCCATGGCCTGGAAGGCGTGGCGGTGTTCGAGCACTACATGAAGCGCCTGTCCCAGCGTGGTTGGGGCCTGTTCCAGATCCAGGACATCGACCTGGATAAAGGCACTTGCAGCGTCAAGCTCAAGCACTCTGCGTTCGTGTACGTGTATGGCAAGTGCGGCCGCAAGGTCGACTACATGTTCACCGGCTGGTTCGCCGGGGCCATGGACCAGATTCTCGCTGCCCGCGGCAGCTCGATCCGTACCGTGGCCGAACAGGTCTACGGCGGGTCGGAAGAAGGCCACGAAGATGGCCTGTTCGTTACAAAGCCGTTGTAAGCCGGAGATAGCGTCATGGCCTTCGAAGCAATGTTCCAGCCGATCCAGATCGGCAAGCTGACCGTCCGCAACCGTGTGCTCAGCACTGCGCACGCCGAGGTCTACGCCACCGACGGCGGCATGACCACCGACCGCTACGTGAAGTATTACGAAGAGAAGGCCAAGGGCGGCATCGGCCTGGCCATTTGCGGCGGCTCGTCGGTGGTGGCCATCGACAGCCCGCAGGAGTGGTGGTCGTCGGTCAACCTGTCCACCGACCGCATCATCCCGCACTTCCAGAACCTCGCCGACGCCATGCACAAGCATGGCGCCAAGATCATGATCCAGATTACCCACATGGGCCGTCGCTCGCGCTGGGACGGTTTCAACTGGCCGACCCTGATGTCGCCGTCGGGCATCCGCGAACCGGTGCACCGCGCCACCTGCAAGACCATCGAGGTGGAAGAGATCTGGCGGGTGATCGGCAACTACGCGCAAGCGGCGCGTCGTGCCAAGGAGGGCGGCCTGGACGGCGTCGAGCTGTCGGCCGTGCACCAGCACATGATCGACCAGTTCTGGAGCCCACGGGTCAACAAGCGTACTGACGAATGGGGCGGCACCTTTGAAGGCCGCATGAAGTTCGGCCTGGAGGTTCTGAAAGCCGTACGTGCCGAGGTCGGCGACGATTTCTGCGTGGGCATGCGCATCTGCGGCGACGAGTTCCACCCCGATGGCCTGAGCCACGAGGACATGAAACAGATCGCCGCCTACTACGACGCCACCGGCATGCTCGATTTCATCGGTGTGGTCGGTTCGGGCTGCGACACCCACAACACCCTGGCCAACGTCATCCCCAACATGAGCTACCCGCCGGAGCCGTTCCTGCACCTGGCGGCCGGCATCAAGGAAGTGGTCAAGGTCCCGGTGCTGCACGCGCAGAACATCAAGGACCCGAACCAGGCCACGCGCATCCTCGAAGGCGGCTACGTCGACATGGTCGGCATGACCCGCGCGCACATCGCCGATCCGCACCTGATCGCCAAGATCAAGATGGGCCAGGTCGACCAGATCAAGCAGTGCGTCGGTGCCAACTATTGCATCGACCGTCAGTACCAGGGCCTGGATGTGCTGTGCATCCAGAACGCCGCGACCTCCCGTGAATACATGGGCGTGCCGCACATCATCGAGAAATCCACCGGGCCGAAGCGCAAGGTGGTGGTGGTTGGCGCAGGCCCGGCCGGCATGGAGGCGGCCCGCGTCGCCGCCGAGCGTGGCCACGACGTCACCGTGTTCGAGAAGAAAGACCAGATCGGCGGGCAGATCACCATCGCCGCCAAGGCGCCGCAGCGCGACCAGATCGCCGGCATCACCCGCTGGTACCAGCTGGAGTTCGCCCGCCTGAAGGTCGACCTGCGCCTGGGCACCGCCGCGGATGTGGACACCATCCAGGACCTGCGCCCGGACATCATCGTGCTGGCGGTGGGCGGCCATTCGTTCCTCGAGCAGAACGAGCACTGGGGCGCCGCCGAAGGGCTGGTGGTCAGCAGCTGGGACGTGCTCGACGGCAAGGTCGCGCCGGGCAAGAACGTGCTGGTGTACGACACCATCTGCGAGTTCACCGGCATGTCGGTGGCTGACTTCATCGCCGACAAGGGCAGCCAGGTCGAGATCGTTACCGACGACATCAAGCCGGGCGTGGCCATGGGCGGTACGACCTTCCCGACCTACTACCGCAGCATGTACCCGAAAGAAGTGATCATGACCGGCGACATGATGCTGGAAAAGGTCTACCGCGAGGGCGACAAGCTGGTGGCGGTGCTCGAGAACGAGTACACCGGCGCCAAGGAAGAACGCGTGGTCGACCAGGTGGTGGTGGAGAACGGCGTGCGCCCCGACGAGCAGCTGTACTACGCGCTCAAGGACGGCTCGCGCAACAAGGGCCAGATCGACGTGGAAGCGCTGTTCGCCATCAAGCCGCAGCCGATCCTCAGCCAGCCGGGCGAGGGCTACTTGCTGTACCGCATCGGCGACTGCGTGGCCCAGCGCAACGTGCATGCGGCGATCTATGACGCCTTGCGGCTGTGCAAGGACTTCTGATCGCACCGCCTCTCTAGAGGCGGGATTGGCCCCCTGTAGGAGCGGCCTTGTGTCGCGAAAGGGTCGCGAAGCGACCCCGGGATCTGTGCATCACTGCTGAGCCCCTGGGGCTGCTGCGCAGCCCTTTCGCGACACAAGGCCGCTCCTACAGGGGTCGGTGCCGCCCTTGAGAGCGGCGCAGGATTCTAGCTGTTTGTGGGAGCCTCCCATGTTGAACACCCTCTTACCCATCCTGCTGTTCACCGCCCTTGGCCTGGCGGTGCTCGGCGCCCTGCGCCGGGTGCGCATGTGGCGGCGCGGGCGGCCGAGCAAGGTCGACCTGATCAAAGGTCTGCTGGCCATGCCACGGCGCTACCTGGTGGACCTGCACCATGTGGTCGAGCGCGACAAGTACATGTCCAAGACCCACGTGGCCACCGCTGGCGGCTTCGTACTGTCGGCCGTGCTGGCGATCCTGGTGCACGGCTTCGGCCTGCACAGCAAGATCCTCGGCTACGCCCTGCTGGTGGCCACGGTGATCATGTTCACTGGCGCGCTCTTCGTCTTCAAACGCCGGCTCAATCCGCCCTCGCGGCTGTCCAAGGGCCCATGGATGCGCCTGCCGAAAAGCCTGCTGATGTTCGCGGCGAGCTTCTTCATCGCCACGCTGCCGGTTGCTGGCATCCTGCCGGAAGGTACTGGCGGCTGGGTGCTGGTCGCCTTGCTGGGTGTCGGTGTGCTGTGGGGCGTGTCCGAGCTGTTCTTCGGCATGACCTGGGGCGGCCCGATGAAGCACGCCTTCGCCGGCGCCCTGCACCTGGCCTGGCACCGCCGCGCCGAACGCTTCGGTGGTGGCCGTTCCACCGGCCTCAAGCCGTTGGATCTGGAAGACCCGAATGCACCGCTGGGCGTGGAAAAGCCGGTCGATTTCACCTGGAACCAGCTGCTTGGCTTCGACGCTTGCGTGCAGTGCGGCAAGTGCGAGGCCATGTGCCCGGCGTTCGCCGCCGGCCAGCCGCTGAACCCGAAAAAGCTGATCCAGGACATGGTCACCGGCCTGGCCGGTGGCACCGACGCGCAGTTCGCCGGCAGCCCTTACCCGGGCAGGCCGGTCGGCGAGCATGGCGGCCATCCGCACCAGCCGATCGTCAACGGCCTGGTGGATGCCGAAACACTGTGGTCGTGCACCACCTGCCGCGCCTGCGTCGAGGAGTGCCCGATGATGATCGAGCACGTCGATGCCATCGTCGACATGCGTCGCCACCTGACCCTGGAAAAGGGCGCCACGCCGAACAAGGGCGCCGAGGTGCTGGACAACTTGATCGCCACCGACAACCCCGGCGGTTTCGCTCCGGGCGGGCGGATGAACTGGGCAGCCGACCTCAACCTGAAACTTCTGTCCGAGGTGAAGCGCACCGAGGTGTTGTTCTGGGTCGGCGACGGCGCCTTCGACATGCGCAACCAACGCACCCTGCGCGCGTTTGTCAAAGTGCTCAAGGCCTCGGGCGTGGACTTCGCCGTGCTCGGCCTGGAAGAACGCGACAGCGGTGACGTGGCCCGGCGCCTGGGCGACGAGGCGACCTTCCAGCAACTGGCCAAGCGCAATATCCAGACCCTGGGCAAATACAGCTTCCAGCGCATCGTCACCTGCGACCCGCACAGTTTCCATGTGCTGAAGAACGAGTACGGCGCTCTCGGCGGCGAATACCAGGTGCAGCACCACAGCACCTACATTGCCGAGCTGATCGCCGCGAACAAGCTCAACCTCGGCCAGCACAAGGGCGGCAGCGTCACCTACCACGACCCGTGCTACCTGGGCCGCTACAACGGCGAATACGAAGCCCCGCGCGAAGTGCTCAAGGCGCTGGGTATCGAAGTGCGCGAGATGCAGCGCTCGGGCTTCCGCTCTCGCTGCTGCGGTGGTGGTGGCGGTGCGCCGATCACCGATATTCCCGGCAAGCAGCGTATTCCCGACATGCGCATGGACGACATCCGCGAGACCGAGGCCGAGCTGGTGGCGGTGGGTTGTCCACAGTGCACGGCGATGCTCGAAGGCGTGGTCGAACCGCGTCCGCAGATCAAGGACCTGGCCGAGCTGGTCGCTGATGTGCTGATCGAAGACGAAGCCCCTGCAACCCTGAAGTCGCAGGCTGCCAAACGTGAACCTGCGGAGGTGCACTGATGAGCGACATCATCCGCCGCGATCCACGCGCCGAGTGGATCGCCCGTAACCGCCTGCATCCGCTGCACGCGGCGATGCAGACGCAACAGACGAGCTGGATGGGCCCGCACGGCATCATCCGCAAGAACCCGCACGCGCTCGCTGCCGGCTTCATCGGCCCCAGCGGGCTCAAGCGCATCGACCGCAGCGGTGCCCAGCAGGGCACCGGTGTCGGCGGGCGACGCAGCGCCGCCGCAGAAGTGCAGTTGCCGCTGCACAGCGTGGTGGAACCGGCCTTCTACATCGCCGTGGTACCGGACATGGTCGGTGGCCGCCTGGGCAGCCACGACCGCGACCTGCTGGGCCTTGCCCACAGCCTTGCCGGCAGCGACGGCGCTGTGCTGGCAATCGTCTTTGGCGAACACAAGGAAAACAACTTTTCCACAGCCGGCGTCGACCGGCTGCTGGTCATCGAGGGCGAGGCCTTCGAAGGTTATGCACCGGAGCAACTGGTGCAGGGCTTGCGGGCTGTGGATAACCAGTTCGCGCCGCGCCACTGGCTGTTGCCCGACAGCCGTACCGGCGGCGGCGAACTGGGCCGCCGCCTGGCCGCCGCGCTGGGCGAGCGCCCGGCGACGCGGGTGTGGCAGGTCAAGGATGGCCAGTGCATCGGCCGTGCCGGGGCCGGCCAGCAGGATATCCAGCGTAGCGTGCCACGCTTGATCCTGGCCGCCGCCGAATGCGCCGAACCGGTCAGCGAAACCCGTCACGAAGCGCTGCCGGTGGAGTTGTCCACAGGCGTGGCGCGCAGCCTGTCGCGTATCGAAGACCTGGGTTCGGTGGCCGTGGACCCGGCCGCCATCGCCATGGCCGAGGCCGAGTTCATCGTCTCCGGCGGCAACGGCGTCAAGGACTGGGACCTGTACCACCGGGCCACGGCGGCCCTCGGCGCCACCGAGGGTGCATCGCGGGTGGCGGTGGACGACGGCTTCATGCCGCGCAACCGCCAGGTCGGCGCCACTGGTACCTGGGTCACGGCGCGGGTCTACGTGGCTGTGGGTATCTCCGGCGCCATCCAGCACCTGCAGGGCATCGGCGCCTGCGACAAGGTGGTGGCGATCAACATGGACCCGGGCTGCGACATGATCAAGCGGGCCGACCTGTCGGTGATTGGCGACAGCTCGGCGATTCTCAAGGCGCTGATCGAGGCTGTGGACAACTTCCGCAGCGCCGGCCAGCGCGACGCGGCATAGGGGCAGCGAGCATGAGTACGAAAGTCATCAGCCTGGTCTCGATCGGCGCCCACCCCAGCTCCGGCCGCGCCCGTCGCGCCGAGCAGGATGCCCGCGCCGTGGAACTGGGCTTGCAGCTGGCTGGGGATAACTTGCAGGTGGTGCATGCCGGCGATCCTCGCGAAGAGGCGCTGCGTGCCTACCTGGGCATGGGGCTGGATCACCTGGATGTGCTGGAACAGCCTGCCGGCGCCGATGTACTGGGCGTGCTTGGCGACTATCTGCGTGACGCGGGCGCCCAGCTGGTGCTGACCGGGAGCCAGGCGGAAACCGGCGAAGGCTCGGGGATGTTGCCATTCCTGCTGGCCGAGAAACTGGGCTGGCCGCTGGTGGTGGGGCTGGCTGAGGTCGAATCCATCGACAACGGCACCGCCCAGGTGCTGCAGGCTCTGCCACGGGGCCAACGGCGCCGCCTGAAGGTGCGCCTGCCGTTGTTGGCGACTGTGGATAACGCTGCGCCAAAGCCTCGGCAATCGGCGTTCGGCCCGGCGCGGCGTGGTGTGCTGGCGGCGCGCAACGTGGCGCTGATCGAGGATCCGCTGCTGGCCGAGGATGCCCTGCAACCGGCCAGGCCACGGCCCAAGCGCCTCAAGGTGATCAAGGCCAAGAGCGGCGCCGACCGCATGAAGGCCGCCACGGCCAAGGCCAGTGGCGGGGGCGGCAAGGTGCTCAAGGACGTTTCTCCACAGGAAGGCGCCGAGGCGATCCTGAAGCTGCTGCTGGAGGAAGGCGTCCTGCGCTGAGGCCAGCGCTTGCTTGCTCCCGTAGGCCCACTCAGGGCCTGCATGAGACCGCGCTTCTGGTTTTGCCCACCGAATCTGTTCGCCACGTTGTGGATAAAGTGTTTGTCACTCGCTGGAGGCTACGCAGTTCAAAGCTTTCAGCGAGTTGATCAAATAACGATCATTGCCAGTCCTTGGTGGGTGTCGGTTCGTCACTTCCGCTCGGATGCATACTATGGGCTTTTGCCCACAAATACTGTTGGCCGGTCTGTGGATAATATGTAAAGACATGCCTGGAGCCTGCAGTGTTGTTGGCTTGCGTCCTATTGATCATAAAATGAACAAAGCCGTATGGGCGGGTGTAAAACCAAGCGTCAGTGTACTGTCAGCATGATATCCACAGGCGTCCTGGCATGCGGCGCGCTGTTGTCAACAAATGCTGTTGGCGTCTCTGTGGATAATGTGTTGGATGAATGCCGTAGGCCTTGATTCCTCTGGTCTGAAGCTGGTTGAGTGTTTTTTGACCAGTTGATTTCCGATGACGGCCCGGCGGGGTGTTGTGGATAACACTGATGCTGACCGGTCGAGCTGCTCGCCATTAACCTGGCATTTTTACCAGTTATCACAATTTCGCGTCGGTGATAGCGTGCTTCCAGTCGGCCTGCTACAGGGCTGTGCAGGCCTCCGAAGGGCAGGCATCGACCCTATCGGCAGCCATTTCCTCGCAGGAGTCGCGGTTAATGTCGAGCACGCTACTGGCAGTTGATCGCCTTCACAGCCCACTTGCTCGGTTTGGTGCATGCAATAGCATTGCCGCGTACTTGCCATACGGCCACAAGCCTGGGCTGATAGCGAAGCCAAGTATCGGTTTCACTGGTCAGTTGTGTGAGCCCGCAGTGGATTGGTACCTGTTGGGTAATGGCCATAGGGCCTACAATTCAATGCTCATGCGTTTTCATTCTCCAGATCGATTGAGTCCGTTCGGAAGGGGGGGCATCAATACGTATGCATATTGTCAGGGGGACCCGGTAAACTTCATTGACCCCATGGGACGGGCGTTGACTCCGGTCCAGTATTTTATTCTAAGCGTGGTGGGAGGTGGGGTTAATTTAGGTAAGACTATGCATGCCATCATTACTTGGGAAAAAAAGACTTTTTTGAAGAAAGCTATAGATGGTTCACTGTCTGGGGCAGGCATCATTGCATCGACCATAGCGGTGGGCGCCAGCACTGAGGCTTTGAAACGTGCTGGAGACAATGATCCTGCGGGCTATGGCTTTTTCAGTGAGTTGGCAAAATACAGCTTTTACACAGCCAGCATCATTAGTGGTCTAAATTTTTTGAAAATGGCGGATGATGTAAGATCAGCAGTTATCGTGAACTCCACAAAAAATCAAGGTGCTGATCAAATAGACGGGGTACTACTTCGAGACCCAAATACATCACAAATTCCGTTTCCCCCGTTTATGGGGTCACGGAATGAGAGAAACTGGGCAGTTCTGGAGCAAACATCTATGACGATGGCGTCAAATGTTGATGAGCTCAGGTTGGATGTGGATGTTGGGGAATCTATAGCGTCGTTTGATTGAGACTAAAGGACGCGCCTCCTACGAAGAGGCGCGCTGGATATTACTGTGCCTTTATTTCTTTCAAGTACGGTGCCGGCTCTGCACCCAAATTATTCAACAAACGCTGGCTATACCAATCAATAAAATTCACCACCCCAAACTCATAAGTCTTCGAATACGGCCCCGGCTGGTACGCCGTGGAATTGATCCCCCGCTGGTTCTCCTCCGCCAGTCGCCGATCCTGATCGTTGGTGGCATCCCACACCTTGCACATGTCCTCGGGCTTGTAGTCCACACCCTCCACTGCATCCTTGTGCACCAGCCACTTGGTGGTGACCATGGTCTCCTGGGCGCTGATCGGCCACACGGTGAACACGATCATGTGGTCACCCATGCAGTGGTTCCACGAATGCGGCAGGTGCAGGATGCGCATCGAGCCCAGGTCCGGGTTCTTGATGCGGCCCATCAGCTTCTGGCAGGCCTGCTTGCCGTCCATGGTCATCGACACGGTGCCCTTGAGCAGTGGCATGCGCACGATGCGGTTACGCAGGCCGTGGCTCTTGTGCAGGTACGGGATCTTCTCGGCTTCCCAGGCGGCGGCCGAGGCGGCGACGTGGTCCTTGAATTCCTGGCTGGCGCGGGGGTCGTTGGTGTCGTCCCATTCCAGCAGGGTCTTCAGCAATTCGGGGTGCGAACCGCTGCAGTGGTAGCACTCGCGGTTGTTCTCCAGCACCAGCTTCCAGTTGGCCTTCTCCATCAAGGTGGTCTGCACCGCCACCTTGGTGTTCTCCATGTCGTAGGGTTCCATGTAGTGGTCCAGCGTTGCCAGGAACTCATCGATGGCCGGCGGGTTCTCGGCCAGGCTGATGAAGATGTAGCCACCGGCCACCTTCACGTTCACGGGCTTGAGGCCGTACTGGTTCATGTCGAAGTCGGCGCCCATCTCGGTGCCGGCGAACAGCAGGCGGCCGTCGAGCTCGTAGGTCCACTGGTGGTAGTGGCAGACCAGCTTGGCCACCTTGCCCTTGTTGCTGACGCACAGGCGCGAACCGCGGTGGCGGCAGACGTTGTGGAAGGCATGCACCTTACCTTCGGCACCGCGAATCACGATGATCGGGTTCTTGCCGATCTGCAGGGTGATGTAGTTGCCCTTGGTCGGGATCTCGCAAACCATGCCGGCGATCAGCCACTCCTTGTGGAAGATCTCCTGCATGTCGATCTGGAACAGGCGCTCGTCGCAGTAGAACGGTTGCGGCAGCGAGTAGGTGCGCTCGCGGGTCTGCAGCATCTCGGCGGTGGCCTTGCGTGCAGGTTCCAGTGGATCGCCCAGGCTCAGGGTTGCGGTGACGTCCATCGTGTGGTCCTCGGGGCCGCGTGCGGCCGGCTGAAGTGGCTAATCGTTGTTGTAGTGCCGCAAGGCTGTCGTTCGCGATAAACAGCATGTTGTTTTGCCGAGGAGTGTGCGTCCAGGCCGGGAAAGGACCATATCCACGGGCGACATGGCCGCATCGAATTCCGACGCGCCAGCCCTTGTAGCGCGGGGCTGGTCGCGATAAGCACGCCGATGTCGCGGATGGGAATGTACGGCGCGGTGCGCTTGCGCATTATCGGAGCCATAAGAAAGCCGACACTCGGCTGCTGGAGATGAACATGTCCGATACCTTCCTCAATCCGGTTACCACCCAGACCTGGGCCAATGGCCGCCACATCGTGCGTTGCGTCAAGGTCATCCAGGAAACCTGGGACGTGCGCACCTTCTGCTTCATGGCCGACCAGCCGATCATGTTCTTCTTCAAGCCCGGGCAATTCGTCACACTGGAGCTGGAGATCGAAGGCAAGCCGGTGATGCGCTCGTACACCATCTCAAGCTCGCCATCGGTGCCCTACAGCTTCTCCATCACCGTCAAGCGCGTGCCGGGCGGGCTGGTGTCGAACTTCCTCCACGACACAATGCACGAGGGCGCCGAGCTGCCGGTGCACGGGCCGGTGGGGCTGTTCAACGCCATCGATTTCCCGGCGGGCAAGGTGCTGTACCTCTCGGGCGGTGTCGGTATCACCCCGGTGATGTCCATGGCCCGCTGGTTCTACGACACCAACGCCAATGTCGACATGGTCTTCGTGCACAGCGCCCGTTCGCCAAAGGACATCATCTACCACCGCGAGCTGGAGCAGATGGCCTCGCGCATCCCCAACTTCAGCCTGCACATCATCTGCGAGAAGCACGGGTTGGGTGAGCCCTGGGCCGGTTACCGTGGCTACCTGAACCAGCGGCTGATGGAACTGATCGCCCCGGACTACCTGGAACGGGTGATCTTCTGCTGCGGCCCGACGCCGTACATGAGCGCGGTCAAGCGCATGCTCGAGGCGGTCGGCTTCGACATGAAGAACTATCACGAGGAATCGTTCGGCGCGACGCCGCCGGAGGCCAAGGCCGACGCGGTGGAACATGCCGAAGCCGCGGCAGACGCGCCGGAAGTGGATGTGGCCGACCTCAACCTGGTGGAGTTCGTCGGCAGCGACAAGAGCATCCGCGTGGCCCCGGGCGAGACCGTGCACGCGGCGGCGGCCAAGGTCGGGCTGATGATCCCCAAGGCCTGCGGCATGGGCATCTGCGGCACCTGCAAAGTGCTCAAGCTCGGCGGTGAGGTGGAGATGGAGCACAACGGTGGAATCACTGAAGAGGATGAGGCCGAGGGCTACATCCTGTCGTGCTGCAGCGTGCCGAAGGGGGATGTGCGGATCGAGTACTGATCCGAGAGTGCAAGGGGCTGCTGCGCAGCCCATCGCGGCACAAGGCCGCTCCTACAGGGTTACGCGTTTTCCTGTAGGAGCGGCCTTGTGCCGCGAAAGGGCCGCAAAGCGGCCCCAGCTTTTTCAGGTACGGAAACGGGCCACCAGGCTGCTCAGGTCCACCGCCAGCCGCGACAGCTCGGCACTCGCCGCGCTGGTCTGATGCGCCCCGGTGGCGCTCTGCACCGACAGGTCGTTGATGTTCACCAGGTTGCGGTCCACCTCGCGGGCCACCTGGGCCTGCTCTTCGGCGGCACTGGCGATCACCAGGTTGCGCTCGTTGATCTGGGCCACCGCGCCGGCGATGGTGTCCAGCGCCAGGCCCGCGCCACGGGCGATGTTCAGGGTCGACTCGGCGCGCTCGGTGCTGGTGCGCATAGAGTCCACGGCCTGCTCGGTGCCGCCCTGGATGCTGCCGATCATCCGCTCGATCTCGCTGGTGGACTGCTGGGTGCGATGCGCCAGTGCGCGCACCTCGTCGGCGACCACGGCGAAGCCACGACCGGCCTCGCCGGCGCGGGCGGCCTCGATGGCGGCGTTGAGCGCCAGCAGGTTGGTCTGGTCGGCCAGGCCACGGATCACGTCCAGCACCTTGCCGATATCGCGGGACTGCTCGGCCAGGTGGGTGATCAACTTGGCGGTGGACTGCACGTCGCCGCTCATGCGTTCGATGGCGCCCACGGTCTCTATCACCAGGTCACGGCCATCGCCGGCCGAACGGCTGGCTTCGCTGGAGGCCTCGGAGGTGCTCACCGCGTTGCGCGCCACTTCCTCGACCGCGCTGGTCATCTCGGTGACGGCGGTGGCGGCCTGCTCGATTTCGTTGTTCTGCTGCTGCAGGCCACGGGCGCTTTCGTCGGTGACGCTGTTCAGCTCTTCAGCGGCGGAGGCCAGCTGGGTGGCGGAACCGGCGATCAGCTGCAGGGTGTCACGCAGCTTGTCCTGCATCTTGGCCATGGCCTTGAGCAGGCGCGCCGCCTCGTCGGTGCCTTCGGCGTGGATGCTGTGGGTAAGGTCGCCCTCGGCGATCTGTTCGGCGGCCTGCAGCGCCTCATCGATGGGCTTGACGATGCTGCGGGTCAGCAGGAAGGCGAACAGCAGGGTCAGCACCGTGGCGGCCACCAGCAGGCTGATCACCAGGCCGAAGGCGCCGCTGTACTGGTCGGCGGCCTGGGCGTTGGTGGCGCTGGTCTGGTCGGTGTTGATGCGCACCAGGGTGTCCATGATCTTGTTGATCTGCTCGGAGTTGTCCAGCAGGTCGCGGTTGAGCAGATCGCGCAGGGCGTCGAGGTCGCCGGCCTGGCTCAGCGTGCGCATGCGCGCCTCGAGCTGGCGGTACTGGTTGAGCAGCAGGCCGTACTGGTCGAAGGCGGACTTCTCGTCGGCGGCGGTCACCAGTGGCTCGTAGGCGCGGCGGGCCTTGTCGATCTGCGCGTTGCGCTCGTCCAGCAGGCGCAGGGTGTCCTGCTGGGTGGCCGGCTCGCGGTTGAGCAGCAGGCGGTAGGACAGGGTGCGCAGGCGCAGGTTGAGCGCGGTCAGCTCGTCGAGGGTCTTGATGCTGGGTACGCTGATTTCCTCGATGGTCACGCCGGCTTGGCGGATATTGCCCATCTGGATCAGCGAGAACACGCCGAGGCCCAGCATCAGCAGGCCGATCACGGCGAACCCGAGCAGCGCGCGCGGCGCGATATTCATATTGCGTAAGGACATGGAGGCAGTTCCCAAGGCAGGAGAGGTGCCGCGATCCATGCGACGGAAGAAGACCTGCCTGCCTATCGGTCGTGACCGGCCAGTCTTGAGTCCGCAATGCAAAAATTGTGAGGCAGCTAACTATTTTCCTGACCAGCGGTTGATCCAAGTCGGAACAAGGGGGCCGATCCCGGGTCAACCTGAACCTGGCAAACACCTTTTGAATCCGATATTTAATGGCGGGGGCGGCAGTTTTTCCTTATCGTGTGCGCCCTTTGCAACAACCCGAGATAGACGCATGTTGGAAACTTCCCTGAATCAACTCGAGCAACTGGTCAGCGACCTGATGCACAAGAACGCGCAACTGGCCGAGCAGAACGCCAGCCTCGGCCAGGAGCTGGCCCAGGCCAAGGAAGAGAACGACAGCCTGCAGTTGTCGCTGATGGAGCAGGAAGAGAAGCACGGCGCCACCGCCGCCCGCATCCAGGCCCTGGTCGAGCGCGCCAGCGCAGGTGTCGTGAACGCATGAGACTGCAAGCGCAGCCGGTCAATGTCGTGTCGATCCTGGGCAACGACTATTCGCTCAAGGCGCCCGAAGGCCAGGAAGAAACCCTCTCCCAGGCCGTGCGCATGCTCAACGTCGCGTTGGCTGAAACCAAGCGCAACTACCCGACCCTGATCGGCGACAAACTGCTGGTGCTGGCCGCCCTGAACCTGTGTTCCAAGCAGATCGAACTGCAGCGCGAGCATGACCGCACCCTAGAGCGCACCCAGGCGCAGATCGACGCCACGGTCGATGCCATCAGCCGGACCATCGGCGACCAGTAAAGCGCTCAAGCATCCCCTGTGGGAGCGGGTTTACCCGCGAAGACGTCGGTGAAGCCACCATCGTCTTCGCGGGTAAACCCGCTCCCACAGATGTTTTGTGCTGTCTCGGATCACTGGAATAACTGGATACTTAAGTGTATACACTTCCCGAAAAACAATAATTATCGGGGAGTGGAACATGCGCATCTGGCGGCGGAGCATCCAGTGGCAACTGATCGCAAGCATGGGCGCCGCCCTGCTGGCGAGCATCCTGGTGGTGGTGGCGATCTATACGATGGCGCTCAACCGCCTCACCGAGCGCTACCTGGTCGACACGGCGTTGCCGGCCAGCGTCGAGGCCATCCGCAACGATATCGAGCGCATGCTCGGCCAGCCGCTGGTGGCGGCGGCGGACATCGCCGGCAACACCCTCCTGCGTGACTGGCTGGCCGCCGGTGAATCTCCAGCCGAGCTGCCGCGCTTCATCGAGTACCTGGACGCGGCCAAGCAGCGTAACCACGCCTTCACCACCCTGTTCGCCTCGACCGTCACCGGCCACTACTACAACGAGAAGGGCCTGGACCGCACCCTCAGCCGCAGCAACCCCAAGGATTCGTGGTTCTACGGCTACATCGACAGTGGTGCCGAGCGCTTCATCAATATCGATATCGACGGCTCCACCGGCGAGCTGGCGCTGTTCATCGACTATCGGGTCGAGAAGGACGGCCAGCTGGTCGGCGTGGCCGGCATGGGCCTGCGCATGACGGAGCTATCGAAGCTGATTCACGACTTCAGTTTCGGCGAGCACGGCAAAGTGTTCCTGGTGCGCAATGACGGCCTGATCCAGGTCCATCCCGACCAGCAGTTCAGTGGCAAGCGCCAACTTGCCGAGCAGTTGGACGTCGAGGCGGCCAAGTCCGTGCTGGTGGGCGGTGAAGGCCTGCGCAGCAGCCGTTTCCAGCGTGATGGCGAGGATTACCTGGCCTTGGGCCTGCCCCTGCGTGACCTGAACTGGACCCTGGTGGCAGAGGTCCCGGAAGCCGAGATCTACGCCCAGGCCCGCCAGGCCATCTGGCAGACCTGCCTGATCGGCGGTGGTGTGGCGCTACTGTCGTTATTGCTGGTGGTGCTGCTGGCGCGCGGGCTGGTCCGGCCCATTCGCCAGGTCACCGCCGCACTGGTGCAGATCGGCGGTGGCGCGGGGGATCTCAGTCATCGGCTGGACGACTCGCGCCAGGATGAACTGGGCGACCTAGCCCGTGGCTTCAACCGCTTCCTCGACAGCCAGCGCGGCCTGATCGGTGAAGTGCTGCGCACCACCGAGCGCCTGCACCTTTCGGTGGAACAGGTGACCCAGGTGGTGGACAACACCGCCGAACGCTCGGGCCGCCAGCAGGAGATGACCGAGATGGTCGCCACCGCCGTGCACGAGATGGGCCTGACCGTGCAGGACATCGCCCAGAACGCCGGCTCCGCCGCCCATGCCTCGCAGTCGGCGTGCGACGAGGCGCTGCAGGCGCGGGAGGTGGTGCGCCGTTCCATCCACAACATCGAAGGCATGTCCGGGGAGATCGGCCGCGCTGCCGAGGCGGTGACGCAGCTGGCCGACGAGGTTGCCTCGATCGACGAAGTGCTGGCGGTGATCCGCAGCATTTCCGAGCAGACCAACCTGCTGGCGCTCAATGCCGCCATCGAAGCGGCGCGGGCCGGCGAGATGGGCCGGGGCTTCGCCGTGGTGGCCGATGAAGTGCGGACTTTGGCGCGGCGGACCCAGGTGTCCACTGACGAGGTGCAGCAGATGATCCACCGTCTCAAGCAGGGCGCGGGCACCGCCGTGGCATCAATGGAGGCGGGGCAGCAGGCGACCGGCAACGGCGTCGAGTCGAGCCAGCGCACCGGGGCTTCGCTGGGGGCGATCACCGATCAGGTCGAGCGCATCAGCGGCATGAACGAACAGGTGGCCACGGCGACCGAGGAACAGTCGGCGGTGACCGAGGAGATCAACCGGACGGTGCAGGGGATTTCCGACCTGGCGCGGCAGACGGCGGCTGAGGTGCACGGGTGCCGAGAGGAATGCCAGGCGTTGCGTGGGTTGGCCGATGACCTGGCGCGGCAGATGGGTGGGTTCCGCCTTTGAATCGCAGGCGAGCGCTTTGCGCTCGTTTCGCCGGCAAGCCGGCTCCCACAGGTGATCGCGTAACCCTGTGGGAGCCGGCTTGCCGGCGATGGCGGCCTGTCAGGCGTTGAAGATCCCGCGGATATCCGCCGCCAGTTCACGCACCCGGGCTTCCTGGGTATCCCACGAACACATGAACCGAGCCCCACCGCTGCCAATGAAGGTGTAGAACCGCCATCCCTTGTTGCGCAGCACTTCCAGCGCATGCTCCGGCATCTGCAGGAACACTCCGTTGGCCTCCACCGGGAACATCAGCTCGACTTCCGGCAGATCACTCACCAGCGACGCCAGCAACTGCGCGCAGTGGTTGGCATGCTTGCCATGGCGCATCCACGCACCGTCTTCGAGCAGACCAACCCATGGTGCCGACAGGAAACGCATCTTCGACGCCAGTTGCCCGGCCTGCTTGCAGCGGTAGTCAAAGTCCTCGGCCAGGTCGCGTTTGAAGAACAGGATCGCCTCGCCGACCGCCATTCCGTTCTTGGTGCCGCCGAAGCACAGCACATCGACCCCGGCCTTCCAGGTCAGCTCGGCCGGCGAGCAGCCGAGGAACGCGCAGGCATTGGTGAAACGCGCGCCGTCCATGTGCAGGTTCAACCCCAGCTCCTTGCAGGTGGCGCTGATCGCCTTGAGCTCGTCGGGGCGATACACCGTGCCTACTTCGGTGGCCTGGGTGATGGTCACCACGCGAGGCTTGGGGTAATGGATGTCCTGGCGCTTGAGCGCCACTTCGCGGATCGAGTCAGGCGTCAGCTTACCGTTGACGCTGGCGGCGGTCAGCAGCTTGGAGCCGTTGGAGAAGAACTCCGGCGCGCCGCATTCGTCGGTCTCGACGTGGGCGGTCTCGGAGCAGATCACGCTGTGGTAGCTCTGGCACAGCGAGGCCAGGGCCAGGGAGTTGGCGGCGGTGCCGTTGAAGGCGAAGAACACCTCGCAGTCGGTCTCGAACAGCTTGCGGAAGTATTCCGAGGCGCGTTCGGTCCACTGGTCGTCGCCGTAGGCACGTTCGTGGCCCTGGTTGGCTTTTTCCATGGCGGCCCAGGCTTCGGGGCAGATCCCGGAATAGTTGTCGCTGGCGAATTGCTGGTTGTTGTTGGTCATGACGCCTGTCCTTTTTACGACGCAGGCACGCACTCTAAACCATCAATTTGGCGGTTGCCTATACAGGCCCAGGCTTGCCTCGCCTGTACCGGCCTCTTCGCGGGTAAACCCGCTCCCACAGGGTGTGGCGCGATCCCTGTGGGAGCGGGTTTACCCGCGAAGAGGCCGGCACTGACAAACACTGCAGCCAATGTCGTAAACGCGCCATTGCAAGGCGCGCGCAGGCATCTGTGCCCCCCGGCCCGGTCATACCATCGGCGCAAAGGGTGAGAAGACCCTCACCAGACAAGAAACGATCGCTGCCGGGAGATACACGATGTTCAGCAAGCAAGACCAGATCCAGGGTTATGACGACGCACTGCTGGCGGCGATGAATGCCGAGGAGCAGCGCCAGGAAGACCACATCGAGCTGATCGCCTCGGAGAACTACACCAGCAAGCGCGTGATGCAGGCCCAGGGCAGCGGCCTGACCAACAAGTACGCCGAGGGCTACCCGGGCAAGCGCTACTACGGCGGCTGCGAGCATGTGGACAAGGTCGAGGCGCTGGCAATCGAGCGCGCCAAGCAGCTGTTCGGTGCCGACTACGCCAACGTCCAGCCGCACTCCGGCTCTTCTGCCAACGGCGCCGTGTACCTGGCCCTGCTGCAGGCCGGCGACACTATTCTGGGCATGAGCCTGGCCCACGGCGGCCACCTGACCCACGGTGCCAAGGTGTCGTCCTCGGGCAAGCTGTACAACGCCGTACAGTACGGTATTGACACCAATACCGGCCTGATCGACTACGACGAAGTCGAGCGCCTGGCAGTCAAGCACAAACCGAAGATGATCGTCGCCGGCTTCTCGGCCTACTCCAAGACCCTCGATTTCCCACGCTTCCGTCAGATCGCCGATAAAGTCGGCGCGCTGCTGTTCGTCGACATGGCCCACGTCGCCGGCCTGGTTGCCGCCGGCCTGTACCCGAACCCGATCCCCTTCGCCGACGTGGTCACCACCACCACCCACAAGACCCTGCGCGGTCCGCGTGGCGGCCTGATCCTGGCCAAGTCCAACGAAGAGATCGAGAAGAAGCTCAACGCCGCGGTGTTCCCCGGCGCCCAGGGCGGCCCACTGATGCACGTGATCGCCGCCAAGGCGGTGTGCTTCAAGGAAGCGCTGGAACCTGAGTTCAAGAGCTACCAGAAACAGGTCATCGAAAACGCCCAGGCCATGGCCCAGGTGTTCATCGAGCGCGGCTACGACGTGGTCTCCGGCGGCACCGACAACCACCTGTTCCTGGTCAGCCTGATCCGCCAGGGCCTGACCGGCAAGGACGCCGACGCCGCCCTCGGCCGCGCCCATATCACCGTCAACAAGAACGCCGTGCCCAACGACCCGCAGTCGCCGTTCGTCACCTCGGGCCTGCGCATCGGCACCCCGGCCGTCACCACCCGCGGCTTCAAGGTCGCCCAGTGCGTGGCGCTGGCCGGCTGGATCTGCGATGTGCTGGACAACCTGGGCGACGCCGATGTCGAGGCCGATGTGGCCAAGAACGTCGCCGCGCTGTGCGCCGACTTCCCGGTCTACCGCTGAGTGGAGCAGAACACCATGCAACGTTACTCGGGCTTCGGCCTCTTCAAGCACTCCCTCAGCCACCACGAGAACTGGCAGCGCATGTGGCGCACGCCGACGCCCAAGAAGGTCTACGACGTGGTCATCGTCGGCGGGGGCGGCCATGGCCTGGCTACCGCCTACTACCTGGCGAAAGAGCACGGCATCACCAACGTGGCGGTGGTCGAGAAGGGCTACCTGGGCGGCGGCAACACCGCCCGCAACACCACCATCGTGCGTTCCAACTACCTGTGGGACGAGTCGGCGCACCTGTATGAACACGCCATGAAACTGTGGGAGGGGCTGTCCCAGGACATCAACTACAACGTGATGTTCTCCCAGCGCGGTGTCTACAACCTGTGCCACACCCTGCAGGACATCCGTGACTCCGAGCGTCGGGTCAACGCCAACCGCCTCAACGGTGTGGACGGTGAGCTGATCCGCACCGAGCAGGTCGCAGCCGAGATCCCGTATCTGGACTGCTCGAAGAACACCCGCTACCCGATCCTCGGCGCCACCGTGCAGCGCCGTGGTGGCGTGGCCCGTCACGACGCCGTGGCCTGGGGCTTCGCCCGTGCCGCCGACGCGCTGGGCGTGGACCTGATCCAGCAGACCGAGGTGATTGGCTTCCGTAAAGAGAACGGCGCCGTGATCGGCGTCGAAACCAACAAGGGCTTCATCGGCGCCAAGCGCGTCGGCGTGGTCACCGCGGGCAACTCCGGCCACATGGCCAAGCTGGCCGGCTTCCGGCTGCCGCTGGAATCGCACCCGTTGCAGGCATTGGTCTCCGAGCCTATCAAGCCGATCATCGACAGCGTGATCATGTCCAACGCCGTGCACGGCTACATCAGCCAGTCGGACAAGGGCGACCTGGTGATCGGCGCCGGTATCGACGGTTGGGTCGGCTACGGCCAGCGCGGTTCCTACCCGATCATCGAGCACACCCTGCAGGCGATCGTCGAGATGTTCCCGATCCTCTCGCGGGTGCGCATGAACCGCCAGTGGGGCGGCATCGTCGACACCACCCCCGACGCCTGTCCGATCATCTCCAAGACCCCGGTGAAGAACATGTTCTTCAACTGCGGCTGGGGCACCGGCGGCTTCAAGGCCACCCCGGGCTCGGGCAACGTGTTCGCCGCGAGCCTGGCCAAGGGCGAGATGCACCCATTGGCCGCGCCTTTCTCCATCGACCGTTTCTACAACGGTGCGCTGATCGACGAACACGGCGCCGCTGCCGTCGCCCACTGACCCGGAGACAACCGTCATGTTGCAAATCTTCTGTCCCCACTGCGGCGAGCTGCGCTCCGAGGAAGAATTCCACGCATCAGGCCAGGCGCATATCGCCCGCCCGCTGGACCCGAACGCCTGCTCCGACGAGGAGTGGGGCACCTACATGTTCTTCCGCGACAACCCGCGTGGCATCCACCATGAACTGTGGGACCACGTCGCCGGCTGTCGCCAGTACTTCAACGTCACCCGCGACACCGTGACCTACGAGATCCTGGAAACCTACAAGATCGGCGAGAGGCCTCAGGTCACCGCCGCCTCGAAACAGAGCACCGCGCCAGCGACCGCCAAGGGCCAAGGGGAAAAAGTATGAGCCAGACCTATCGCCTCGCCAGCGGCGGCCGTATCGACCGCAGCAAGGTGCTGAACTTCAGCTTCAACGGCAAGACCTACCAGGGCTATGCCGGCGACACCCTGGCCGCCGCGCTGCTGGCCAACGGCGTCGACATCGTCGGGCGCAGCTTCAAGTACTCGCGCCCCCGCGGGATCATCGCCGCCGGTACCGAAGAGCCGAACGCGATCCTGCAGATCGGCTCCAGCGAAGCCACCCAGATCCCCAACGTGCGCGCCACCCAGCAGGCCCTGTATGCAGGCCTGGTGGCCACCAGCACCAACGGCTGGCCGAACGTCAACAACGACATGATGGGCATCATCGGCAAGGTCGGCGGCAACATGATGCCGCCCGGGTTCTACTACAAGACCTTCATGTACCCCAAGTCGTTCTGGATGACCTACGAGAAGTACATCCGCAAGGCGGCGGGCCTCGGCCGTGCGCCGCTGCAGAACGATCCGGACAGCTACGACTACATGAACCAGCACTGCGACGTGCTGATCGTCGGCGCCGGCCCTGCCGGCCTGGCCGCCGCGCTGGCTGCCGCCCGCAGCGGTGCTCGGGTCATCCTGGCGGATGAGCAGGAAGAGTTCGGCGGCACCTTGCTCGACAGCCGCGAGACACTCGACGGCAAACCGGCTGCCGATTGGGTAAGCGCCGTCGTCGCCGAGCTGGAAAGCCTGCCGGAAGTCACCCTGCTGCCACGCAGCACGGTCAACGGCTATCACGACCACAACTTCCTCACCATCCACGAGCGCCTCACCGACCACCTCGGCGACCGTGCGCCGATCGGCCAGGTGCGCCAGCGCGTGCACCGTGTTCGTGCCAATCGCGTCGTGCTGGCTGCGGGCGCCCACGAGCGTCCGCTGGTGTACGGCAACAACGACCTGCCGGGCAACATGCTGGCGGGTGCCGTGTCCACCTACGTGCGCCGCTATGGCGTGGCGCCGGGCCGCAAGCTGGTGCTGTCGACCAACAACGACCACGCCTACCGCTGTGCTTTGGACTGGCACGACGCGGGTCTGCAGGTGGTCGCCATCGCCGACGCTCGCCACAATCCGCGTGGCTCGCTGGTCGAAGAGGCTCGCGCCAAAGGTATCCGTATCCTCACCTCCAGCGCCGTGATCGAGGCCAAGGGCAGCAAGCACGTGACCGGCGCCCGCGTGGCCGCCATCGATGTGCAGGCGCACAAGGTCACCAGCCCAGGTGAAACCCTCGACTGCGACCTGATCGCGACTTCCGGTGGTTACAGCCCAGTGGTCCACCTGGCCTCGCACCTGGGCGGTCGCCCGGTCTGGCGTGAAGACATCCTCGGCTTCGTGCCGGGCGACGCACCGCAGAAGCGCGTGTGCGTCGGTGGCGTGAACGGCGTCTATGCCCTGGGCGATGTGATCGCTGACGGCTTCGAGGGCGGTGTTCGCGCCGCCACCGAAGCCGGCTTCAAGGCCAGCGTCGGCACCCTGCCGAAAACCCTGGCGCGCAAGGAAGAAGCCACCGTGGCGCTGTTCCAGGTGCCCCACGACAAGGGCACCGCCCGTGCGCCGAAGCAGTTCGTCGACCAGCAGAACGACGTCACCGCTGCCGCCATCGAACTGGCCACCCGCGAGGGCTTCGAATCGGTCGAGCACGTCAAGCGCTATACCGCGCTGGGCTTCGGCACCGACCAGGGCAAGCTGGGCAACATCAACGGCCTGGCCATCGCCGCCCGTTCGCTCGGGATCGGCATCCCGGAAATGGGCACCACCATGTTCCGCCCCAACTACACGCCGGTGACCTTCGGCGCGGTGGCGGGCCGGCACTGCGGCCACCTGTTCGAGCCGGTGCGCTTCACTGCCCTGCATGCCTGGCATATCAAGAACGGCGCCGAGTTCGAGGACGTCGGCCAGTGGAAGCGCCCGTGGTACTTCCCCAAGCCCGGCGAAGATATCCACACCGCCGTGGCCCGCGAATGCAAGGCCGTGCGTGACAGCGTCGGCCTGCTGGACGCCTCGACCCTGGGCAAGATCGACATCCAGGGCCCGGACGCGCGCGAATTCCTCAACCGCATCTACACCAACGCCTGGACCAAGCTCGACGTGGGCAAGGCCCGCTATGGCCTGATGTGCAAGGAAGACGGCATGGTCTTCGACGACGGCGTGACCGCCTGCGTTGGCGACAACCACTTCATCATGACCACCACCACCGGCGGCGCCGCCCGCGTGCTGCAGTGGCTGGAGCTGTACCACCAGACCGAATGGCCAGAGATGAAGGTGTACTTCACCTCGGTCACCGACCACTGGGCGACCATGACCCTGTCCGGCCCCAACAGCCGCAAGCTGCTGGCCGAGGTCAGCGACATCGACCTGGACAAGGAAGGCTTCCCGTTCATGAGCTGGAAGGAAGGCCTGGTCGGCGGCGTGCCGGCGCGGGTGTTCCGTATCTCGTTCACCGGCGAGCTGTCGTACGAGATCAACGTCCAGGCCAACTACGCCATGGGTGTACTGGAGCAGATCGTCGAGGCGGGCAAGAAGTACAACCTGACCCCGTACGGCACCGAGACCATGCACGTACTGCGCGCCGAGAAGGGCTTCATCATCGTCGGCCAGGACACCGATGGTTCGATGACCCCGGACGACCTCAACATGAGCTGGTGCGTGGGCCGCAACAAGGCCTTCTCGTGGATCGGCCTGCGCGGCATGAACCGCGAGGACACCGTTCGCGAGAACCGCAAGCAGCTGGTGGGCCTGAAGCCGGTCGACCCCAACGTGTGGCTGCCGGAAGGCGCCCAGCTGGTGTTCGATCCGAAGCAGCCGATCCCGATGGACATGGTCGGCCACGTCACCTCCAGCTACGCGGCCAACTCCCTGGGCTATTCGTTCGCCATGGGCGTGGTCAAGGGTGGTCTCAAGCGCATGGGCGAGCGGGTGTATTCGCCCCAGGCCGACGGCAGCGTGATCGAGGCCGAGATCGTGTCTTCGGTGTTCTTCGATCCGAAGGGCGAGCGGCAGAACGTCTAAGGCTTCCGGCTGGCGACACCGGACACTGTGGGAGCGGGCTTGCCCCGCGATGCGATGGAGGCCTGGGCGCCCCCATCGCGGGGCAAGCCCGCTCCCACGGTGCCGATGCCGCTCTGACCCACAAGAATTCAAGGCAGGTAAGAAATGAGCGCTATCAACGTCTTCCAGCAAAACCCAGGCAGCGATGCCAAGGCCCAGTCGCCGCTGCACCACGCCGACCTGGCCAGCCTGGTCGGCAAGGGCCGCAAGAACGCAGGCGTGACCCTGCGCGAGAAGAAACTCCTCGGCCACCTGACTATCCGTGGCAATGGCCACGACCAGGCCTTCGCCGGTGGCGTGCACAAGGCCCTGGGCCTGGAGCTGCCGGTGGCCCTGACCGTGGTCGCCAACAACGAGATGTCGCTGCAGTGGGTGGGCCCGGACGAGTGGCTGCTGATCGTTCCCGGCGGCCAGGAGTTCGCCGTCGAGCAGAAGCTGCGCGACGCCCTCGACGGCCAGCACATCCAGGTGGTCAATGTCAGTGGCGGGCAAACCCTGCTCGAGCTGCGTGGCCCCAATGTGCGCGACGTGCTGATGAAATCCACCAGCTATGATGTACACCCGAACAACTTCCCGGTGGGCAAGGCCGTCGGCACCGTGTTCGCCAAGTCGCAGCTGGTGATCCGCCGCACCGCCGAGGACACCTGGGAGCTGGTGATCCGCCGCAGCTTCTCCGACTACTGGTGGCTGTGGTTGCAGGACGCGTCGGCCGAGTACGGCCTGGCCATCGAAGCGTAAGGAGCATTACCCATGAGTCGGGCACCGGACACCTGGATTCTCACTGCCGACTGCCCGAGCACGCTCGGCACGGTCGATGTGGTGACGCGTCATCTCTACGAGCAGCGCTGCTACGTCACCGAGCACCATTCCTTCGATGACCGGCTGTCGGGGCGGTTCTTCATTCGCGTGGAGTTCCGCGTCCCGGATGGTTTCGACGAGGATGCCTTCCGCTCCGGGCTGGCAGAGCGAAGCGAGGCGTTCGGCATGGCCTTCGAGCTGGTCGCGCCGAATCACCGCCCCAAGGTGGTGATCATGGTGTCCAAGGCCGACCACTGTTTGAATGACCTGCTGTACCGCCAGCGGATTGGCCAGCTGGCCATGGATGTGGTCGCGGTAGTGTCCAACCACCCCGACCTCGAACCCTTGGCGCACTGGCACAAGATTCCCTACTACCATTTCGCCCTCGACCCGAACGACAAGCCGGCGCAGGAGCGCAAGGTACTGCAGGTGATCGAGGAGAGCGGTGCCGAGCTGGTCATCCTTGCCCGCTACATGCAGGTGCTGTCGCCGGAGCTGTGCCGGCGGCTGGATGGCTGGGCGATCAACATCCACCACTCGCTGCTGCCGGGGTTCAAGGGCGCCAAGCCGTACCACCAGGCTTACAACAAGGGCGTGAAGATGGTTGGCGCCACCGCGCACTACATCAACAACGACCTGGACGAAGGGCCGATCATCGCCCAGGGCGTCGAGGTGGTGGACCATGCGCACTATCCCGAGGACCTGATCGCCAAGGGGCGCGATATCGAGTGCCTGACCCTGGCGCGGGCTGTCGGTTATCACATTGAGCGGCGGGTGTTCCTCAACGCCAATCGGACTGTGGTGCTTTGACGATAGCCGGGGCTGCTGCGCAGCCCTTTCGCGGCACAAGGCCGCTCCTACAGGGATCGCATTCCCTCTGTAGGAGCGACCTTGTGCCGCGAAAGGGGCGCGCAGCGGCCCCAGCTTTTCCCCTGCCGCAAAAAGACATCCCCCTGTCGCATCCAGTCACCGCCCCACCGCCCATCCAGCCCACAATCCCCTTCATTCCAGTAACACAGGCCGCCCACGGAAAGGCGGCGCTTTCCACCACCGCTGCATAAATACAAATCAAGCGAGGTAAGAAGCATGTCTGGTAACCGTGGAGTGGTGTATCTCGGCGCGGGCAAGGTCGAGGTGCAGAAGATCGACTACCCCAAGATGCAGGACCCGCGCGGCAAGAAGATCGAGCACGGTGTCATCCTCAAGGTGGTCTCCACCAACATCTGCGGCTCCGACCAGCACATGGTCCGCGGCCGCACCACCGCCCAGGTCGGCCTGGTGCTGGGTCATGAAATCACCGGTGAAATCGTCGAAATGGGCCGTGATGTCGAACGCCTGAAGATCGGTGATCTGGTGTCGGTGCCGTTCAACGTCGCCTGCGGCCGCTGCCGCTCCTGCAAAGAGATGCACACCGGCGTCTGCCTCACCGTCAACCCGGCCCGCGCCGGTGGCGCCTACGGCTATGTCGACATGGGCGACTGGACCGGCGGCCAGGCCGAGTACGTGCTGGTGCCCTACGCCGACTTCAACCTGCTGAAACTGCCGGACCGCGACAAGGCCATGGAGAAGATCCGCGACCTGACCTGCCTGTCCGATATCCTCCCCACCGGTTACCACGGCGCGGTCACCGCCGGTGTCGGCCCGGGCAGCACCGTCTACGTCGCGGGCGCCGGCCCGGTCGGCCTGGCCGCCGCCGCTTCCGCCCGCCTGCTGGGCGCCGCGTGCGTGATCGTCGGTGACCTCAACCCGGCCCGGCTGGCCCACGCCAAGTCGCAAGGTTTCGAAGTGGTCGACCTGTCCAAGGACACCCCGCTGCACGAGCAGATCATCGATATCCTCGGTGAGCCGGAAGTGGACTGCGCTGTCGATGCCGTTGGCTTCGAGGCCCGTGGCCATGGCCATGAGGGCGCCAAGCACGAAGCCCCGGCCACCGTGCTCAACTCGCTCATGCAGGTGACCCGCGTGGCTGGCAAGATCGGCATTCCTGGCCTGTACGTGACCGAAGATCCGGGTGCGGTGGATGCCGCCGCCAAGATCGGTGCGCTGAGCATTCGTTTCGGCCTGGGCTGGGCCAAGTCCCACAGTTTCCACACCGGGCAGACCCCGACCATGAAGTACAACCGCCAGCTGATGCAGGCGATCATGTGGGATCGCATCAATATCGCAGAGGTGGTGGGAGTGCAGGTGATCAGCCTGGATCAGGCGCCGGAGGGGTATGGCGAGTTTGATGCGGGGGTGCCGAAGAAGTTTGTGATTGATCCGCATAGGACGTTTAGTGCGGCTTGATAGGATGCACCCAATGCCCCGTTTCGGGGCATTGGTTTTTTAGATTTTCCCAGCTGTTAGATTTCGACTGTAGGATGTCTTTCATTGCCCCGATCTTAGTACTTGGTTTGCTTTTTTAATGTCATTTTGGATATCTGGCAGATTGGTCCTCAGCTCTAGCCAATCACCTATGAAGCGGTATTGTGTTCGCAAGAAGGTCATTTTTGATCGAGCCATTGTTTGGTCTTCGCTGGCTCGTTTAAAATGCGCTTTTTCACCTCTGTCCGAGCCGGTGTATCGCTCCATAATTTTTTGAGCTGCTGCTGCTGCTTTCTCATGCGCGAGGTATTGTTGAACTTGTTCTTTTTTGTTATATCGGGTGAGTTTTTCGACTAGCACATTCGACTCTTCAATTCCTTTGGTAATAGCTGCTTTGTAGTCTTCTTTCAGTTCAACTGGTCTATTTAGGTTAAGCATGCGTTTGCCATCTTCTATGATGGACTTATACAGATTTCCGTTATGAATTCCTATGGGGTCAAGTAAATTCGCAAGGGGTCGCTTAATGTGGCCGCTCGGATCAATGTTATTGATGGGGTCGCCTGAGCAGTACATATAACTATTGAAACCGCCGGCACCAAATGGGCTGAGGTGGTCCGCCGAGAGGAAACGCATTAAACGAGGGCTGAATGCTCGATATCCGTTTCCCAGCAGATAATAACCAATGTGTTCACGTAGTTGGGCGTTGAAGCCTAAGTTGTGGGGCGTTGCAACTCCTGTGGGGAGGTCTCCGTAAGGTGCATACGATAATCTAAGTCCGTCCGACAGCTGTCGGTGGAACAGAACGGATCCTTGCATATCCGAACCCAGCAAGCCGGTGCCTGACTTAAGCTTATATTTCTGTTCCATGTGTACTCCCCTTTGAAGGCAGGTTTTGCTCAACTCTGCGGCAAAGGTTAGCTAGGTGGCAACTGGTAAAAATAATAGGTCTGTGGAAACTCCTACTCATTCTCAGGTTTTTCTCACTGGATTCGTAAGAGGGCGGAAATACCCTGCACAATCTGTCGATTCACGTCTGATTGTTCGGGTAGACCCTGACCACTAGGCTTTTTCGGTCGCTGTCGGTTCAGCGATCGGGTGTGGAAACCCGGATATGCATTCTGGAACGTGTCGTCATGGCGGCTGTGCGCGGGAGGCTTTGTGCCTACCGGGTTTTCCTGAATGCATCCGGGTTTCCACCCCGTGTACAGCTGCCACCCTTTTGTGTGGACACGAATGGTGCAGCATCACTGCATTCAGGTGACTGCCATGAAAAAGATCGTCCCCGACCCACCCCACCAATTCGCCTTACCCCCTGACAAATCTCTCGCCCGCGCCATCCACGACGGTGTCGTGCCCATGGAATACGTGCTGGCCAACGTCTCCCACTACCTGATGTTCGCCTTCAGCGACAGCCACCGGGCGCTGGATCGGATCGAGAATGAGGAGACGCGGCAGTTACTCAAGCTTGGGCTGAGGGCCATGCAGATCGCCTGGGGGCAGGCGGATGCGCTGGCCAGTGCGGTGGAAAACAGAGCTGGCCAGTAAATGTCCATCTCGGGGCAAGCCCGCTCCCACGAATGACCCAGCGCTGCGTGGGAGCGGGCTTGGCCCGTGGTCGCTTGGTGGAAGCCAACAGCTGCAACAGTCATTCCCAATCCTATAGGGCCAATGGTTTTACGGGGTTGAGTCTTTACTTATCAACCATCCGGATTGAGTCTCGTTTTTCCTCTGGTGCCAAGCGATGGGTGGTCTTTACTTTGAGGGATTGTTCATTCTGAAGTCGGATTTTTTGGAAGGTGAGTGCCTGGGCTCTATGTCGCTTTTTATCAGATAGTGAGGTCGATTTTTTTGCTAGTGAATTTTCTATGTTCTCTTGGTACTTGTAAGACTGTACCTGATACCGTAATTCTTCAACGTCTCTTAAGAATGCGTGCTCACTGACTTGAAGTGCTAACTCCCAATATCTATGGTTTGGTCCGGTTACCCTTTGCAAATCAGGTGCGCTGGGGCGGGTTGGATCATTCGGGTCTGGTTCTGGACGGAGGTGGATATCATATAAAGTGGGTGCGCTGGGGCTATCTTGCTCCGCTATAGATTTTATGTATGGATCAAGAGGAGGGGCGGATGGAACAAATGTATAAGATGCGCTTTGATGTTGTGGCGCTCGGCCTGTGGACGTTTTGTTTTGACGTGTACGCCCAGTGGGGTCGTTATAGTTGATTGGGTCTCCCGAGCAGTACGCGTAAGCATTTATTCCACCGGTGCCGAACGGGCTATAGTTGTCTGGTGAGTGGAAGCGCATCAAGGTTGGGTTGTATGAGCGATAGCCACTGCCCAGTAAATAATTGCATTGTCTTGTGCGTGGTTCACCCGCGAAGCCCAGCAATGATAATGTTCCGTTCTCGACTGGGTCGTGTCCGAATACCGTATATGAGAAGGAAACTTTCTTGTCGCTTGTCTGGTGGTGCAGAATCGTTCCTTGTTTGTCAGTCGCCAGCAATGCCATTACTGGGACTCGGCGGCGTTCTTTCTTCATAGGGCACCGGCGGTGAGCTTTCTGTCCCATGAGTCTGCGGCTCAGGCCTGTAGCCGGCAACTGTTAGAATTGCTAGGCCTGAGAAATCGTCCTACTGGACCACAGGTTACTTTTTGCTAGCGAGACTAGGTCGTGGGTAATACCTTACGCAGTCTGTATATCGCTTTGGGGCAGACGGATACGCTGGCCCTTGCAATGAGCACTGATGGCCGGCCCGGAACAAACCCCCGGCGCTCCAGTCCAACCCCTCGTTTCCCGGCCATTCCGGCCGACGAGGTCCCTCCTGATGAAAGCAATCACCCTGGCAACCCTGATGACCCTGGCCGCAAGCCCGGTGTTCGCCTTCAACCTCAGCGACGCGGCCAACGCCGTCTCGGCCATGCAGAACCAGAATCAACAGGGTCAGGTGCAGGCCCCGGCAGGCCAGGCCAACCTGCTCAATACCTTGGGCAGCGAGTTGAAGATCACCCCCGAACAGGCCATCGGTGGCGCCGGGGCGATGCTGGGGTTGGCGCGCAACAACCTCAGCGGCGACGACTATGGGCAACTGACCAAGGCGGTGCCGGGGCTGGATCTGCTGTCCGGCACTAATGCGCTGGGTGGGTTGAGCGGGCTGGGGCAATTGCTGGGTAATGACAAGAACAGCTCGGCGTTGGGCAACGCGCTGGGCGGCGAGGTGCAGAACCGCAACGACCTGGACACCGCCTTCAAGGCGCTGGGCATGGATACCGGGATGATCGGGCAGTTTGCGCCGTTGATCCTGCAGTACCTGGGGCAGCAGGGGATTGCCGGGTCGTTGTTGCAGAATCTGGGGAGCCTGTGGAACACCCCTGCGCCGTTGAGCCAGCCATCGGTTTGAGCGCCAGACGCGGGCAGGGTAGGAGCGGCCTTGTGCCGCGAAAGGGCTGCGTAGCGGCCCCGGGATTGATGCATCAACGCTGAAACCCTGGGGCCGCTGTGCGGCCCTTTCGCGGCACAAGGCCGCTCCTACAAGGGACCGCGAAATGCTGTAGGCGCGGGCTTCAACGCATCTCGGCGCGCAACTGCTCGATCCGCTGGTCCTTCTCCAACCACAGCTGGTTCACCCAGGCCTGCACGGTCTGGCGGAAGGCCGGATCGTTCTCGTAGTCGCCCTCGCTCAGCGCTGGGTCCAGCTCGCGCACGCGGATGTCGATGATCACCCGGCTGATGCTGCCGTTGAGCAAGTCCCAGAACCCCGGCGCCTTGTCGCCCGGGTAGACGATGGTCACATCGAGCAGCGCATCCAGCTGTTCGCCCAGCGCCGCCAGCACGAAGGCCACGCCGCCAGCCTTGGGCTTGAGCAGGTGGCGGTAGGGTGACTGCTGCTGCTCGCGCTTGGCCTCGGTGAAGCGGGTGCCTTCAAGGTAGTTGACCACGGTCACCGGCTGGCGCTTGAACAGCTCGCAGGCGGCCTTGGTGATCTCCAGGTCCTTGCCCTTGAGTTCGGGATGCTTGTCGAGGAAGGCCTTGCTGTAGCGCTTCATGAACGGGTAATCCAGGCCCCACCAGGCCAGGCCCAGCAGCGGTACCCAGATCAGCTCCTTCTTGAGGAAGAACTTGAAGAACGGCACGCGGCGGTTGAGGCTCTCGATCAATGCCGGGATATCGACCCAGGTCTGGTGGTTGCTCACGCACAGGTACGAAGTGTCCTGGCGCAGGGTGTCGACACCGCGGATATCCCACTGGGTGGGGATGCACAGGGCGAAGATGGCCTTGTCGACTTCCGACCAGGTCTCGGCGATCCACATCACCGCGGCCGACGCGTAGTCGCGGCCACGGCCGGGCAGCACCAGCTTGAGCAGGGCGAAGACCAGCAACGGGCCGATCAGCACCAGGGTGTTGAGCAGCAGCAGGGTGAGGGTGAGGATGCCGGTCAGCAGGCGACGCATAAAGGAACTCTTGTTGTGTAAGGTGAACGGTTGGCAATGATAAGCAGGGTCTGGCCCTTAGCCAAACGTCGTACGTCCATTAACTGGGACAAATGTTTCACATTGTGTTGTTTACCCTGTTGCAACGAACCTATCCTGCCTGCGCAGTCTAAGCACTGACCCCTCTCAAGGAAGCCTGCCCCGTGAAACCCCTGCTTGCCCTGCTGACCCTTGTGGCGCTACCGGTGATGGCCGCCGAGCCCACCCTGTACGGCCGCTACGAGAACATCGCCCTGCCGGAGATCGGTGAAACCCTCAAGGCCAAGATGGACACCGGTGCCTACACCGCGTCGCTGTCGGCCAAGGATATCGAGCTGTTTACCCGCGACGGCGAGGATTGGGTGCGTTTCCGCCTGGCCACCAAGGATGCCAATGGCAAGGTCTACGAACACAAGCTGGCGCGCATCAGCAAGATCAAGAACCGCGCCGACGAGGAAGACGAAGGTGATGCGCCCGAGCTGTCGCGCCGCCCGGTGGTCGACCTGGAACTGTGCCTGGGCGACGTGAAGCGTACCGTGGAGGTCAACCTGGTCGACCGCAGCAGCTTCAACTACCCGCTGCTGGTGGGCGCCAAGGCCCTGCGCGAGTTCAAGGCGGCGGTGAACCCGGCGAAGAAGTTCACGGCGGGCAAGCCGGACTGCTGATTTCGCATTGGGGGCGCTTCGCGCCCCTTTCGCGGCGCAAGGCCGCTCCTACAGGTATTCGCGTTTCCCTGTAGGAGCGGCCTTGTGCCGCGAAAGGGCCAGCAAAGGCAACAAGGATTGCGTGACCATCGCGGTTTGCCTCAAAGTCCAGCCTTTGCCCCAGCAAGGCCGGACGCCATGCCCCACATCCTCATCGTCGAAGACGAATCCGCCATCGCCGACACCCTGGTCTACGCCCTGCAGGCCGACGGCCACAGCACCGAGTGGGTGACCCTCGGCAGTGCCGCCGTCGAGCAGCAGCGCCTGCGTCCGGCCGACCTGGTGATCCTCGACATCGGCCTGCCCGACATCAACGGTTTCGAGACCTGCCGCCAACTGCGCCGCTTCAGCGAGGTGCCGGTGATGTTCCTCAGTGCCCGCGATGCCGAGATCGACCGGGTGCTGGGCCTGGAGATCGGTGCCGACGACTACGTGGTCAAACCCTTCAGCCCCCGTGAGGTGGCGGCGCGGGTACGGGCCATCCTCAAGCGCATGGCGCCCAGGTCGGACGCGGCCAGCGCAAGCACGCCGTTCCAGCTCGACACCCTGGCCATGCGCATCAGCTACCGTGGCCAGGCGCTGACGCTGACCCGCCACGAGTTCCGTCTGCTGCAGAGCCTGCTCGAACAACCGCGCCGGGTATTCAGCCGCGAACAGCTGCTCGACGGCCTGGGCGTGGCCTCGGACGTCGGCTACGAGCGCACCATCGACAGCCATATCAAGAGCCTGCGCGCCAAGCTGCGCCAGGTCGCTCCCGATGCCGAGGCGATCCAGACCCACCGCGGCCTGGGCTACAGCTACAGCCCGGAACACGCCTGATGCGCTTGGGGATTCGCATCTTCCTGGTGTACTTCCTGTTCGTCGGCCTGGCGGGCTACTTCCTGCTCAATACGGTGCGCGAGCAGATCCGCCCGGTGGTGCGACAATCATCGGAAGAGACCCTGGTGGACACCGCCAACCTGCTGGCCGAGATCCTGCACGACGATGTGAAGAACGCCACCCTGACCCAGAGCCGCCTGTCGCAGGTGCTCGCCTCCTATGGCGAGCGGCGCACCAGCGCGCAGATCTGGGGGCTGGCGAAGAACCAGGTCAGCCACCGCATCTACGTGACCGACGCCAAGGGCATCGTCCTGCTCGATTCCAGCGGCCAGGACCTGGGCAAGGACTACTCGCGCTGGAACGATGTCTACCTGACCCTGCGCGGCCAGTACGGCGCCCGCTCGACCCGCAGCGACCCGGACGACGAAAGCACTTCGGTGATGCATGTAGCGGCGCCGATCCTCGACCAGGGCCAGATCATCGGCGTGGTCACGGTGGCCAAGCCCAATAGCTCGCTGCAGCCGTACATCGACCGCTCCGAGCGGCGTCTGCTCACCCTCGGCCTGGGGCTGATCGTGCTCGGGCTGTTGGTGGGCGCGGCGTTGTCGTGGTGGCTGACCCGCTCACTCCGCCGGCTTACCCACTACGCCCAGGCGGTCAGCGAGGGTGAGCGCGCCGCGTTGCCGCACTACAAGGGTGGCGAGCTGTTGCAATTGGCCACGGCGGTGGAGCGCATGCGCACCCAGCTGGAGGGCAAGGCCTACGTCGAGCGCTACGTGCACACGCTCACCCATGAGCTCAAGAGCCCGCTGGCGGCGATCCGCGGCGCCTCGGAGCTGCTGCAGGGCGACATGCCACAAGAGCAGCGGGTGCGCTTTGCCGGCAATATCGAGCGCGAGAGCGAGCGCCTGCAGCAGATGATCGAGCGGCTGTTAAACCTGGCGCGGGTCGAGCAGATGCAGGCGCTGGAAGACGAGCAGCAGGTGGTGGTGGCATCGCTGATCGACGAACTGCTGCTGGCCCATGGTGCGAGGATCGATGCCGCCGGATTGCAGGTGCGCCAGCGCATTCCGGCGGGCGTCAGGTTGCTGTGCGATCCGTTCCTGATGCGCCAGGCCCTGGCCAACCTGTTGGACAACGCGCTGGATTTCACCCCCGAGCGAGGCGCTTTGGCCTTCGAGCTGGAGCGTGACGGCGAGCGTGTGGCGCTGAGCCTGTTCAACCAGGGGCAGGCGATTCCCGAGTACGCCCTGGGGCGGGTCAGCGAGCGGTTCTATTCGTTGCCAAGGCCCGGGACCGGGCGCAAGAGCACCGGGCTGGGGCTGAATTTCGTGGCTGAGGTGATGCAGCTGCACGGCGGGGCGCTGGCGGTGGACAACGTCGAGGGTGGGGTGCGGGTTCGACTCTGGCTGTCGGCTCGACGTTATAGCTGACCCTGTGGGAGCGGGCTTGCCCCGCGATGTGGCCAGCCCAGGCAACATCACGGCCTGACAAGCCCGCTCAATTGGTGTGTTGCCGTCCAAGCAATCTCCACACAATCTCCACATTCCCTCCCCAAGGGCTCCACGCGGCGGGCAGACACTGCCCCCATCGCAAACGGAGCCCAATCCCCATGAACAAGACCCTAGGTTTCAAGCTCGGCCTGATCGCCGTGCTGATCCTGTTGCTGCTGATTCCCCTGCTGATGATCGGCGGCCTGATCGACGAGCGCCAGCAACTGCGCAACAACGTGCTGGGCGAGATCGCCGCGAGCTCCAGCTTCGACCAGCTGGTCAGCGGCCCGGTGCTGGTGGTGCCCTATCGCAAGTACGAGCGGCGCTGGATCGACAAGGACGGCACGAGCGTCCAGGAGACCACCACGATGCACGGCAATCTTTACTTCCTGCCGGAAACCTTCGCGATGGATGTGGGCGTCGATACCGAGTTGCGCGCCCGCGGCATCTACCAGGCGCGCCTGTTCCATGCCAAAAGCCAGATCAGTGGTCGTTTCAAGCTGCCTGAGCGCTGGGGTATCGAGAAGGACTACGACGACTACCGTTTTGACAAGCCGTTCCTGATGGTCGGCATCAGCGATATTCGCGGCATCGAGAACAGCCTGGAGCTGACCCTGGATGACCAGCGCCTGCCGTTCGAGGCCGGCAGCGGCGTCGACTGGTTGCCTGGCGGCGTGCATGTGGCCCTGCCGCAATTGAGCGACCAGAAGGCCCGCGAGTTCGACCTGGCCCTGCTGGGCACCGGCCAGCTGGCGGTGCTGCCGGTCGGCCGCAGCACCACGGTGGACATGCGCGCCAACTGGCCTCACCCGAGCTTCGTCGGCAGCTACCTGCCCAGCCGCCGTGCCATCGATGAAAAGGGCTTCAGCGCCCACTGGCAGACCTCGTTCTTCGCCACCAACCTGGAAGAATCCATGCGCCTTTGCGCGACCGTCGGCAAGTGTGGCGACTTCAACGAGCGCGCTTTTGGCGTCAGCTTCGTCGACCCGGTGGACCAGTACCTCAAGAGCGAACGGGCGATCAAGTATGCGCTGCTGTTCATCGCCCTGACCTTTGCCGGCTTCTTCCTGTTCGAGGTGTTGAAGAACCTCAGCGTGCACCCGGTGCAGTACATCCTGGTGGGCGTGGCCCTGGCGTTTTTCTACCTGTTGTTGCTGTCGCTGTCCGAGCACCTGGGGTTCGGCCTGGCCTATGGGCTGTCGGCGTCAGGGTGCGTGCTGTTGATCGGCTTCTACCTGGTTCATGTGCTGCGCAGCCTGGGGCGTGGGATTGGCTTTGCGACGGGGCTGGCGGCGTTGTACGCGATGCTCTACGGGCTGCTCAGCGCCGAGGACTATGCGCTGCTGATGGGCTCGCTGCTGTGCTTCGGCCTGCTGGGCGTGTTCATGGTGCTGACCCGGCGGCTGGACTGGTCGCGGGTGGGGAGGGGGGTATGAGGGAGGATAGAGAGATCGGGCGGTGGTTGGCCGTGAGGATTGGCCAGTTGTTTCCTGTGATACCCAGGTGAATCTTTCGCGGGTAAACCCGCTCCCACAGGTGCGGTACTTCACCTGTGGGAGCGGGTTTACCCGCGAAAAGGTCGAATCAGGCTACCGGTGCTGTAGCGACCATCGATGGTCGCTTTGCCACCTCGGCATACCACGCCGCCAGACCCGGATACAGCCCACGCCAATCGAACCCAGGCTGGCGCAGGTCCAGATATCCCAACGCACAGGCCACCCCGATCGCGGCGATATCGAACCCCGAGGCGATCTCAGCCAGGTGCTCGTGCTCCAGGCTCGCCAGGCTGCGGCGAATCTTCTCGCCCTGCGCCTGCACCCAACCGTCCCACCGCTTGTCCGCCGGGCGCAGGAAGGTCTCGTAGCGGGTGGCCACTGCCGTATCCATGATCGCGTCGGCCTGGGAAGCCAGGGTCAGGCGCCGCCAGCGCGCCGAGCCCTCGCGGGGGATCAGTGGCAGGCCGACGTGCTGGTTGTCGAGGTATTCACAGATCACCCGGCTGTCGTGCAGCACGCTGCCGTCGTCCAGGCGCAGGGCCGGGATCTTGCCGATCGGGTTGCCCTGGTTGAGCTGCGCATCGCCGTTCACCGGGCTGATGTTCACGCCCTGCACGGTGACCCGGTCCAGCTGGCCGGTCTCGTGCAGCACGATCATCACCTTGCGCACGAACGGCGACAGCGGCGAATGGAACAGGATCATGGCTCAGTTGCCCTGCAGGCTGGGTGGCAGGCACACGCCGGTGCCACCGATACCGCAGTAGCCTTCCGGGTTCTTGGCCAGGTACTGCTGGTGGTAGGCCTCGGCGAAGTACACGGTCGGCGCCTGGGCGATCTCGGTGGTGATCTCACCGAAGCCGGCCTTGCCCAGCTCGGCCTGGAAGGCGGCCTTGCTCGCGTTGGCTTCATCCAGCTGCTGCGGCGAGGTGCAGTAGATTGCCGAGCGGTACTGGGTGCCGACATCGTTGCCCTGGCGCATGCCCTGGGTCGGGTTGTGCAGTTCCCAGAACATCGCCAGCAGCTCGCGGTAGCTGACCCGGTTCTTGTCGAACACCACCAGCACCACTTCGGTGTGGCCGGTCAGGCCCGAGCAGACTTCCTCGTAGGTGGGGTTGGGGGTGAAGCCGCCGGCGTAGCCGACCACGGTGCTGACCACACCCTCGCGCTGCCAGAAACGGCGCTCGGCGCCCCAGAAGCAGCCCAGGCCGAAGATGGCGAAATCGATGTCGCCTTCGAAGAACGGGCCGAGCAATGGCGTGCCTTCGAACACGTAGTGGAACTCGGGCAGGGCCATCGGGGTTTCGCGGCCAGGCAGGGCCTGTTCCGCGGTGGGCAGGACGTTTTTGTTCACCAGGATTTCCGAACGCAGGGTCATGGCCGTTCCTCTATTTGATATTCAACAACCTGGGGCCGCTTTGCGGCCCTTTCGCGGCACAAGGCCGCTCCTACAGGGGGACGCATGATCCCTGTAGGAGCGGCCTTGTGCCGCGAAAGGGCTGCAAAGCAGCCCCGGGAGGCAAGTGATGTCTATAGTGCCCGAGCTTTACGCCGCTGTCAGTCCACCGGACCACGGGGATAACGGCGCAGTTTCTCGTTCAGCTCGCGCCCCGGAATCGGCCGGTCGAACAGGTAGCCCTGGCCGACATCGCAGCGGTGCCGGCGCAGGAACGCCAGCTGCTCGGGCGTCTCGATCCCTTCGGCAACCACCTTGAGCTTGAGGTTGTGGGCCATGGCCACCACCGCCGAGGTGATCTCCATGTCGTCCTGGTTGTCGGGGATCTCGTTGATGAAGCTGCGGTCGATCTTGATGATGTCGATCGGGAACTTCTTCAGGTAGCTCAGCGACGAGTAGCCGGTGCCGAAGTCGTCCATGGCCAGGGTCAGGCCCAGGGCCTTGAGCTCGTCGAGCTGGCGGTGGGTGTCCTCGGTGGCTTCCAGCAGCAGGCCTTCGGTCAGTTCCAGCTCCAGCAGGTGCGGCGGCAGGGCTTCTTCCTTGAGGATGCTGCCGATCGAACTGACCAGCTCGGGGTCGGAGAACTGCTTGGGCGACAGGTTGATGGCCACGTGCAGGTTGCCGAAGCCGGCCTCGCGCAGCTGCTGGCTCATGCGGCAGGACTGGCGCACCACCCACTTGCCGATGGGGATGATCAGGCCGGTTTCCTCGGCCACGCTGATGAACTGGTCGGGGCGGATCATGCCGCGCTCGGGGTGGTTCCAGCGTAGCAGCGCCTCCAGGCCGAGCAGGCGGCCGCTGCGCAGGCACAGCTTGGGCTGGTAGAACACTTCCAGTTCGTTCTGGGTCAGGGCGCGGCGCAGGTTGTTCTCGACGAACAGCTTGTAGCTTGCCTCGGCGTTGAGCACTTCGGTGAACACCTGGACCTGGTGCTTGCCGTTGGCCTTGGCCTTGTGCAGGGCCAGGCCCGCGTTCTTCATCAGGGTGGCCGGGTCGCTGCCGTGCAGCGGCGCGCAGGCCAGGCCCACGGAGGCGGTGACGTTGATCAGCTGGTTGTCGACGAACATCGGTTTGTCGAGGGTGCGCAGCAGCTGGTGGGCGACGCCCTGGCCATCTTCCAGGCTGGTGTCGTCCAGCAGCACGGCGAACTCGTTGCTGGCGAAGCGCGCCAGGCTGCCGCCGTTGGCCAGGCTGTTGCGCAGGCGCCGGGCCAGGCTGATCAACAGCTTGTCGCCGGTCTGGTGGCCGAGGCTGTCGTTGATCCGCTTGAAGTTGTCGATGTCCACCAGCAGCAGGCAGATGGGGCTGGCGCTGTCGCGGGCGAAGCGCTCGTCGAGGTTACGGATGAACGCCGGGCGGTTGCCCAGGTTGGTCAGGTTGTCGGTGTAGGCCAGGCGCTCGATGCGCTGCTGGGCAAGCTTGCTCTGGGTGACATCCTCGTAGATGCCGATGTAGTGGGTCAGTTCGCGGTTGTCGCCGTACACCTTGGAGATCGACAGCTGGCCCCAGTACGGCTCGAGGTTCTTGCGCCGGCTCTTGAACTCGCCCTGCCAGCTGTTGCCCATGGCCAGGCTCGACGGCGAATCGAACAGCAGCTCGCTCAGGTTTTCCAGCGCCGGCAGTTCGGCCAGGTGATGGCCCTGGACCTCCTCGGTGCTGTACTGGGTGATCGCGGTGAAGCTGGGGTTGACGTATTCCACCACGCCGTCGCGGTTGACCAGCAGGAAGGCGCTGGCGCTCTGTTCCACGGCGCGCTGGAACAGGTGCAGGGCGCTGGCGGCGGTACGTCGGTTGTGGTTGTTGATGACCTGGGCGAACTGGTCGGCCAGCTCACCGGCGAAGGCGATCTCGTCCGACTGCCAGGCCCGTGGCTGGCCGGTCTGCTCCAGGCACAGCACGCCGACCACCTGGCCGTCGATGCGGATACTGGCATCGAGCATGGCATTGTCGTCGGTGCTGTACAGCGATTCGGCCATCTCGCGGGTGCGCGGGTCGTGGCTGGCGTTGTGGGCGTCGATGGCGCGGCTGGCGTGCAGGGCTTCGAGGTAGTCCGGGAAGCGGCTGGCGTCGATCGCCTCGGGCATGCGGTGCTGCTGTTCGCGGCGGTACCAGGCGCTGATCGGCTCCAGGCGCTGGTCGTTCAGGTACCAGATGCTGGCGCAGTCGACCTTGTAGATCTCGCAGGCGCTGCGGGTGATCAGCTCGGCGGCTTCGAGCAGCGAGTTGCCGATGCTGTAGCGCTGGCGCGCCAGGCGCAGGATCAGGTCCTGCTGGGCGCGGACCCGCTCCAGGTGTTCGAGCTGCTCCTGCTGGGCGCGCTGGTTCAGTTGCAGGGCCAATTGCAGGCGGTTGTTGCGCGACTCCAGATCGTTGGCATCGAGGTCCGGGGTGTCCTGGCGGTGGTCGTCGAACACCGTCAGGTAGCCGCGCAGCAGCTGGCGGTTGTGCTGTTTGTAGCTCTCCCCGACCTCCAGCAGGCGCAGCGGCGCCGGGTAGGCGTGCAGGGTGTAGCGCACCCGGTAGTAGCCGCGCTGGGCCAGCTGCAGCTGGATCTCGTCGTGCAGCTTGTAGCGTGCTTCCGGCTCCATGAGGCTGGCGTAGGGCGAGCCGATCAGGGCGCAGAGCTCGGCGGCGGGCAGGCCGAACTGGCGGTCGCAGGCCGGGTCGAGGTAAAGCATGGCCCAGCTGGCTTCGTTCAGCCGCTCGAAACGCAGCATGCCGAGCCGCGAGGGCACGGGAAGCTGCGTCACGACCTCGGCCGCCACACGGCTGGCGGCATCGGGTTGGCTTTTCATCGAAGACTCGCTTGAACTGGGGCGCGGCCTGGAGCACGGCGCATCGGGCAAGGTTGCATCATGTCCCGTGGGCTGGCAAGCGGCCATGGGGGATGCTGTGAACAGGTTGTCGGCTGCTCTCGCAGAATCTGTAGGACTGGCGGGCGGCAGACGATCGCATCCCCCTGTAGGAGCGGCCTTGCGCCGCGAAAAGGAGGGCGCAGCCCTCCCGGCAATCCCAAGGCAAAAAAAGCCCCGCCAATTGGCGGGGTTGAGGTACGAGCGTGGCAGCTCGAAAACGGGGCTGCCCCTCCGGGGAGGGGCAGCGTGCAGCGTTACAGCAGCATGGTGCGGATATCGCCCAGCACGTCGCCCAGGCGCTTGGTGAAGCGCGCGGCGGCGGCGCCGTTGATCACACGGTGATCGTAGGACAGCGACAGCGGTAGCATCAGCTTCGGCTGGAAGGCCTTGCCGTCCCAGACTGGCTGCATGGTGGCCTTGGACACACCGAGGATCGCCACCTCAGGCGCGTTGACGATCGGCGTGAAGCCGGTGCCGCCAATGTGGCCGAGGCTGGAGATGGTGAAGCAGGCGCCCTGCATCTCGTCGGCCGAAAGCTTCTTGGTGCGGGCTTTCTCGGCCAGCGCTGCAGCTTCGGCAGCCAGTTGCAGCAGGCTCTTCTGGTCGACGTTCTTGATCACCGGGACCAGCAGGCCGTCCGGGGTGTCCACGGCGAAGCCGATGTGCACGTACTTCTTGCGGATGATCGCCTTGCCGCTTGGCGCCAGCGAGCTGTTGAAGTCCGGCAGTTCCTTGAGCAGGAAGGCGCAGGCCTTGAGCAGCAGCGGCAGCACGGTCAGCTTGACGCCAGCCTTCTCGGCCACGGCCTTCTGCGCAACGCGGAAGGCTTCCAGCTCGGTGATGTCGGCGGAGTCGAACTGGGTCACGTGCGGCACGTTCAGCCAGCTGCGGTGCAGGTTGGCGGCACCGACCTGCATCAGGCGGGTCAGGGCCACTTCTTCCACTTCACCGAACTTGCTGAAGTCCACGGCAGGGATCGGCGGGATGCCGGCACCACCGGTAGCGCCGGCAGCCGGGGCTTCCTTGGCCTTCTGCATCATCGCCTTGACGTAGACCTGCACGTCTTCTTTCAGGATGCGGCCGTGCGGACCGGTGGCCGCAACCGCACCCAGGTCGACGCCGAATTCACGGGCCAGCTGACGAACGGCAGGGCCGGCATGCACCTTGGCGTTGCTGCCGGCGGCCGGCGCGGTGGCGACCGGAGCTGGAGCAGGCGCAGCAGCCGGCGCGGCGGCGGCAGGTGCGGCGGCTGGGGCCGGGGCGGCAGCCGGAGCAGCAGCGGCCGGAGCCGGCGCTGCAGCAGGGGCGGCGCCTGCGGCCTTGATCTTGAAGATCAAGTCGCCGGTGCCCACTTCGTCTTCCAGCTTGCACAGCACGGCTTCGATCACGCCGGCGCTAGGCGACGGGATTTCCATGGAGGCCTTGTCGGACTCCAGGGTGATCAGCGACTGGTCGGCTTCGACGGTGTCGCCGACCTTGACCATGACTTCGATGATCTTGGCCTTGCCCGACGAGCCGATGTCCGGCACGTGGATGTCCTGCACGCTGGCGGCAGCCGGGGCTGCGGCCGGAGCAGGGGCGGCTTCGGCGGCAGGCGCGGGGGCGGCAGCCTGGGCAGGCGCGGCAGCCGGAGCCTCAGGGGCCGCGGCAGCGGCGCCCTCGACTTCCAGGACCAGCAGCTCGTCGCCTTCTTTCAGGCGGTCGCCCAGCTTGACCTTCAGTTCCTTGACCACACCGGCCTTCGGCGCGGGGATTTCCATGGAGGCCTTGTCGGACTCCAGGGTCAGCAGGCTCTGGTCAGCCTCGATACGGTCACCGACCTTGACGAACAGCTCGATGATTTCACCTTCACCGCTGCCGATGTCAG
>Ga0209370_1000345_pt1 | contig 72404 bp, 69 predicted proteins | sample AgamicAtPrz_FD_187164 | JGI IMG/M metagenome (GOLD analysis project Ga0209370, IMG submission 187164) | Agave microbial communities from Guanajuato, Mexico - At.P.rz (SPAdes) (version 2) | ecosystem: Host-associated > Plants > Phyllosphere > Phylloplane/Leaf | place: Guanajuato, Mexico...
GAAAAGATATGTATTTACGACCTGACGAGGTGGCACGCGTTCTTGAAAAAGAGGGATTCACCATGGATGAGGTGACGCCAAAAGCGTATGGATATCGCCGCGGCGAGAATTATGTTTATGTTAATCGCGAAGCAAGAATGGGACGTACCGCTCTCATTATTCACCCGACGCTGAAAGACAGAAGTCTGTCATTTGCTGAGCCTGCCTCGGATATTAAAACCTGCGATCATTATCAGCAATTTCCGCTCTATTTAGGCGGTGAACGGCATGAGCATTATGGTATTCCGCACGGTTTCAGTTCGCGTATGGCGCTGGAGCGATTTTTGAAGGGACTGTTTGGCGACGTACAATAAATCCGCGACTGGCGTGCGCCAGTCGCTTCACATCACGCTTTTGCCTGGCTGTACTGGCTGACCTTAAACAGGCGGCGACAGTAGTCGAGGAAATAGCCGTAAACGGCTCCCATCAACATCGAAATAACAATATTCGAACTGACCGCCGCAGCGATCTGGTGCCAGTCTGCACCGACTGTCAGGAGAATGGCTACGTAAACCGGCGACTGGAACGTCACATACGCCAGAACGTCCGCCAGGTTTTTCACCCAGCCTGCAGGACTGATACGACGCGCGAAGCGCATTACCGCATCGCGGTATAAACCATAAGGCCATGCAATAATAATATTGACCGGGATCGCCACCAGACGAGAAGAAAGCGACTGCTCGAAGGACATTCCGGAGAGGAATATTTCGATCAGCATGTTCACGACGGAACAGTAAACAACCATCGCGAAGGTATCCGCCACCGCGTGGCGCAGGCGAGATTGCGGCGAGAACATGTCTGAACTCCTTGAGAAGAACACAAAAGAAACGATTTTCCTTCAGCGGTTAGTGCTTTAGGTTGGTTTGTTTGACGTGTATAGCGTATATCTCTGCGTTTGAACTAACAACTAGTGATTAATTTTTATTTAATCGCCTTTTGTCCACAAAATTCTCTAAAGTTGTTCGTTTTTTGTTCCGATCGTTATAATCTGTCTCGTTTGATATTTTTCATATTAAAATCAACAGCTTGTTTTTGTGGGTGGCGAGAGGCAGGAATCCCCACCTGATAGCGGTGGAGTATGCTGCGGTTTGGATTAAAGTTGGCTATTTATATTAATGTGGTGATTGGATTCACCGGTGTCCTGTCAGCGCCTTGCGCTATTATTAACAGTGAGTTCTAAATATATTAACGCTGATGTCCGTACGGACCCTTGGGTAGATATTTCAACTCAAATGAATTATTCTGTCGGCGATTTATCTATTTATCCCCCAAAGAAAAGGTTTTCAAATAATATGTCTTTGACGTTACAGAATCTTAATAATATCCGAACCCTGCGCGCTATGGCGCGTGAATTATCCCTGGACGTTCTTGAGGAAATGCTGGAAAAGGTCAGGGTCGTTACTGAAGAGAAACGCAGCGAGCTGACGGAATTAGAGCAGCAGCGTGCTGAGCAACAGGAAAAAATTAATGCGCTGCTGGAGCGGATGAAAGCCGATGGTATTTCCCCGACTGACCTGCTGGGTTCTGAACTGGCGCAGGCGGGTAAGCCAGCGAAAAAGCGTAAGCCGCGTGAAGCAAAATATCGCTTTATTGACCAGAACGGCGAAGAGAAAACGTGGACCGGCCAGGGCCGCACGCCGAAGCCTATCGCCAGCGCGCTGGCAGACGGTAAATCACTGGATGATTTTCTGATCTAACGGATGAGCCGGGCGGAACACGCCGCCCGGCTGACTGTTCAGCAGACGCCGAAATCGCCTTCTTCGGTATAAGGCGCCACGTCGGCGGCTTTCAGCGTATATTTCTCGCCTTGCTCATTGCTGGCCTGGACCGCCACAATGCTGTCACCGTTCACTTCGAGCACTTTCAGTTTCGGGCCGCCTTTACGCGGTTGCACATAATCACCGACAGAAAACATATTACCTCCTCATCGTTTTAGCGATCTTCACCTTAGCCCACGCATGACGCCGGGTACAGCGTATTTCACCGATTACTGCTTATGAGGTACGCCGGTTCCATGGCATCACCTTGAGCAGTCGCGCCATGCCGCAAAAGCCCGTCACACCGGCGAACAGCAGCCCGGCTCCGACAAAACCGCTGAGCAGGAAAAAGCCGCTGGAGACGCTATAGCCCAGCACCACGCCGCAGAGTATCAACAGCCCGGCGGCAATTTGCACCTGACGCATCAGCGGCAGCGGCTGGGATTTGTCTTCAACGGTCGGTAGTCCGGCCTGCTTCCAGCCCTGAATCCCCCCCTCGACCACAAATGCCTCTGCGGGCGTGGCGGCCTGAGCAAGGCGCTCGGCATTCCCCGACGTCCGGGCGCCGGACTGGCAGTGAAAAATCACCGTATCGCCCGCCAGCGCGTTAAGTGCGCCGGGTAAGGTATCCAGCGGCACGGACCGCGCGGCGGGAATATGCTCGCGGGCATACTCGTCGGCATCACGAATATCAATCAGTTTTGCGCCTTCAGCGACGCGGGCATTGGCCTGGCGCGGTGAAAGAAGAGGAAGTGACATGGCGGCTCCTTACGGACAATAAAGGGTTTTCAGGGTGCTGATAAGCTGATGTACCGCATCGTTTTTAATGGAATAGAGAATGCGCTGCGCGTCGCGGGTGCTGTCGATAAGCCCTTCCTCACGCATGCGCGCCAGATGCTGCGACGTGGCGGAAGGACTTAGCCCCGTGGCTCGCGCAAGCTCCCCCGCGCTGGTGCCGGGCGCTCCGCACAGGGTGCAGAGGATCAGCAGCCGACGCGGGTTGCTCATCGCTTTTAAAAGTGTGGCGGCCTGCCCGGCGCTGGCCTGAAGCTGTTCTAGTTCGGTCATAATAGTTTAGGGTTTTCTTAATTAAGTGAATGCTAAACTAATCCGGTGCATTAAACCAGCGTCAAAAGCGTAAAAGAGGGTAAACGCGAGGCCCGGAACTGGTACAGACGAATAAACTGGCTATGCTTACAACGTTCTCTTTATTATTTTCAATGGATTAGATTGAACGGAGTGTTTATATGGGATTTTGGCGTATTGTTTTTACGATCCTCATACCGCCGCTGGGCGTGCTGTTGGGTAAAGGGTTTGGCTGGGCGTTTATTATCAACATTCTTCTGACGCTGCTGGGCTACTTCCCCGGCCTCATTCACGCGTTTTGGGTACAGAGCAAAAGCTAGGCGCGCCACAGTAAATCGCTATAGATATCGGTCAGTACCCCCGCCGGACCAAACTGCTGCTTGATCCACCGCGTGACCTGGCCGGTTGCGGCATGCTGCGTGGCGAGCAGCATGCGCGAGTCCTGACGCGGGTTGTTAATCCGTCGGGTGACCAGCAGCCCAGTGTCTACCGCCTCGCGGACCATGTATTCCGGCAAAAAGCCAATCCCTTCGCCCAGGATCTGACACTGACATTTGGTGTTAAAGTCCGGGACCAGAATCGCCTCCTGCCCGTGCAGCAGCCAGCCAACCTTTTTGTTAATGGTGTGCGCGGTATCTTCCACCATGATGTTGGGATACAGGCGCAGCAGGCTTTCCGCTATTGGTTCCGGGGTGAATGCCAGCGGGTGTTCCGGCGCGATGGCAAACACCCAGCGAATGGCGCCGATCTCTGTGTAATCAATCCCGCCGCCGTCCAGCAGCGTGTCCGGCGCGCCAATCGCGATGTTGGCCTGGTTGTTGATGATGGAGTCCCAGACGCCGTTGTAGACCTCGGTGGTCACGGTGATCTGACAGGTGGGAAACTGCTTTTTCAGCACCTGCAGCAGCCGCGCCGTGTGGCGTGGGGTATACAAAAGCTGGTTGATACAGATGCGCACCCGCGCCTCAATGCCCTGAGAAATGGTATCAATCCCGCGCTTGATGGCGTGAAAGTCGTTCAGCAGGTCGGTGGCCTTACGGTAAAAGTAAAACCCGGACTCGGTCAGCTCGATGCTGCGCGTGCTGCGGACGAACAGCACCACGTCCAGCCCGGTCTCCATGCGCTTAATGGTGTAGCTGATGGCAGATGTCGTCACGCCCAGTTCGGCGGCGGCTTTGCTGAAGCTGCCGAAGCGTGCGGCGGTAGTAAAGGCCAGCAGGTTTTCCTCGGTAAAGATGGAATTCATATCTCACTCCCTTCAGCCATCAGTTTTGAACATATTTTAACAGCGTCGTTACAACGCATTTGAAGCCGATCACAGTTCTGACTCTTTGTCGAAAGCCGCACGCAGTAAGGCTTCGTCAGGCATAAGCATAATGCAGCCAGAAGCGCTAAAAAGCGGAGAAACATAAGAAAAAGGTTGCACAGACGCACGTTTTAACCAGTTTATTGAATTTACCTCAACAATGAATTGACTGTCGATGAATCATTTTTAAGCGGATTCTTTTATGACCAGGCTGTTGCTATTCTCAGGTCAACAGAAATAAAAACATCGGGAGTCTGAATATGTCTGCGAACGAACTCGTTACTGAATTTCTGCTGGCGGCAGAAGAGGGCAATAGCGATGCGCTAAAAGCCTGTCTGGAGAAAGGCGTGGATATTAACGCCACCAATCGACAGAAAAGAACCGCCGTTATTATTGCCAGCCTGAAAAAGCATTATGACTGCGTGGCGTTATTAATTGCCGCCGGGGCGGATATTGATAAACAGGATCAGACCTGCTTTAACCCTTTCCTGATTAGCTGCCTGACCAACGATATCACCCTGCTGCGCCTTGTCCTTCCGGCAAATCCGGATCTCGATCGCCTGACGCGCTTTGGCGGCGTGGGCATTACCCCTGCCAGTGAAAAGGGGCACGTGGAGATCGTGCGCGAGCTGCTGGAAAAAACGGATATCAACGTCAACCACACCAACTTTGTCGGCTGGACGCCGCTGCTGGAAGCGATCGTGCTCAACGACGGCGGCGCAAAGCAGCAGGAGATCGTTAAGCTGCTGCTGGATCACGGCGCGAACCCGCACATGACCGATAAATACGGTAAAACCCCGCTCGAGCTGGCGCGGGAAAAAGGCTTCGATGCAATAGCTGACCTGCTGCTGGCGGCGGGCGCATAACGCATTCGGTCAGCCGCGTCCGGCTGGCCGTTAATTTAAAAAGCATTTTTACCGACGTGCATTTTGCACGACGGCGGCCCCCTTTTATCCGCGTTCAGGAGAAAATAATGCCCACAAAAATCGTCATAAAAAAGAACACATATTTTGACTCCGTCTCATTAATGTCCGTTTCCACCAAAGCCAATAAATTACCGGGCGTCGAGCAGGCGTTTGTCGCGATGGCGACGGAAATGAACAAAGGCGTATTAAAAAACCTCGGGCTATTAACGCCGGAATTAGCGGAAGCCAAAAACGGCGACCTGATGATCGTAATTAAAGGCGACGCGGCGAATGATGAAACGCTGGCGGCCATCGAAGCGCTGTTCACGCGTAAAGAGAGCGGCGGCACCCATGAAGCGCGCTACGCCACGATTGCCAGCGCCAAAACCCATCGCCCGGAGAGCAACCTCGCGGTGATTTCCGTCAACGGCACCTTCGCTGCCCGCGAAGCGCGCCAGGCGCTGGAAAACGATCTCAACGTGATGCTGTTTTCCGATAACGTGTCGCTCGACGACGAGCTGGCGCTGAAGCAGCTGGCGCATAAGAAAGGGCTGCTGATGATGGGGCCGGACTGCGGCACCGCCATCATCAACGGCGCGGGATTGTGCTTCGCCAACGCGGTGCGCCGCGGACCGATTGGCATCGTCGGCGCCTCCGGCACCGGCAGCCAGGAGCTGAGCGTGCGCATTCACGAATTCGGCGGCGGCGTGTCGCAGCTGATTGGTACCGGCGGGCGCGATCTCAGCGAGAAAATTGGCGGCCTGATGATGCTCGACGCCATCGACATGCTGGAAGCCGACGAGGACACCCTGGTTATCGCGCTGATCTCCAAGCCGCCAGCGCCAGCCGTAGCGGAAAAAGTGCTGGCCCGCGCGCGCGCCTGCCGCAAGCCGGTGGTTGTTTGCTTCCTCGGCCGCAGCGAACCGCCCGCCGATGAAGACGGCCTGCAGTTTGCGCGCGGCACCAAAGAGGCGGCCCTGAAGGCGGTCCTGCTCACCGGCATCAATAAAGAGTCCCTCGATCTGCATCCGCTCAACTGGCCGTTGATTGAAGAGGTGCGCGCCCGCCTGACTCCGCAGCAGAAGTACATTCGCGGCCTGTTCTGCGGCGGCACCCTGTGCGACGAGGCGATGTTTGCCGCGCTTGCGAAATTCGACGACGTCTACAGCAACATCCAGCCGGATCCGGCTAAGCGCCTGAGCGACATAAGCGTCAGTAAAGCCCATACCTTCCTCGACTTTGGCGACGACGATTTCACCAACGGCAAGCCGCACCCGATGATCGACCCGACCAACCGCATCAGCCGCCTGCTGCAGGAAGCCCGCGACCCGGAAGTCGGGGTAATTGTGATGGACTTCGTGCTGGGCTTCGGCGCGCACGAGGATCCGGTCGGCGTGATGATCGACGCCATTAAAGAGGCGCAGGCCATCGCGAGGGCCGATAACCGTCCGCTGGAAATTCTCGGCTACGTGCTCGGCACCGACCAGGATCCGCAGTCGCTGGCGCAGCAGTGCCAGCTGCTGACCGACGCAGGCGTCATCTGGGCCAGCAGCAGCACCAACACCGGATTACTGGCACGCGAATTTGTCTGCAAAGGGGAGAAAGCATAATGACGACCTTATTCAACCAGCCGCTGAACGTGATTAACGTCGGCATTGCAATGTTCAGCGACGATCTAAAAAAGCAGCACGTTCCCGTCACCCAGCTCGACTGGACGCCGCCGGGGCGGGGCAATATGCAGGTCGTTGAAGCGCTCGACCAACTGGCGGAAAAACCGCTGGCGGAGAAAATCGCCGCCGCTAACCGCATCGCCCTTGAGCGCATTATTCAGTCTCATCCGGTGCTGGTGGGCTATGACCAGGCCATTAACGTTGTGCCGGGCATGACCCGCACCACCATTCTGCACGCCGGTCCGCCTGTCGCCTGGGAGAACATGTGCGGAGCGATGAAGGGCGCGGTCACCGGGGCGCTGGTGTTTGAAGGGCTGGCGAAAGATCTGGACGACGCGGCAAGGCTCGCCGCCTCGGGAGAAATTACCTTCTCGCCGTGCCACGAGCACGACTGCGTGGGCTCGATGGCGGGCGTCACCTCCGCGTCGATGTTTATGCACATCGTGGAGAACAAAACCTACGGCAACCGCGCGTTCACCAACCTCAGCGAGCAGATGGCGAAGATCCTGCGCATGGGGGCCAACGACCAGAGCGTGATCGACCGCCTGAACTGGATGCGCGACGTGCTCGGCCCGATGCTGCGCGACGCGATGAAGATCGTCGGCGAAATCGACCTGCGCCTGATGCTGGCCCAGGCGCTGCACATGGGCGACGAGTGCCACAACCGCAACAACGCGGGCACCACGCTGCTGATCCAGGCGCTGACGCCGGGGCTGATTCAGGCGGGCTATCCGGTGGAGCAGCAGCGCGAGGTGTTCGAGTTTGTCGCCAGCAGCGACTACTTCTCCGGCCCGACGTGGATGGCGATGTGTAAGGCCGCGCTGGACGCCGCTCACGGCATTGAGTACAGCACCGTCGTCACCACCATGGCGCGTAACGGCTATGAGTTCGGCCTGCGCGTTTCCGGCCTGCCGGGGCAGTGGTTCACCGGCCCGGCGCAGCAGGTAATTGGCCCGATGTTCGCGGGCTATAAGCCGGAAGACTCCGGGCTGGACATCGGCGACAGCGCCATCACCGAAACCTACGGCATTGGCGGCTTTGCGATGGCGACGGCCCCGGCAATCGTTGCGCTGGTGGGCGGCACGGTAGAGGAAGCCATCGACTTCTCCCGTCAGATGCGCGAAATCACCCTCGGCGAAAACCCGAACGTCACCATTCCGCTGCTCTCGTTTATGGGCATTCCGACCGCTATCGACATCACCAAAGTCGCGGGCAGCGGCATTCTGCCGGTGATTAACACCGCCATTGCCCATAAAGACGCGGGCATCGGCATGATTGGAGCGGGCATCGTTCACCCGCCGTTTAGCTGTTTTGAAAAGGCGCTGTTGACCTTCCGCGATCGCTACTTTTTATAAGGCATGCATCCATGAAAAACATGAAGCTGGAGTGGAAAAGAGGTGACTGGGCGGCGTATTTCGGGTTGATGACCAACAACCTGACCAATTTGCTGACCATGATGGGGCTGCTCATTTTTGTCGTCGGCATCCCGAAGGAGATTGTTTATGGACGCATCGCGCCGGCCTTCGGGCTGGCGGTGCTGGTCGCGAGTATTTGCTACGCCTGGTTCGGCATGCAGATGGCGCGCGCCACCGGGCGTACGGATGTGACCGCGCTGCCGTCCGGCCCGAGCGCGCCGTCGATTTTTACCGTGACTTTCCTGGTGCTGATGCCGGTGTATCAGCAGACCGGCGATGCGGACTTCGCGATCCAGATTGGCCTGGTGTGGTGCTTCGTGGAGGCGATGATCCTCGCGGGCGGTTCGTTCCTGGGGGAAACCATCCGCAAGATGATCCCGCGCACCGTGCTGCTGTCGTGCCTCTCCGGTTTGGGCCTGCTGCTGCTGGCGATGAACCCGATGCTGCAGGCGTTCGAAGCGCCGACCGTGTCGTTCATTGTGCTGCTGCTGATCTTCATCAACTGGTTCGGTAAAAAGCCGATTTTCGCCCGTATCCCGACCGGTCTGCTGCTGTTGATTGCCGGTACGGCACTGGCGTGGATCTCCGGCCTGCAAAGCCCGGAAGCGATTAAAGCGTCCATGTCATCCTTCGGCTTTAACCCGCCGGAAGTGCACGTGAACAGCTTCATGCAGGGCCTGCCGCACGCGCTGCCGTATCTGGCATCTGCCGTGCCGCTGGGGCTGGCGAACTACATCTTTGACCTGGAGAACATCGAAAGCGCCCACGCGGCGGGAGATGCGTACCCGACGCGTAAGGTGATGCTGGCGAACGGTCTGGCGTCGATGCTCGGCTGCCTGATGGGGAACCCGTTCCCGGTGACGGTCTACGTCGGCCATCCTGGCTGGAAAGCGATGGGCGCGAGCATCGGCTATACGCTGGCCTCCGGCGTGACCATGTTCATCGTGCCGCTGTTCGGGCTGGGGGCGTTTATGCTCGCCATCATTCCGATGACCGCCATCGTGCCGATTCTGGTGTTTATCGGCGTCGTCACCGCCAACCAGGTGGTGAGGGAAACGCCCAAAGTGGAGGTGCCGGTGATCTTCATCTGCCTGTTCCCGTGGATCGCCAACTGGGCGCTGACGATGATGAACAGCGTGATGGGGGCGGCGGGCACCAGCGCGGCGAAGATCGGCACCGACGTGCTGCACAGCAAAGGAATTTACTACGAAGGCCTGGTGCATCTCGGCAACGGCGCGCCGCTCGCCAGCATGCTGTGGGGCTGTATCGCCATTTTCGCCATCATCAACAAGCCGCTGCGCGGAGCCGTTGCGGCCGCCGTCGGGGCGCTGCTGGCGCTGTTTGGGGTGATCCACGCCCCGGTGGTGGGCTTTGCCGAGGGCAGTTCGCTGATGTTCGTCACCGCGTATCTGATGATGGGCGGCATGTTTGTGGTGAAGCATGTGCTGGATGTCTCTGTTACTCCCCCTCTCCCTGTGGGAGAGGGCCGGGGTGAGGGCACCAGAACGCACCTTCTAAAGGACACAAAATGAAAGAGCTTATGGTCGTCGCCATCGGCGGCAACAGCATTATCAAAGACAACGCCAGCCAGTCGATTGAACACCAGGCGCAGGCGGTGAAAGCGGTGGCAGAGTCGGTGCTGGAAATGCTGGCATCCGACTATGACATCGTGCTCACCCACGGCAACGGCCCCCAGGTGGGGCTGGATCTGCGCCGCGCCGAAATCGCCCACGAGCGGGAAGGGCTGCCGCTAACCCCGCTGGCAAACTGCGTGGCGGACACCCAGGGCGGGATTGGCTACCTGATCCAGCAGGCGCTCAACAATCGCCTGGCCGCGCGCGGGGAGCAAAAAGCGGTCACGGTCGTCACGCAGGTGGAGGTGGATAAAAACGATCCGGGCTTTACTCACCCTACCAAACCTATCGGTGCGTTCTTCACCGAGGCGCAGCGCGACGAGCTGCAGCAGGCACACCCGGACTGGCATTTTGTCGAGGATTCAGGCCGTGGCTACCGTCGCGTGGTGGCCTCACCGCAGCCGCTGCGCATCGTTGAGGCCGACGCCATCAAAACGCTGACGCAAAAAGGCTTTGTGGTGATCGGCGCGGGCGGCGGCGGAATACCCGTGATTCGCAGCGAGCAGGGCGACTACCAGAGCGTCGATGCGGTGATTGATAAAGATCTCTCTACCGCGCTGCTGGCACGCGAGATCGGTGCCGACGTGCTGGCGATCACCACCGGCGTGGAGAAGGTGTGCATCAACTTCGGCAAGCCGAACCAGCAGGCGCTGGACACCGTCAGCGTGGCGCAGATGACGCGCTACAGGGAAGAGGGCCACTTCCCGGCGGGCAGCATGCTCCCCAAAATCGTCGCCTCGCTGGAATTTTTACACCACGGCGGCAGGCGCGTGATTATCACCTCGCCGGACAGCCTGCCCGCGGCGCTGCGCGGGGAAACCGGCACCCATATTGTTAATGAAGGAAGATAAGATGAGTGAAAACAAAAGCCGCCGCGAGTTTATTAGCCAGAGCGGCAAAATGGTCACCGCCTGCGCGCTGTTTGGCGCCACCGGATCCGTCGCGTATGCTGCTGACTCCGCGAAGCCAACCTGCGAGACGGGCAAACCGATGAGCATCACCGCGAAACATTACTATCTGGACAACGTGCTGCTGGAGGCCGGGTTCAACGTCGACGGCGGTGTGGCGACGAGCACCCGCACCGAGCTGAAAACGCTGGAAATTAACGACGGGAAGATCGTCGCCCTGCGCGATAACAAGCGCCACGCCGACGCCACGCTGCCGCACTACGATGCGGGCGGCAAGCTGATGCTCCCGGCGATGCGCGACATGCACATTCACCTGGATAAAACCTTTTACGGCGGTCCGTGGCGCTCCCTGAACCGCCCCGCGGGCACCACGATTCAGGACATGATCCGCCTTGAGCAGAAGCTGCTGCCGGAGCTACAGCCCTACACCCAGGAGCGCGCGGAAAAGCTGATCGATCTGATCCAGTCGAAAGGCTCCACCATCGCCCGCAGCCACTGCAATATCGAGCCGACCTCCGGCCTGAAGAATCTGGAAAACCTGCAGGCGGTTTTATCGCGCCGTAAGCCCGGCTTTGACTGCGAAATCGTCGCTTTTCCGCAGCACGGGCTGCTGCTGTCAAACTCCGAAAAGCTGATGCGCGAGGCGATGCAGGCCGGGGCGCACTACGTGGGCGGGCTGGATCCTACCAACGTCGACGGCGCGATGGAGAAATCCCTCGACACCATGTTCCAGATTGCGCTGGACTACGACAAAGGGGTGGATATCCACCTGCACGAAACCAGCCCGGCGGGCGTGGCGGCGGTGAACTATATGGTGGAAACCGTGGAGAAAACGCCGGAGCTGAAGGGCAAGCTGACCATCAGCCACGCCTTCGCGCTGGCGACGCTCAACGAGCAGCAGGTAGATGAGATCGCCACCCGCATGGCGGCGCAGCAGGTGACCATCGCCTCCACCGTGCCGATTGGCACCCTGCATATGCCGCTGAAGCAGCTGCGCGAGAAGGGCGTGTGCGTAATGACGGGGACCGACAGCGTGATCGATCACTGGTCGCCGTACGGTCTGGGGGACATGCTGGAGAAAGCGAATCTTTACGCTCAGCTCTACATCCGCCCGAACGAGCAGACGCTCTCCCGCGCGCTCGGTATTGCCACCGGCGACGTGCTGCCGCTGAACGACAAAGGCGAGCGCGTGTGGCCGAAAGCGCAGGACGACGCCAGCTTTGTGCTGGTGGATGCCTCCTGCTCCGCCGAGGCCGTGGCGCGCATTTCACCGCGCACCGCGACGTTCCATAAGGGCAACCTTGTTTGGGGCTCGGTGGGTTGACGTGCATTTCTCCCTCTCCCTGTAGGAGAGGGTTGGGGTGAGGTGCATTTCTCCCTCTCCCTGTGGGAGAGGGTTGGGGTGAGGGCATCAGGCCGCACTTCCGTAGGTCGGGTAAGGCGAAGCCGCCACCCGACAATGCAGTATACTGCTATGCATATTCTTAAAGAGGGATCTGCCATGGCACAAAATATCTACGACAATCCGGCGTTTTTTGAAGGCTACGCCCTGCTTCCACGCTCGGTGCAGGGTCTGGACGGCGCGCCGGAGTGGCCCGCACTAAAAAGTATGCTGCCGGATTTAACCGGCAAATCGGTTGTCGATCTCGGCTGCGGCTACGGCTGGTTCTGCCACGCGGCCCGCGAGCTGGGCGCTGCTGACGTCACGGGGGTCGATATCTCAGAAAAGATGCTCGCCCGCGCGGCGGAGCTTACCGCTGACCCACAGATTCACTATCAGCGTAGCGATCTGGAATCTCTTAAGCTTAACGAGAATAGCCTCGATCTGGTCTACAGCTCGCTGGCGCTGCACTACCTGCCGGAACTGGATACGTTATTCGCCAGGGTTCAGCGCGCGCTCAAGCCCGGCGGCAGCCTGGTGTTCTCAATGGAGCACCCGATCTACACCTGCGCCACCCGTCAGGGATGGCTGACCGACGATAACGGCGAGCGGTTCTGGGGCGTGAACCATTATCAGGATGAAGGCAAACGCGTCAGCAACTGGCTGGCGGACGGGGTGGTTAAATACCACCGCACGCTCGGCACCACGCTTAACGCGCTGATCGGGGCCGGATTAACGATAAGCGACGTCAACGAGTGGGGGCCAGCGCAGGCGCAGATTGACGCCTGGCCCGCGCTGGCCGAAGAGGCAGAGCGCCCGATGCTGGTGCTGATCGCCGCCCGTAAGGCTCAGTAACCTACCCTATACACCCGCCCGCTCTGCACGCCTTCCACGCTGCGGCGATAGGCCTGCGCCACGGTCACGGCGGGAACGCTCTCAAAGCCCGGGAAGAAGCCGTCGTACGTTTCGACGGATTCGGTGAGTACCGTCGGGCTAATCAGGTTGATGCGGATCCCGCGCGGCAGCTCGCAGGCTGCGGCGCGGACAAACCCTTCCAGCGCCGCATTCACCGTAGTGGCATTCACGCCCTGGGCAATCGGCTCGTGCGCCACGATGCCGCTTATCAGCGTAATCGAGCCGCCCTCGTTCAGATAATGCTGGCCGGTCAACGCCAGGCGCACCTGCCCGAGCAGCTTGTCCTGCAGGCCCAGGTTGAAGTCGCTGTCCTTCATGGTCGCGAGTGGGCCAAAGTAAAGGCCACCGCTGGCGGAGACAATCGCATCCACCGGGCCGATTTTCTCAAACAGCGCCTGGACGCTCGCCTGCGAGGTGATATCCACCTGCTCGTCGCCCTGCGTGCGGCCGACGCGGATGACCTCGTGGCGACGACTCAGCTCTTCCGTTACCGCACGACCGACCGTACCGCTGGCACCAATAATGACGATTTTCATAGCCGACTCCTTATGTTGTGAACCCCCATTCTTTAATAAATAAAAATGGAGATAAACTGGGCTAAAGTTAGAAGATTGCTAACCAGGAGTTTGGAATATGGATAAGCTTCGCAGCATGGAGACCTTTATTGCCGTGGTTGAAAGCGGCAGCTTTACCGGCGCGGCGGCACGGCTGGAGATGTCGGCGGTAATGGTGGGGAAATACGTTGCGCTGCTGGAATCACAGCTCGGCACCCGCCTGCTGGAGCGTAACACGCGGCGCCAGAGCCTGACCGACGCCGGGCGGGTCTATTTCGACGAGGCGAAGCGGGTGCTGGAGCAGGTCGCGATCGCCGAAAGCGCCGTGGAACGCCTGCGCGCCGCGCCGTCCGGCACCCTGCGCGTGACGGCGCCCACCTCGTTTGGCGGCAGCGCGATCGCGCCGCTTACGGCCTCTTTTTTACAACGCTACCCGGAGGTGCGCATCGAGCTGGATCTCACCAACCGGATGGTGGATCTGGTGGAGGAGGGTATCGATCTGGCCATTCGCATTGGCGACATTCACAACGACGATCTGGTGGCGAAATACCTCTGCCCTTACCGGATGGTGATCTGCGCCGCTCCGGACTATCTTGCGCGCTACGGTACGCCGCAAACCCCTGCCGATCTGGTGGATCATCTCTGCTTATCCCACAGCGTGTGGACCGCACGCAACGAGTGGCGGCTGCCGGGCGTCGAAGGCGAGGTGCGCTGGAAGCGGGACGCGGTCTTAAGATGCAACGACGGCTACGGGCTGCGGATGGCCGCGAGAGCCGGGGCGGGACTGCTGCTACAGCCGGAAGTGCTGGTGGCGGAAGATCTGGAAAGCGGCAGGCTGGTGCGGGTGCTGGAGGCGTATATTCCGGCGCCGAGACCCGTGCATTTGCTGTGGCGTCAGGATTTACGACCTCTCCCTAAGCTAACGGAATTTATCGCCCATATTCTGCTAAGATTGGGCACACTATAAAAAAGAAGGTATGCAAAGAATGTCTGTGAATAAACTCGCCAGCAGCGCGCAGGGCCTGCAATCATCTGCCATCCGTGAATTATTAAAACATAGCAAAATGGCCGGCGTCATTTCGCTGGGTGGGGGTATTCCTAACCCGGCTTTGTTCGATCACGAAGGGCTGAAAATTGCCGCTGATGCCGTATTATCACAGCATTTTGGGGAGGCCTTTCAGTACGGTCTGACCGAAGGCGTACCGGGGCTGCGGGAAGAAATTCAGCGCATCTGTGAAGGGCGCGGGATCCGCTGCAAGGCAGATGATGTGGTCGTGACCTCCGGTTCACAGCAGTCCCTCGACGTGCTGGCGCGTGCATTAATTAACCCGGGCGATACCGTTGTGGTTGAGCGTCCAACCTATCTTGCTGCGCTGCAGGTATTTGGCCTGGCGCAGGCTAATTTTGAATCCGTTGGCACCGATGGCGACGGCATGAAGGTCGACGAGCTTGAAGTGCTGGCGGCAAATAAAACCATCAAAGCGGTCTATATTGTTCCGACGTTTGGCAACCCTGGCGGGGTAACCCTTTCTGAGGCGCGTCGCAAACAGCTGGTGGAATTATCGAAGCGCTATGATTTCGTCATTATTGAAGACGATCCGTACAGCGAAATTAATTATACCGATGAAGTTTTCCGCCCGTTAATTGCCCATGCCAAAGATATCGGCAACGAAGAGAACGTGGTGTATACCTCAACCTTCTCCAAAATTCTTGCTCCAGGAACCCGCGTGGGCTGGGTGCTGGTGCCGGAATGGCTGAAGCGCGCAGTAGTAAACCTTAAGCAAACCACCGACCTGCACACCAGCACGCTGTCGCAGCTGATGACGTATGAATACCTGAAAACCGGTCGCCTGCCCGACCAGATTAAAACGATCCGCGAAGCCTATCGCCAGAAATACCAGACGTTCGCAACCGAGCTGGAGGCCGAGCTGGGCGATATGATGTCGTTCCACAAGCCGAAGGGCGGCATGTTCCTGTGGGCGAATATGAAAAATGGTAGTAATACCACCCGCTGGCTGGAAAAAACGTTAAGTAACGGCGTAGTATTTGTGCCGGGCGAATTTTTCTACTGCAATGAGCCAGACCATTCAACGCTGCGTATGTCGTTTGTCACGCCAACGGATGAAGAGCTGAAGGAAGCGGTTCAACGCCTGAAAAAATCGCTGTAAAAGACCTGCGCATAATGGTTTTCCTGCCGTTATGCGCAATACGCGTTCAGGCGGCACGGGCCGCAATCGTCCATGGAGATCTCCATGTTTGAATTTCTGTTCGGTGTCGTTACGCACACGCCTGCCTGGGTGTGGGTGCTGTTTATCTTCCTTATCTCTCGCGGCATTAAAGCCCGCAGGCCTGCCACCGTTACGCTGGAGAGGCTTGCCATCATTCCGGCAATATTTCTAATCTGGGATATCTACGATCTGGTGATCTACCGCACGCTGACGCCCGGGACTGTCGCATTGTGGACGGCGGGGATCCTCGCCGGGGCCGCGCTGGGGTATATCCTGATTAAGCAGGCGGTTATCACCCGCGCAGATGCGCCGCGCAGCCTTTACCGCCAGGCAGACTACACCGCGCTGCCGTTTATGATGCTGGCGTTCGGCGTGAAGTATGTGCTGGGCGTGATGAGCGCGGTCTCTCCCCAGACGATGCAGCAGCCCGCCATGAGCGCGCTGGCGATCGTCTCCGGCGGCGTGTTTGCCGGCGTGTTTCTCGGGAAATTTGCGCGTTACGTTGGGGTGTATAACAGTGCCGCACCGCGCCCGGCGGAGTAAGGTTATTCTGTCGCGTGTGCCAGCGTGCGATCTGCAGCATCGCCGCTGAGTGCTCGCGTGACTTCATGGATCCGCCAGATTTTCCCTTCACGCAGCGCGGCAAACAGGTAAACCTCGATCTCTGCCTGACGACCATCAGGATACGTGACCGTCACGATATGCCGGTCAGCCAGAAGTTCGTCATGACAGGCTATCTCCACCACGGTAAAGGCGATTGCGCGGATCTGTGAGCTGACGTGGCTCAGATGCTGGACAAAACCCCGGTAGTCAAGCGCGTGACCGTCCGTAAACTGCTGGTAATCGGGCGTAAATACCTCTGCCGGATCGATATCGCCGTTGAATAAGCGGGTTAACAGGCAGGCCATCTTTTCGCGCTGCGCGGCGTTGTCGGCGTGGGATATCAGGGACGTGATAATGCTCATGCGGGCTCCTTATGTGGTTGAATCACCATTATCCTTGACAGCAGAAGTCGCAGTTTCTCTAATACGCCGAAGAATAACGATTTTCGGTCAAAATGATATGGTCAGTGTTGAAACGCTCCTTCATCCCGGCGGGTACCGAACGCCCTGGCACAGTCATCGCACCGGCCAGCTGTGGCGCATTGCAGCGGGGCTGCTGGTCATTGAGACGCAGCAGGCGCGAGCGGTCGTACCGGCAAAACACATCGGCTGGATCCCTCCGGATCGGCAGCACGCCGCTTTTTCCGAAAGTGCGGTAGAAGGCTGCGCTATCTTTCTTGACCCCGCCGGGTGCGCAATGCTTCCCGATGCGCCCGCGCTGTTCGAGCCCGACGATCTCACCCATGCACTGTTTTCCCGTTTATGCGATGCAGAGAGCGAGTACGATCCGCGAAAGCTTGCTTTGCTGCTGGATGAGCTTGCCCTGACGCCCCAGGCTCGCTTTTCTCTGCCCGTGCCGACGGATCCGCGTCTGAAGAACGTGGTCAGCCATTTGCTGCAGTTTGTCGATGATAACCAGACGGTCGAGAGCCATGCTATTCATGCTGGGATGAGCGTGCGTACGTTCAACCGTCGGTTTAGCGCCCAGACCGGAATGAATTTTGTTAACTGGCGGCAGCTGGCTCGCGTCATGCGGGCAATGGAGTGGCTGGCGGCGGGGAAGCCGGTAGGGTGGATTGCGCTGTCCTGCGGCTACAGCAGCGTCAGCGCATTTATTGAGGTTTTCAGAGCATGGACCGGTAAAACGCCGGGGCAGTGGGTGATTAAAGAAGGCCCTTTTGGGCGAAGGTAACACGCGTGGCTGCGTTGAGATCCAGCTCTTTTAACGATTCCGGATTAACCCAGGCGATCTCCTGAAACTCTTCATTAAACGTGACTTCCCGGTTGGCGCTGATGCAGTCGAAGATCAGATAGATCATGTAAATCTCCTCAGTGGTGCCATCGGCGTAGGTTTTCACCCTGATGTCATCGCGAAAAGCCCATGGCGTAACCGAGACAATCTCCAGCGCTTCGCCCAGCTCTTCGCGGATCTCACGGCGCAACGCCTGTTCCATGGTTTCGCCCGGCTCCATTCCACCGCCGGAGAGAGCCCACTGGCCGGGGAACACGCCGCGATCGTCGGCCATTTTACACAGGAGGTAGGCACCGTCGTTCTGGATGATGGGGCAGACAATGGTTCGTTGGCGCATGATTTCTTCCTGAAAAAGTATTAATAGGTGAAGTGTTTACCGAATCAGGCTACATCCGGCTGGCCAGATTTTCGCTTAGCCATGACGTCCGCAACGGTCTTTATACGGCTTAGCTCCTCCTGCGTCCTGGGGTTGGATTGCGCTTCCCAGATATCGACGTTCAGCTGTAAGTTAAGCCAAAATTCAATCGTGGTATCAAAGGCTTTTGCCAGTTTGATCGCCATATCGGCAGTCAGCTTGCGATTGTTATTGACCAGCGCGCTGATGGTGTTGCGGTGAACATTGAGCATCTCCGCCAGATCGCTGATTTTCAGATTGAGCGGTTCAAGATACTCATACTGCAACACGTCGCCCGGCGTGGTGGGTTTGCGGAGTGCCTGTTGAAGTGTCATAGGTGATGCCTCACTTGTGTTGCGTGTACTTGTGTGGAGAGAGGTAGAGATCTTCTGCTTTACCCTCTGTCCAGCGAAATACGAGCCTGTATTGCCTGTTTACCCGGATTGAGGAATATCCCTTCAGCGGAGGATTCAATGCTTCATACATATTGCCCGGTGGCGATCGCAAATCCCTGTGCGAGGTTGCTGCCCTGATGATATCGAGCTTTCTCGCAAGCGCTGTTTCCAGATTTGCAGGAATAACATTGCTCGATCTGCCGTAAAGAAAAAAATCCTCAAGCCATTGATCCCGAAAATAACTAATCATAATGGTGCTGAGCTCCAGTCCTTGAAGCTGATTGAATAGTAATGCACTCCTGCACAGTGCGCAAGTGCGTTTTTGTCTGCGGTTAATATTACCTTGGCGATGGCTGAAGGGAAGTGGGATGCATGACTAAAGATGAATATTTCGAGGTAGGTTCCAGTTCTGACGTGCGGTTAAATACCCGGCGGCGCTGCGCTTGCAAGGGCCTCTGGGTATGTAGGCCGGGTAAGGCGGAGCCGCCACCCGGCGATTGACTACCGCTCCCTCAGCGCCTCTTTCGCCCGGTTAAACGGCTTGATCAGATAATCCAGCACCGTTTTCTCGCCGGTCTTAATGTCCACCGTCGCAATCATCCCCGGCACAATCGAGAAGTGCCTGCCGGCCTTATTCACCAGGTAATCCTGGCTGGTGCGGATAAACACCCGGTAATAGAACACTTCCGGCTTGGCCTCGTCCTGGATGGTGTCCGGAGAGATTGTTTCGACGACCCCGTGCAGGCCGCCGTAAATGGCGTAATCGTAGGCGGTGATTTTAACCAGCGCCTCCTGGTTCGGGTGGATAAAGGCGATATCGCGCGGCGACAGGCGGGTTTCGATCAGCAGGTGATCGTCCACCGGCACAATCTCCATCAGCTCGCCGTTGGGCGGGATCACGCCGCCGATGGTGGTGACCTTAATGTTTTTCACGATCCCGCGCACCGGGGATTTTACCGTCAGACGGGTGACGGAATCCTGGCGGCCTTTGAGGATGGCCGAAACCATATCCACCTCGGCGTTGGCCTTGGATAACGCCTCGCGCGCCTGAACGTAATACTGCGAGCGTACGTCGGTGAGCTTCAGCTCCAGATCGCTTTTCTGCCGCTGCAGGCGCAGCACCTCCACGTGGCTGGCGGCGCCGGTTTTGACCAGCCGCTGGGTGATGGCCAGCTCCTTATTGGCGAGATCTAACGCGGCGCGCAGCTCCCGCTGGGTGTCCTCCAGCTGCGCGCGGCGGGAGTTGTAGAGTCGCGTTTCGTCAGCAATCAGATCCGGCCACTTTGCCAGCGAAGGGGGGAACTTCAGCGGGAGATCGTTCACCTCGGCGTACAGTCGGGCGCTGGAGGCCAGTGAAGCCCGGTAGCGCGCCGCGCTTTCGCCGACGTTCGATTCGGAACGCGTCGGATCGAGCCGCGCCAGCACCTGCCCGGCCTGCACCTGATCGCCCTCGTGGACGTTCAGCTCGGTGAGGATCCCGCCGTCGAGAGACTGTAAGACCTGCTCGCGCGAGCTGGGGATCACTTTACCCGAGCCGGTTGATACCTCATCCAGCACGCCAAACCACGCCCAGACGCCCAGCACCACAAACATCAGCAGCGAGAAGATCACGATCCGACGCGCGCCGGTGTAGCCGCTTTCGGAGTCGAGGGCGTTATCCAGATCGTCCATTGCCGCCACGTCACGCTGACTGATTTTCATTTTTCCACTCCCGTCCGGTTGCTGCCTGCTGCTGTTGCTGCTGCATACGGCTGTTGTTCAGCGCCTGGGCTTTTGGCGCGTCCATCACCAGCATCCCCTCTTTCAACACCACGACGCGCTCCACCAGTTCCAGCACCGGTACGCGATGCGTGGCGACAATCAGTGTGCGATGCCCGAGCCAGTCGCCAAGACGCTGGATGAATTCCCGCTCGGTGTGCTCGTCCAGCGACGCGGTGGGTTCATCCATCAGCACGATATTCGGATCGCGCAGGAGCATCCGCGCCAGCAGAATCGACTGGCGTTGCCCGCCGGATAATCCCACGCCGTTTTCCATGATCGGGTAGTCCAGCCCCTTGGGCAGCTTCTGCACGAAGCCTGCCGCGCCGGTCAGCTCCAGCGCCTCGAAAATCTCTTCGTCGGTGGCGCGCGGCATGCCGAGGGTGATGTTTTCGCGCAGGGTGCCGTAAAACAGCCGGGCGTTCTGGGTCATAAAGCCGACGTTGCGCCGGACGTCGGCGACGTCGAGATGCGGCAGGCTGAAGTTATCAAGCCGCAGCTCGCCGGCCGCCAGATCCATTCCGCCCGCCATGGCCTGCAGCAGGGTCGATTTGCCCGCGCCGTTGCGCCCGAGGATCGCCACTTTTTCTCCCGGCCGGATCTCCAGCCGGTTAATGCGCAGCGCCATGCGCGGATCGTCCGGCTGATAGCGGAACTGCGCCTGCTCGAAGAGGTAATGACCGCGCAGCACGTCCTGGCGGATCGGCGTCTCCTCGCGCTGATTTTCGGTGGGAAGCTGCATGATGCTGTCCAGCCCCTCTTTTGCCGCTTTGACCTGCTGCCAGCGCGCCAGCACGCCGCACAGCGTCGCCATCGGGGCGATCATGCGGGAGGCCAGCATCGACGCGGCGACCACCGAACCGGTGGTCAGGGTGCCGTCGATCACCATCGGGGCGCCGACCACAATCACCCCGGCGTAGACCAGGCTCTGAATGGTCATCCCCCAGCTGATCAGGTTCTGCGTCAGCTCGCGGGTGCGCAGGCCGGATTCGGCGGTGATCTGGATATAGCTGTTCCACTGCTGCAAAAAGCGGTTTTCCGCCTGCATCAGCTTGATGTCCTCCAGCCCCTGCACGCTCTCCACCAGCACCGCGTTGCGCAGGGTCGATTCATGGGCCGACTGCTTTGCCAGCTCCGCCAGCTTCTTCTGCAGCAGCAGGCCGGGCAGGACCATGATCACCGCCGCGACCGGGGCGATCCACGCCAGCTGCGGGGCGATGATCGCCAGCACCACCACGAACAGGAGAAAGAACGGCAGGTCGACAATGGTCGAAATGGTGGACGAGGTGACCATCTCGCGGATCTGCTCCAGCTCGCGCAGCTGAGAGATAAAGCTGCCGGTGGAGCGGGGGATCGCGCTGTTGCGCAGCCGCAGCGCGTGGCCGAAGACGCGATCCGAAACGCGCATGTCCGAGCGCTTGCCGAGCAGATCCATAATGTGCCCGCGCGCCACGCGCAGCACAAAGCCAAACAGGGTGGCAATCAGCACCCCGATGGTCAGGACGTAAAGCGTCGGGTAGGACTGCGCGGGGATCACCCGGTCGTACACCTGCATGGAAAAGACGATCCCGGATAGCGACAGCACGTTGATAAAGAGGGCGGCCAGCATGACCCAGCTGTAGGGGCGCAGGTCGCGCATCACCAGCCGGTAGAGCCAGTCCGGGCGATATTTTGAGATATAGGCATCCACGCGGCTGTCCTTCAGCGCGGCGAGTGGACGCAGGGCAATGACGTGGCGGATAGCGGGCAGCATCGCCGTCATCGACAGCCGGTTGGTGTAGGTCTCATTGTCGAAAAAGCTGACCTCCAGCGTATCGTCCCCGTCGAAATGCTCGATCACGCCGATCCTGCCGTCATGCATCGCCACTACCACCGGCAGACGCCAGCTGTTGATCGCCTGCCGATCGTCGGTAAGGAGCTGAAACGACAGCCCCGCTTCGCGGGCCAGTTGGGTGAGGGCGGGAACCATTGGTTTGCCTTTCAGCCACGGCGCGCCTGCGATCAGCGCGCCGGGAGAGCAGGCCACGCGGTAGCGCGTGGCGACAAAGCCAAAGGCCTGCGCCCATTGCGCCAGCGCCTCATCCGTCATCGTTTCGCCCTGCGGAATTTCGCGTTGCTTCATGGCTGGATCTCCACGGTCTGGATGGTGCGGTTATCTAGATCGAACGCATGACGCAGCTGCCCGGTGTTATACAGGCAGTTGAGCTGCAGCTGGTGCAGCTGACCGAGGGTCTGCTGCTGGGTGAAGCGCGCCTGGTAGACCTCCTGCTCGGCGTTGAGCACGTCGAGGAGCGGGCGCGAGCCGAGATCGAGATACTGCTGCTGGTACAGTTCGCGGGTGCGGGCGCTGAGGGCTTCCTGGCGACCCTGGATTTGCAGCGTGCTTTGCAGGCTCATCACCTGGCTGCGGGCTTCCAGCAGTTTCTGGCGGACATCAAGGCGCGTACGCTGAACGGTGGACTGCGCCGCCTCCACCGCGTGTCCGGCAGCGTTACGCCGGGCGGTGAGGCCGCCGCCCTGGTAGAGCGGCATCTGCACTTTCACCCATGCGGAATACTGGGTGCGATCCCGGGTTTCGCTCCCCGCGTAGCGATCGTTCATGTAGTGACGCACCTCCGGCTCCAGCGAGACGGTTGGCGTCATCTGGGCGTCGGCGTAGTCGAGGTTAGCCTGGGCGACGTTAGCCTGCGCCCAGGCGGCAAGTACCGCGGGAACCAGACGGTCATCCGGCTCGGCGATGTCGCAGCTCCGGCCCAGCTTTTGCGGAAAGTCATTGCTGATGGCGTTCAGGCTGTTCCAGCCGAGAAAGCTCATCAGCGTGGCGCGGGCGCTGTCCAGGCTGGCCTGGTACTGCATCAGCTGGGCGCGCGCGCCTTCGATACGGGCATCGGTCTGCACCACGTCAGAGAGCGACGTGGCCCCTTCGTCGTTACGCTGGCGGGTCAGCGTGCCAATGGAGGAGAGGGCGTCGAGCTGCTCTTTAGCGGTCTCGACCATCTGCTGCCAGGTTTGCACCTGCACCATGGCGATGGCGGTATCGTGAGCGATGGTGTCGATACTCACCAGCACGTTGGCCTGCTGCTGGGCAACGCCCGCGCTCTCGGCCCGCACCTGGCTGTCCACTTTGCCAAAGTCGTAGAGCATCTGTGAGAGAGAAAGCACCAGCGACGGCGTAAAGCCGTTCTGGTCGCCGTCGTGGGAATAACCGTTGTCCACGCCGGCATTAATCTGCGGATAGTATTTTGATTTAGCGACGTCCACCTCTTCGCTCTGCTGGTAGAGTTTCCCCACGGCTTCGCTGATGGCCGGGTGCCAGGTGACGGCGCGGTTGACGGCATCGCCAAGCTGCAATGAACCGGGTGCGGCTTTGCCAGCCGCAGGTGCGACGCGGCCATTGAGCGAGGGGAGTTCCTGCGTTTCGCGAAGCTGTCCGGTATTGATGATTGCCGCCGGGTTCGCGCAAAGAGCGGGCACAGATATCAGGCAGCACGAGAGCCACCAGTGAGGCATCTTCATTCCCATGTCATGTCCCTATTAAAAAAATACGGCTTTATTATTTATGCCCGGGCGCTGTGCGCCCGGGTCATCTCTTGCAGGTGCTATCAGGTAATGATGTGTTGCTGGTTAACAAGCTCGTCGTAGGTGGTCTGAACGCCATCAAGCGTAACGAGCGTGGTATTAGTGTAGGTGCCTCCCGCACCGTCACGGTCGATGGAGATCACGGTATTGCCATTACTATTAGTGACATGGAGATAATTCCCCAGCGTCGCGGCGCTACCGTTCCAGCCCACCAGCAGATCGCCGATGTCGATTTTGTCCCCCTGCGCCAGCGAGAAGCCAGTCCAGTGATCGCCCGCGGTGCTGCTGACGTTACCCGCCGTGGCATTCCCCACCGTACTGTTCAGCACCTGGTAAATCAGCGTATCGCCGTAGGCCGTACCGGTGATGGCGTCGTTATGTTCCGAACTGATGAACTGCGGCGCCATATTGATGGTCAGCGTGGCGCTGTCCGTTCTCCCGGTAGAGTCGGTCAGGGTGTAGTTGAAGGTCTCCTTCGACGTCATGGATGAGAGCGATACCCCGCTGTTGAGGGTATAGGTGTAATGGCCGTCAGCGCCGATCGCCAGGACGCCATAATGGCCGGTGATGTTCACCGTTGCACTGCCGGTATACGGATCCAGCGTGGTGGTCACGCCGTTGTACCCGGTCACGCTCAGACGGGTATCCACCGAGTGGAGCTGATCCAGCACGCCGCCAGAATCGGTACCGTCAAAGATATTGCCGTTGACGGTGTGGCTGCCGGTGACGTCGAAATCACTCAGCGAGTAGGTGGTGCCGTTCACGCTTGGCGTAATGGTAATGTTCCCCACGCTCAGCCCCGGTACGCTACCGGTAAAGTTCAGCGTATAGGTCCCGGCGTTCAGATCCAGCCCGGTGAGCGGGATGTCGATACTGCCGCCCAGCAGTGAGCCGCCGCTGAAGGAGCCGCTGCGGATCACGCCCGAGCCGTCGCTGATGGACCAGTTTACCGTCAGCCCGCCCAGCGCCAGCAGCGAGACCACGTTAAAGTGGAGCGACACGTTGTGCAGCGCGGTGTTCGCGTCGACCACGAAGGTTCCGCTGCCGGAGCCCTGGGTTGACGAGAGCAGGGCCGTCGTCCAGCTGGCGGTGCCCACGGTCGTATCCGAGTATGCCGACGTGTGGTGCACCGAGGTGAGGTCCATCGTGGCGCTGACATCGTTCACCGCATCCATCGCCCGGGGGGTTGGGGTGATGTTGAGCGATGCCGTATCCTTCGAGCCGTCAGGCGCGGTAACGGTGTAGACGAAGGTATCCGGCGTGCTGATATGGTCCGCTCCCACGCCGCTTCTCAGGGTGTAGGTGTACTGTCCGGACGAATTGATGGTCAGCGTGCCGTATTCCCCCTGAATGGTGGTGGTTCCACTGCTGTTGACCGCCACGCCGTTCACTTCGGTGACCAACGTGCCTGGAGGAACTGGGTCATTCGCCAGCACGTCGCCCGTGGTGGTTTCGCTGATGCTCGCCACGCTGTAGACATGATCCTGCAGGACGCTCAGCGTGTAGCCCGTCAGGACGGCGATCCCCGATGCGGTATTGAGTAAGAACAGGTACTCCCCGGCCGGCAGATTCAGCGTCAGCTGGGATGACGTGCCCCCCAGCAGCGGGGCGCGCAGCCAGCCCGACTCGACGCGAACCTGCTCGAAGGTCTGGGTGGCGTTGTTGAACTTATAGACGTACAGATCGAATACCGACGCCAGCGCCACGCCGCCCACGGAGGCCTGGATGGTCATGGTGCGGGTCGTGCCTTCCTCCACGTTGTAGATAATCGGGTTGGTCATGTCGTCCAGCAGGTTAAGCCCCAGCGTGCTGCCGAGATTAATGCCCACCAGGGTAAAACCGTTCTGAGACGAGGCGCCGTTATTAATCTCGCTCACGGTGGTATCAAAGGTCAGCGAGGCCGTATCGTCCACCGCCACAATGCCGTTGATTACCGTACCGGCACCCAGAGACAACACCAGCTGCGCCGACGCGCTGACGCCGTTATGGGTGATGGTGTAGGTGAAGTTCTCCGTCCGGCCAACGACCGCGGCGCTGGTGTCGGTCAGGTTGTAGGTGTAGCTGCCGTCGCGGTTGATGGTCAGCGTACCGTATTTGCCCTGGATCACCGTGCCGTCGGCGTTCACGCTGGTGGTGACGCCCTGGGCGTTAGTGACTGCGGAAACGGTGGTTCCGGCCGGCGCGTTGTCGCTGCCGGCTGTCGGGTCTGTATCAAGGATCACGTTGCCGTTGAGGCTGGTATCGCCCGTGACCGTACCCGGGCCGGTCTCTTTCACCGCCACGTCGAGGCTGGTGTAGGAGCCGCTCGCCAGCAGGTTGGTGTTGTAGCTGAGCACGCGATAGTTGCCGTCGGCCAGCCCGGTCAGGTTCAGCGATACGCCGGTTGCGCCGAGGGTCAGGAGATCGGCAAACTGCGGTTGGCCGGTATCCACCACGGTGGTCCAGGCGCCGTTGACGTAATGCTGAACCACCAGCTCAAGGGTGTTGAGCAGAGAGAGCACCGCACCCGTGGCGTTGGCGTTCACCACGATATCCGCGCTGCCGCCGCTGCCCACCGTGAAGTTGACCTGGGCTGTATCATTGCCCAGCAGCGTCAGGACGTTGCCCACGGCGCCGACCAGCAGGAAGCCGTAATCGCTGTACTGGCTGTTGGTCACGGTTGCCGTGGTGCTGAGGTTCAGCTCTTCGACGTTATTGCTGGCGGAGAGCGGCACCACCGGCGCAAGGGCGGAGCCCGGCAGCGAGGTGTTGCCCGCGGCGTCGGTGGCGGTGATCTGCAGCGTCTGGCCTTCGGTCTGTTTGTTAATGAAGGTGTAGGTGTAGGTGCCGTTGCTGCCCGCAATGGCGGTCACCGTCGAGCCGTCCGCAAGGCGGATCGCGACGGTGCTGCCTGCTTCCGCAGTCCCGGTCAGGACGCTACCGTCGGCGTTGAAGGTCCCGGTCGGCGCCGTTGGAGCGGTCGTATCGACGATAATCGTCGTCACGGCTGACGCCACGCTGGTGTTGCCCGCCGCATCGGTGGCCGTGGCGGTGAAGTTATGCGTGCCTTGCGCCAGCGTGGTGGTTTGCGGCAGGGTCCAGTTGCCGCTGCCGTCGGCGGTCACCGTGCCCACCAGCGTGATGCCATCGTAGATCCGCACCGTGGCATTCGCTTCGGCGGTTCCGCTCAGCGTTGGGCGCGTGTCGTTGGTCGGATTCGTACCGGTCACCGGGCCGGTAACGCTGCCGACGTCATCAATCACTGAAATGATGGCCGGTGCGCCCGGCGCGAGGGTATCGACGTTAATCACGTACCCGGCGGTAGGCGCGCTCGCGTTGCCCACCGCATCGGTGGCGGTAAAGGTTAAATTGTGCGGACCGTTGCCCAGCGCCGGGGATGGCGTAAAGCTCCACGCCCCGCCGGTCGCCGTCACGCTGCCGATTTGTACGCCGTTATCGAATATTTTCACCGTCGACCCGGCTTCCGCCGTACCGCTGAGGGTTGGCTGCGCGTCGTTGGTGAACCCGCCGTTCGCCACCGGCGTCGCCGCATTGCCCACGTCATCCAGAATGCTGGTCAGCACCGGCAGCGCAGGCGGCGTGGTGTCGACGGTGAGGCTAAAGCTGGTGGACGACACGCTGGTGTTGCCTGCCGCATCCGTCGCCTGCGCGGTGAAGCTGTGCGCGCCAGCGGTCAGCGTGGTGTTGAGCAAGATACTCCAGCTTCCGTTGCCATCCGCGGTGCCCGTTCCGACAAGGGTAGTTCCCTCATAGATCTTCACGGTGGCAAACGGTTCGCTGGTTCCGACAAGGCGCGGTACCGTATCGTCGGTTGTTTGCCCGGACGTAAGCGGGCCGGTGATGGTGCCCACGTCGTCTATCGCCTGGCTGATAACCGGCGCGTTCGGTGCGGTGGTATCCACAATCAGGGTAAAGTCCGGCGAGTTCAGGCTGACGTTGCCCGCTGCATCGGTGACCGTGGCGGTCCAGGTATGGCTGCCGTTGGTCAGCGGCGTTGACGGCGTAAAGCTCCATGCGCCGGTACCGTCCGCCTGAACGGTGCCGACCGGCTGCCCGTTCTCATACACGGTGACCGTGGCGTTGGCGGTCGCGGTGCCGTTTAGCGTCGGCGTGGTGTCGTCGGTGCTCTGCCCGGAAGAGAGCGAAGTTTGAATGCTGCCCGCGTTGTCACCCGCGGTCGAAATGACCGGCGCCGACGGCACGCCCGTATCCACCGTCAGGTTAAACGGTGTCGTCGTGCTGCCGGTATTGCCAGCCACGTCGGTGGCATTGAAGGTGATGGCGTGTGGACCTTCGCCCAGATCGGTACCCGGGGTGAAGGTCCAGCTGCCCTGGGCATTCACCACCGCAGTGCCAATTTCGTTGCCATCAACGATCACGTGCACGGTAGAACCCACCTCGCCCGTACCGTTGAAGGTTGGGCGCGCGTCGTTGGTGCTGTTACCCGACGTGAGCGCCCCGGTGACCGGACCGACGTCGTCAATCACGCTGGTCACCACCGGTACGCCGGGGGCTGCGGTATCAATGGTAAAGGCGAAGACCGATGAGTTAGCCGAGGCGTTGCCTGCGGTATCCGTTGCATACGCGCGCAGGGAGTAGCTGCCGTCGCCCAGCGGCGCGGTCGGCGTAAAGGACCAGTTCCCGCTGCCGTCAACGATCGCCGTGCCAATCTGCGTGCCGTTATTCATGATGTGAATCGTGCTGCCCGCCTGCCCGGTGCCGCTGATGGTCGGGGTGCTGTCGTTGGTCACCTGGCCGCTGGTGAGGTTACCCTGGACGCCGCCAGGGACGTTGTCGCTCACATTATCCAGCGTCGGAACCGTCGGTGCCGTCAGGTCAACCACCACGCTCCAGGGAGCTGAGACCGCGCTGACGTTGCCCAGCGGATCGGTCGCCCGGACGGTGAAGCTGTGCGAGCCTTCGCCGAGCGCGGTGTCAGGGGTAAAAGTCCACGCGCCGGTGCCGTCAGCCGTTACCACGGCAATCTGGGTACCGCCGTCGAAAATGGTCACCACGCTGTTTGCGTCCGCTGTCCCCGAAAGGGTTGGCGTGGCGTCGTTCGTCTCGGTGCCGCTGACCACCGTGGTGGCGGCGTTACCGACGTTATCCGTGACGTTGGTGATGACCGGCGTGGCGGAAACGGAGTCCACCACGACGGTGAAGCCCGCCGAAGGACCGCTCTGATTCCCCGCCGGATCGGTCTCGCGGATGGTCAGGATATGGTTGCCTTCTGTCAGGACGGGCGTGGTGTAGCTCCAGGTGCCCGTATTGCCGACCTCCGCGGTCCCCAGCAGCACGCCGTTGTTGTAGATGGAGATGGTATCGCCGACCGCGCCGGTGCCGGTGAGGGTCGGCTGGTTGTCGTTGGTGGTCTGGCCGCTGGTCAGCGGTCCGGTGCCCGGACCGACGTCGTCAATCACCGCGCCGATAGCTGGCGTGCCCGGTGCGGTGAGGTCGACGGTGACGCTGGCCGCCGGAGAGCGGCCGCTGGTCTGGCCGTTGAGGGTCGCCGTCACCTCAAAGGTGTGCAGCCCTTCGCCAAGCGCGGCTGGCGTATAGCTCCAGTTGCCGCTGCCGTCGGCGGTCACCGTCGTCAATGGCGTCGCGCTACCGTCCTGATAGATGGTAATCAGGCTGCCCGCTTCGGCCGTACCGGTAAGCGTTGGCGTGGTGTCATTAGTGGTTTTGCCTTTCACATCGCCAGTGATCGGATCCGCGTCATCGACGATCGCCGTGATGACGGGCACCTGCGGCAGGTCGATCGGTGAATCGACGACGACAAAAGGCACGCCCGCGCTGGCATTCCCTGCGGCATCCGTAGCGGTCACGGTCAGCGTGGTCGGATCCAGCTGCGCCGGGCTCAGCGCAATGGAGAAACTGCCGTCGCTGCCGACAACGCCGGTACCAATGACCGTGGAACCGTTTGTCACGGTAATGATGCTTCCCACGTCACCGGTACCGGTCAGCGGTGTTCCTTCATCAGCCAGCAGCATGTTGCCCGGATCTGCCGGGGCGACGGTATCTACCGTCACGCTCAGCGGTGCTGAATCACCGGAGGAGTTACCCGCTGGATCGCTGGAAGAGACGGTGAAGGTATGCGGGCCATCCAACAGCGTCGTGTCGGCAGTCCAGCTCCAGGTGCCGCCCGGCTGGACCGTCACCAGCACCGTAGATGGCGTGCCGTCTACGGAAACGATAACCGTGGTACCGGGTTCACCGGTCCCGGTAAGGGTTGGCGTGCCGTCCTTCGTGTAGAGCACGTTATTAGACAGCTGGCTGTCAGCTACGGCGCTAATGACGGGGATCTCAGGCGCAACGGTATCGAGGGTAACGGTAAAGACCGAACTCGGCGCGCTGACGTTGCCCGCTGCGTCCACGCCCGCCACGGTAATGTTGAGCGGACCGTCCGTTTGCGTTGGAAGCGTCAGGTTCCATTCCCCGTTAGCCACTACGACACGGCCCGCTTCGACGCCGTTGTTGTAGACGATCACCGTCTCACCGTTAACGCCGGTTCCGCCCACTGTCGGTGTGGTATCCGTGATGTAGCCACCGTTCGGCTCACCGCCCACTGCACTAATCACCGGCGTAGCCGGCGCCAGGGTATCCACGATGATGGTAATCGCTGGAGAAGGGTCAGAGACGTTGCCCGCTTCATCGGTGGCGGTGGCGGTATAGGCGTGGCTGCCCTCGGCAATGTCGCTGCCAGGGCGCCAGCTCCAGTTGCCGCTGCTGTCTACCGTGACGGTGCCCACGACGGTCGATATGCCGTTGACGGTGTCAGTGATGTTGATGACGTCGTTCGGCGTGCCGTTGCCGCTCAGGACCGGGCGCGGATCGTTGGTGGTTCCGCCATCGGGTACGGGGCCGGTGATCTGGGTGACGCTGTCGGTGACGGTCGGTGCCGCAGGCGTAGCCGGCGCTTCGGTATCAATGGTGATGGTTACCGGCTGCGACGGGGCGCTTTCGTTGCCCGTGCCGTCCACGTTGGTGACGGTCAGGGTGATGTCATAGGTACCGCCGGGCAGTGGGGTTGATGGCGTCCACGACCAGCTGCCGGTACTGTCCACGACAGCGTCGCCGATTTTGGCGCCGTTGTTGTAGATCGTCACGGTATCGCCCGCCGTGCCGGTACCGCTCAGGGTTGGCGTGGTGTCGCGGGTGGTTTCGCCCGGGTTCAGCGTTGTTGTTGTTCCGTCAGGATTGACGGTGATGGCCGGGACGTCCGGCGTGGCAGGCGCGACGGTATCCACCGTCAATACAAACGGGCTGGAGATGGTGGTATTGCCTGCGGCATCCGTGGCGTGAACCGTCAGCGAATGCGGGCCGTCGGTGAGCGGGGTAACGGGCGTAAAGCTCCAGCCCCCGCTGCCGTCGAGGGTGGCGGTGCCGAGCAGGGTGGCGCCGTCATAGACGGTGATCACCGCATCAGCCGGGGCGATGCCCTGCAGCAGCGGTGTGGTGTCATCCGTGGTATCGCCGCTGATGAGCGTGCCCTGAACGCCGCCGACGTCATCGGTCACGGTGGCGATGGTTGCCGCCGCAGGTGGCGTGGTATCGACGGTCAGGGTAAAGCCGCCTGACGGCTGGCTGGTGTTACCCGCCGCATCGGTGGCAACAACGGTAAAGGTATGAGGCCCGCTGCCAAGAGGCGTGGTGAGGGTATAGGTCCACGTGCCGTTGTCGTCGACCAGGACCGTGAAAAGATCGGTGCCATCCAGGCGGATGGTGACGCTTGAGCCAGGTTCAGCCGTGCCGTTGAGCGTCGGCGTGGTGTCGTTGGTGCTGTCGTTGGGGTTGAGCGCGCCGAGGCGTTCCGGCACATCATCCAGCACCTGGGTAATGACCGGGGCGGCAGGCGCGACGCTGTCAATCGTCAGAGTCCAGGTGTTGGAGACGCCGCTGGTGTTACCTGCCGCATCGGTCGCGACGGCGGTCAGGGCGTGCGGGCCCTCACCGATCGGCGAGGAAGGCGTAAAGATCCATACGCCAAGACCATTGGCGACGGTCGTACCAATAGCAACACCGTCCACGCGCACGGTGACCGTCGCGTTTGCTTCGGCGGTACCGCTGAGCGTCGGGGTGGCGTCGTTAGTGGTCTCATAAATGTCGAGCGAGCCGGTGCGACCGGGAACATCGTCCACAACTTGTGAAATCACCGGGGCGCCAGGTGCCGTGCCGTCGACGTTAATTGTCCACGGGTCTGATAACCCGCTCGGGTTACCGGCGGGATCCGTCGCCTTCGCGGTCAGCACCCAGGTGCCATCGGTCAGCGGTGCGGGCGGCGTAAAGCTCCACAGGCCGGAGGAGGGAACAACCGTCGTACCGAGGACATCGCTGCCGTTATAAATCGTGATGGTCGAGCCCGCTTCGCCCGTCCCGTTCACGGTCGGGGCCCGGTCGTTGGTGAGGCCGTTCTGGCCCACGGGGCCGGTGGTGGCCTGCACGTCATCCATCACCGACACGATAATTGGCGTCTGCGGTGGGGTAATATCCGGTGACGCCGCGGAGGTTGCGGGCCCCGTGTTGCCTGCCGCGTCGGTGGCGTCAGCGGTCAGGATTTCGCCGTTGAGCTTCGGCGGGGTCAGCGTCAGGATAAAGTTCCCTTCGCTGTCGGCAACAACAGTGCCAAGGGTGACATTGCCTTCACGGATGGTCACCGTGCTGCCAGCTTCCGCGATGCCGCTGATGGTGCCGCCATCATTCGAAACCTCGAGATTACCCGGGGCAGACGGCGGCGTGGTGTCCACGGTGAAGATGACGGGCTCTGAGGTCGCGCTCAGGTTTCCGGCGGCATCGGTTTCAGTGACGGTTATGGAGTGTGTCCCGTCCGGGAGCGGGCCGTTCGGCGTGACGCTCCAGGTGCCGTTGGGCAACACCGTCGTTGTGCCAACCACCACGCCGTTATCGTAGATGGTGATGGTTCCGCCGGGCTCGCCGGTTCCCGCGAGGATGGGCAGTGAAGCATCGGTTGGCGCGACAGACGTGATGGTTCCCTTGATAAGGCCCGTATCGTCGGTCAACACAATCGCGCTCGGCGCGGCCGGCGGAGTAAGATCCACTGTAAGGGTAAACACCGGCGACGCTGGCCCGGTGTTGCCGGCGGCGTCGGTTGCCCGCACGGTAATCTGGTGAGTGCTTTCGCTCAGGTCAACCGACGGGGTAAAGGTCCAGGTGCCGTTGCTGGCGACGACCGCCGTACCAATGGCGACTCCGCCGTCATAAATCGTCACGGTCGAGCCCGCTTCGCCGGTGCCGGTAAGCTGCGGGCGCTGATCGTTGGTGCTACCGCCGTTGCTGACTGCTCCCGTCTGCGGGGCGACATCGTCCGTTACGCTGGTGATTGCTGGCGCATCGGGCGCGGTGGTGTCCGGCGCGTTGAGCGTTGTGCCCGGGCTGGTATTCCCGGCGTTATCCGTGGCGGTGGCGGTCACCTGCTCGCCGTTGGTCAACGGTGTGCCGAGAGAGACGGTAAAGCTGCCGTCGCTGCCCGTTTTTCCTGTGCCAATGACGTTGCCGTTCGCGTTTTTCAGCGTGATGGTACTGCCGGGTTCTGCGGTACCGGTGACGGTTTTGCCATCTGAAGAGAACTTAAGGCCGGAAGGCGCGTTCGGCGCTGTCGTATCCGCATTGGCCGAATTGTTACTGCCGCCACTATCACCGCCGCCGGTGCTTGCCGCCGCCGCGATGCCGCCCGCTGCGGCAATGCCGCCCAGTGCCCATGGCCAGATGGCGGCACCACCGGCGTCGCTCCCGGAGGCCGCAAGCAGCACGTCCGTGGACGCGATAGATTCGTACGTGGCGGCTCCGGTCGGATCTTCAATCCACCATAATGCGCCGTTGCTGTCCTGCAGTACCAGCTGGCTCACGCCCTGCGCGTCCGTGACGTAGAAATTTTTAAGGGTGATCACCTCGCCGGAGTGCAGCGTAACCAGCAGATCGTTACCGTTTCGCGCGAAGTGGGAGACGCTCGCTCGCTCGACATTAAGCTCAACGATAGAGGAATGGCTCAGGGTAACCTGTGTGCCTTCCGTGGTCGTTTCCACGCCAGTAAGTTTCGATATAACAGAGATTTGGCTCATTTAGGCATTACTCCAGCAGATGTGTCATGAACGGCGAGCAAGACGAGCCATCTCTGCAGAAGGTAAAGGGCGCCCCCGGCGCAGTCGCTGTTATTACGCAGCACTGACCGTTGTTTTTAGCGCGCACGATGCCCGCCAGAATTCAGAGTGGCAACATCAGAGCGAATCTAATGACTTATAAAAGAGAACAGTTTTTATGGGTGTTTTGTGTCTTGTAAAACCCTGTAATTAATAGAGGAATTATTTTTTAGAATATAAAAATGATATAGACAGAAAACGAAGGTTGTGCAAATTAAGCTTTCGTAAATAAGTGCCAAAACAATGAAGAGGGCATTAATGTATTGGAGTGGTTAATAATTCACTTAGCTTAACCTTTTGTTTTTTATGACTTTAGTTTTAACCTGTGGCGTTTATTCTGAATGTGATTTACGCAGTATGATAATTGGTAGGGGGCATTTTTAATATAATGTAAAACGTTATTGTTTAAGCGCGCTTAATATGTATTTAAGTTAGGGTAACGTTTTTGATATAAGATATATTATGTCACTCACACGATAAAATATATTCTTATGCAGGCTTAAAACTCTGCTATCACGCGAAAATAATAGCGTTAAGTAAAGGGTAAAATAACCTGATTTATTTCCATTGGTGCTACGACGTCAGCATGATTTTGCGACAGCAAAAAATTCACGGGGAGAATGAATAAAAATCGTTAGTCGGGCGTTTACTGACGTCACTTCCTTCTTACCCTGGAGCTTTATATGAACACGACCTCGTTTCGTTTGATCCCGGTGCTGATTTTTTCCCTGCTGTCCCCCCTGGCGCTGGCAATGGGCAATAATAGTACCGAGAGCAAAACGCCCGATTGTCCTTCCGGACAGGTGTATGACAGCGCCACCCAGAAATGCGTGCCGGACAAGAGCAGCAGCCTCAGCGACCAGGACAAAACCAACTATGCGTACCATCTCGCGAAAAAAGGCGAGTACCAGGCGGCGCTGAACCTGCTTGATTCGCTGAAAAATGGCAATACGGCTGAAGCGTGGAACTATCGCGGGTTCGCCACGCGCAAGCTTGGCCGCACGGACGAAGGGATTGGTTACTACCAGCGCGCGCTGGCTATCGCACCGGATTATGCCAAAGCCCGGGAATACCTCGGTGAAGCGTGGATGGTAAAAGGACGTCCTGACCTCGCGAAAGAACAGCTGAAGGTGATTGCCGGTATTTGTGGCCAGTCCTGCGAGGAGTACCGTGACCTGCAGGCCGCCATCAACGGGCATCCGGAATCCTGATTTTCTCGTGGAGGGAAAACACATCGCTACCAGTGAGGTTCGTCAACAGTTAGCCGCACACCTGCCGCGTCTCTGGCGCTATGGGCTGGTGCTGTCGCGAAACAGGGATATCGCCGAAGAGCTGGTTCAGTCCACCTGCGTGCGTGCGCTTGAACGGAGCAGCCAGTATACGCCGGGCACGCGCATCGACAGGTGGCTGTTCGCGATACTGCACTCCATCTGGATCTCTGAGCTTCGGGCACGACACGTGCGTCAGGGGCAGGGATTTGTGGCCAGCGACGAGCTTCTGGCGCCGGATACCCGCGAACAGGATGAGACGCGTCTGCATTATCTGAAGGTGATGCAGCGCGTCAACGCGCTGCCTGAAGCCCAGCGCAACGCGGTATTTTTGGTTTATGTCGAAGGCTTTACCTACCAGGAGGCGGCGGACACTCTGGCGGTACCTGTTGGTACCGTGATGAGCCGGCTGGCGACGGCGCGGGCTCGGCTTGCCAGGTCCGCTGATGCACTGCCTCCGGCAAAGGAGAAACGCTCTTGAACTCGCACCGTTTTGCACCGCCCTATAACGACGACGCTATCGTGGCATGGATAGATGGCGAGATGTGCCGCGCCGACGCGCAGCAATTTGAAGAACAGTTGAAAAGTGACGAACGCCTCTCCGGGCGAACTAACGAACTGATGAAAAGCAGCCAGGATTTCGCCGGGGCGTTTGCCCCCCTGCTGGATGAGGCGCCACTTGAGGCAATGCAGGCGCGTCTGGCGGCACTTCCCGATCCACAATCCTCCACGCCGGCTGGCGTCAGCAGGCGGGCGCTGATCGCCGCGTCGGCCAGCTTTTTGATGGTCGGATCCGGGCTGGGCTACCTGCTGCGGCCCGCTTCCGCGCCAGCGGATGAGAACGCTCATATTCGCGACCTCGAAGCGCAATATATGTCCCTGTACAGCGTTGAGACGCTGCTGGATATGGACAGCGCAACGCCGGTCCTGCAGCGCGGGCTGGAACGAGCCTCGCAGGACATCGGCATCAAGCTGCACATGTCGCAGCTTGTCCTGCAGGGGGCAGAGCTGAAAATGGTGCGAATGCTGCGCTATGAAACCACCTCGATCGCGCAGATTGCCTGGATCAATGCTGACTACGGTCCGATGGCGCTCTGTATCTCTCCTGTAGATGAGAAGACTATGGCCTCTCTGCGCCAGGAGCAGCGGCACGGCATGAACCTGGCGTGGTGGCAGGAGGCGGGCTACCAGTTTGTCCTGATTGGCCGCAACCCGCCGTCTCACCTGCGGGGAAACGCGGAGCAGCTACAGCGCCTCATCTCAGGATGACGGCACGTCGTTCGTCTGAATGGCAATAGCGATGGCAATACGATCGTCCACGACCAGCGCAAACTTATCCATCCCGTAGGCCGCGCGCGAGATCGCCGTCGTGGCATCCAGCGTGAGGGCCTGCGCGTGCGGGTCTTTCACGATGGCCTCCAGGATCACCGGGCGGGCGATGTTTCGTACGGTCAGCGTGCCGAACACCCTGAACCGCCCGTCGCCCTGGGCGACCACGCGAGAGCTGATGAACTCGATAGTTGGATAACGCTCGGATTCAAAAAACATATCGCTTTTCAGCTGCCAGGTGAGCAGCTTGTTTGAGGCTACGAGAGTCGCTACGGGAATGGTGACGTGAATATGGTCGTCGACGTCGTTTTCCGGGTTGAGCGTCACGGCGCCCGTCACGCCACTGAACGTCGCCCAGGAGAGGATGCCGCCGAAGGCATGCCACGACAGCCGAATGGCGGTGTTATTGGTGTCAATTATGTAGCTCTTCGGGGCAGCCATCGCCCACGGACAAATCAAAACAAGCACTATCACCAGGCGTCGAAGCATCTCAGGATCTCTTTTAGGGGGGCAGGGAGTAAACGCGTCACCCCCGGGATCTATTCGGCTTTGTTGACGTTATTTCAACCGGAGCGCGATAATCGGACCTGGTGACAAGTGTAGCCTTGAGAACGCAGAGCTGCGGGGAATAAAAAAGGCCGCTTGCGCGGCCTTTCGAAGGGATTATTCAGTGACTTTCTTTTCCAGCTCGCTGGCACCTTCTTTGGTTTTGTTCCAGCCTTTCTCAGCGCCTTCTTTGGTGGCATCCCACCCTTTCTCGGTGCCTTGTTTAGTTTTATGCCAGGCTTTCTGGGAATCTTCGCTGACCTTGCTGCCCAGGCTTTCGCTTTTACCCTCCGCAGCATGCTTCTGTTTCAGCTTCAGCTCTTCACCTTTGTTCTGCTCTTCGTGCAGTTTTTGCTTCGCCTCGTTGGCGTTTGCGTTCGCCGCAGCGACGGTATCGTCAGTTGCATGTGTGGTCGCAGCAAATACTGGGGAAGCCAGCAGAACGGCAGATAATGCGATAATTGTTTTTTTCATAATATCCTCATTTAACGTTATCGGTTATGAGCGTGATTCAGCATGGCACAGGCGAAACGGGATGGCTTTAGGAAAAAACTGTAATGAGATCAATGTTCCCTGAAGAGGGATATTTCGCCTGAGGATTATCCAAAGGATAAAAAGCCTATTTCAGCAAGGGCGGCGAGGGTCAGGAGAATGAAGATAATAACGGTTATGGGTCTGTACATGGTGGGGTTCCTTCCGGGTTGAGCGGCTATTCCGTAGCGCTGGGTGGTGTGGGTAATTTTGCACAGGAGAAGGGGGAAGGGGTTGATGTTTGTCAAAGGGATGGAAGGAACCGTGGGCATGGGGCACAAAAAAGCCCGCAGGGCTTGCGCCGTGCGGGCTTTCAGGACTTCATCAGTCGACTCTGGTGATCGCCGATGGAGAATTTTGGTGCTGGCGGGAGTTGAACCCGCGTCCGAAATTTCTACATACTATTAATTAACCAGAATAAACAGATATTTATCAATAGTATCAGTAAGATGGCTTTATGCTGTTTTAGGCATTTTTACATCATTTGACTTCTTTGTCGCCACTTTGCCGCCATTGGTTTTTTTCGCAACGTCAGGGCTTATATATTTATCCCAATGCGGAGAGTAAATCGAGTAATCTAGTTTAATATATTTATCAAAATAGAATCTAAAATCTGTTTCATATATATAATTAATTATATTTTCATATGGCTCTAATTCAGCACCATAAATTATGGTTTTTATTTTTCTTGTTAGGTAAATACTTGCTTCTACGAATTCAAGAAATGCATTTTCTTCGTGAGCAAAGGTAACAATACTATATTCATTGATCGATATTTCAAATCTTGCTCTCATGATACTATCAATACAAAGCTTCTCGAAAATCATAGCTATTTTGTTAGAAATAGAGTTTATAATTCGAAGATACTCTAGCGGTTTTTTTTCTGGATTTAACTTCCTGGGTTTTAATGCATTATCTATATCTCTTAGTAATCCTTCTATTTCTTTTAGGAAATTGCTGCTTGGTTCAAATTCGGATAAGTTATGTGTGGCTGAGTTTGGGTATATTTTTTTGTAAAGTAAGTACGGGTTTGTTATCTTGACTTGATCAGTGGTTGCTATTTTTTCATTATCAATCACAGCGGATGAAACGATGCTACCATCGTTATTAGATAGATTTAAAATTTTAAAGGTAGCTAAGTGATTTATTTTCTCAATGAAGTTTTTTTCATGAGCAAAATGTCTATCGATAGAGTTTTTACTTTCAGCGGCTTGTATTTGTGCTTCGGTTTGAATTGTTCGATGAATGTTGTTTACTATTGATGCGAGAGGAACTGAACTTGCAAGTAGCAATAAAGGAAATTTGCTGATTTCATAGAATCTATAATATCCGTGAGCGTTAAGCACAGGCGTTTTTCCAACCCAACAAAAGTAACCAAAATAGAAGAATGAAAAAATTGGAAGCAATATAGATAACCAAAATAATTTTTGACGGTATAGGTTTTTTTTGTCTAACTTGTACCACCCCCTCAAAATGGAAATTATTAAAATCAATGCCATTATTGATGCATAAATATAAATATATATATAGTCGGGATATATTTTCATATGTAATTAATATTATTTAGTGGATTTTTAGTTACAGCATCTTCAAGATGCTCGGGGGAAAAGTGTGCGTATATCATTGTCATCTTGATATCTGAGTGACCAAGGATGTCCCTTAAAACGAGGATATTTCCGCCGTTCATCATAAAATGGCTGGCGAATGTATGGCGCAGAACGTGAGTACATTGACCCTCTGGCAAATCAATACCGGCTCGCTTCACTGCCCGCTCAAAGGCTTTTCTACATGGACTGAATAGCTTCCCTCTGTTTTTGGGGAGTTCGTCGTACAGTTCATGAGATATCGGTACGGTCCGGTTTTTCTTGCCTTTGGTCTTTGTGTAGGTGAGCCGATATTTCGATAACTGATGACCCTGCAGGTTTTCGGCTTCACTCCATCGCGCGCCGGTGGCTAGACAAATCTTTGCGATCATTAACAGGCTGGGGCTTTGAGAATCAGCGCAGGCATCAAGCAGGCGTTTGATTTCGTCCAGGGCCAGGAACGCCAGTTCCCCCTCTGCGATTTTGAATGTTGGTAGCCCGGCGAGCGGGTTAGGCGCTGACCAGTGGCCCAGCTTTTTCAGGGTGCCAAAAACGGATGATAAGTTACGCTGTTCCAGGTTTACCGTGCGGGGCTTTACTGGCGACATTAGCGTGCCGTCTTCGTTACGTATCTCACCTTTTAATCGTGCTTCACGATATTTAGTAAAATCACCGGCGGTTAACTCAGAGGCGACGGGATCGCCCAGGCCATTGCAGATAATGTTCAGTTTCGCCATTAGGCGCTTGGGGTCTGCGAGCGTCTGGCCGTAAAGAGAGTGCCACTGCTCAATCAATTCTGACAAACGCCGCCGATCTTCCTTTTCACCCAGCCACGGCTTTTTGTTCACTTCATCCATAGTGAACTTTTCGAATGCTACAGCCTCGCCCTTAGTCGCAAATTGCTTACGCACGCGCTTGCCGTCGCGCCCGTTCGGGTAGCATTCACACAACCATTTTCCATTTGGCTGCTTTCTGATAGTCATAATTAGATACTCTTGATCACTTTTACAGCTCGTCCGATAGCTTCGATATCATCTACTGCGCATTCAAAAGAGGCTTCGTCCTGATGGACCGCTAATTTGTTTCCTGGAAGCCGCGTTAATTTCACGATGGTCTTAACCCCATCAATATCAACGAGCCATAGTCCATTTGTAATCTGTTTCAGAGATTGATCGACTACATAACTTTCATGAGCATTGTTCACGAATAAACAATGAACAGGTTCGTTAGGGAGAATGATGTGATCGAGATGAATATCGTCATTATCGATTAAGGTGCCATTTTCTAGCGTTACTTGCTTGATAGATGGCGCGACGAGTTTGGCAAGTGGACGAATTGCAGGGGTGGTCTCATTATGAGGTTTTTTTGTATCCTCGTTTTGAGTGTACATCTCACCGTGGCCCGTAGCCAACCATAGCAAGGAAACCCCTGTTTCGAGCGCGCACTGAATTACCCAGTCAGCAGGAAAGCTGTCACGTAATAGCCTGTTTGACATGGTGCTTTTTGAAACACCAAGCTGCTCGCTTAGAGACTGCTTTGTCTTAAGTCCATACGCTTTTAGCAGTCGCTCGATAGCTTCTCTACCCCCTGAATCGGCACCCATTGAAATACTCGCCATTGAAAAACTCCATTTGACAACCTTGAATCGGGATCGTAATGTTGCGCTAACTCTTGATGTGAGGTCTTGAGAGTCGGCATAAAACGACATAAAACGCATCTAAACCGAGAGATACTGCCCTATGAGCACAGATATTTCAATTCGTGTACCAAAAGAGATGGCTACGCCTGCAGAGTTTGCGGAGTGGGAAGGTATTTCCCGTGGCTCTGTATACCAAAAAATTCACCATGGTCAGCTTGCTAAGTACATGGTTAAAAAAGAAAAAAACAAAGGTCGCGTAAGCCTGCGTTATCTAATGTACAAAACCGATCAGGTCCGTGAGTCTCTTGGTCATTCCAACTTCCGCGTCATTGTTGGTCAGTAAGTTCGATTATGAGAACTTTTTAAGGGGCTCACATGTTTGATTATAAAATTTCCAAACATCCACACTTTGAAGAGGCTTGCCGGGCTTTCGCACTGCGTCACAACATGGCGAAGCTGGCAGAACGCGCGGGAATAAATGTCCAAACGTTGCGCAACAAACTGAACCCGGACCAGCCGCATCAGCTCACACCGCCTGAAATCTGGCTGCTTACCGATCTCACTGAGGACTCAACCCTGGTTGATGGCTTCCTGGCACAGATTCACTGCCTACCATGTGTGCCGATGAACGAAGTGGCAAAAGAGAAATTGCCGCACTACGTCATGAGCGCCACCGCTGAGATTGGACGAGTTGCCGCCGGTGCCGTTACTGGCGATGTGAAAACAACCGCCGGGCGCCGTGACGTGATCAGCAGCATCAATTCAGTAACTCGTCTGATGGCACTGGCTGCCGTTTCCATGCAGGCCCGCCTGCAGGCCAACCCCGCAATGGCAAGTGCGGTGGACACCGTAACGGGCCTTGGCGCTTCGTTCGGCATCATCTGAGGTGATTATGCTGACTAAAGAACCGTCATTCGCATCGATTTTAGTTAAACAAAGCCAGGGTATGCACTGCGGCCATGGCTGGATTATCGGGAAAGATGGCAAGCGCTGGCACCCGTCCCGCTCTCAGGATGAACTGCTGGCAGGGCTGACCACTACCAAACGGGGGAAACCATGGCTATTGAAGGCGCTGCGGCGACTGTTCCATTAAGCCCGGGCCAACGTATGGAAGGGCTGAACCGAATAGCGGAATTAAGGGCGAATGTGTTTGGTCTGAATATTGAGCCAGAGCTTGAAAGGTTTATTAAAGATATGCGCGACCGTCGCGATATAAACCATAAACAAAATGAGCGCGCACTGGCTGCCATATTCTTTATGGCAAAAATTCCGGCAGAACGTCACGGCGTCAATATTAGTGATCTGACTACTGACGAAAAGCGGGAGCTGGTTAAAGCAATGAATCATTTTCGTGCAGTGGTGAGCTTATTTCCCAAACGGCTAACCATGCCGAATTAACCCACAACAGAAATTAATGGCGTAAACCCGCCGGGCATTTTTTTGCCCAAATTCAGGAGAAAGAAGAATGCAGAAAGAATTACCAAAAATGTTTGTAGCCGAAACCGATCCGCTAATGGCGGTGAACGATATTGCCAAACGTGAGGAGCGTAAAGGCCGCGCGCTTGCAGTTTCAATCCGCCTTGAGGCGCTGGCAACCCACATCACCAACAAAGGGTTAAACGGTGTTGAAGCAGCTGAACTACTGCGCTGCGAAGCAACCCGCTACGAAAACGAATCTCAGGAGCTCCACTAATGGCTGACTCTATGGACCTCGTACAACAGCGCGTTGAAGAAGAACGCCAGCGCCACATCCACACTGCCCGCAACAGAGCGCCGGGCGTTTCCCGTGTGCTTTGCATCGAATGCGATGCGCCGATCCCTCCAGCTCGCCGCCGCGCTATTCCGGGCGTGCTGTGCTGTGTGACCTGTCAGGAAATCGCAGAGCTTAAAGGCAAGCACTACAACGGAGGTGTTGTATGAGCACTATCCTGAAATGGGCGGGAAACAAAACCGCCATCATGTCCGAACTCAAAAAGCACCTCCCAGATGGCCCTCGACTGGTTGAACCTTTCGCAGGTTCCTGCGCTGTGATGATGGCAACAGACTATCCTCATTATCTTGTCGCGGATATTAATCCTGACCTTATAAATCTTTATCAGGTGATTAAAGAAGACGTTAACAGCTTTATTCATTTGGTAGAGCATATATTCTCCAAGTTCACCACGGAAGAAGATTATTATAAATGCCGCCAGTTTTTTAACACTGTACCCCTGGAGCCAAAAGAAAAGGCAGCTTATTTCCTTTTCCTTAATCGTCATTGTTATCGCGGTTTGTGCCGTTATAACCAGCGCGGTCTTTTCAATGTTCCATATGGTAATTACAAAAAGCCTTATCTGCCTGTCGATGAAATACGTGCATTTGCTGAAAAGGCTGTGCGCGCGACGTTCATTTGCGCCAGTTATGACGAAACGCTGGCAATGCTGCAGGCGGGTGATGTTGTCTACTGCGATCCGCCTTATGACGGTACTTTTAGCGGTTATCACACTGCCGGGTTCTCTGATGATGACCAGTATGATTTGGCATCTATTCTGGTGCGCCGGTCATCAGAAGGCCATCCGATCATCGTGTCCAATAGCGACACCCGCCTGATTCGTTCGTTTTATCGAAAATTCACCCTTCACCGCATCAGCACAAAACGCAGCATTGGCGTTGCCGCGGGCGAAGGGAAAAAAGCTGACGAGCTCATTGCGGTGCTTAAACCAAAGATGTGCGTAAGCGTCGATCCAGGTGGCCCTGATTGCTCTGTTGTATGGAAGGTGCCTGCGTGAAAGGGGCGCAGCTCGGGGCCCATCATTTTCACGGGACGCCTGTTTGGGGGAGTGCCGGTGATGTTCATCGCATTGCGGTGAGCGGAGCCGGTGCTTTCGTTTCATATGTACGCCCGGACCAGATTGCAGCATCTCTCAATTTTGCCGCCGCAGTGGGTATTGATAACGGAGCATTTTCAGCATGGATGCGGGGCCTGGTTATTAACTGGTGCGAATTCTATGAGTGGCTGCTTGGCTATTACCACCATCCTAAAGTGGCTTTTTTCGTGATCCCTGACGTTGTGGAGGGGGGAGAAAGTGATAACGATGCACTGATTCGTCAGGTTCCTCGCATGTTTCGGGATAAGGCAGTTCCTGTCTGGCATCTGCACGAATCTATAGATCGTCTGGTTGAGCTTTGCCGCGAATGGCCCCGGGTTTGTTTTGGATCATCTGGAGAATATGCGGTTATCAGGACAGAGCGCTGGCATCGTCGTATGCAGGAGGCTTTCGAAACTATTTACTGCAAATATACCTTTCAAACCAGAGTTCATGGCCTGCGTATGCTGGATGGGCGTGTGATGGGCAATTATCCACTCGCCACCGCTGACAGCACGAATCTGGCCTGCAATGTACCTAAATTCAACTCTAAATATCCTGAACTAACCAGGGCTATCCGCGAGGCTGAGTATTCACGCGGTCTTAGCGAAAAAGAGCTCAAAGCCGTAATTTTGAAAAACCGTTGCGCCATTCTTAAAGGCGCTATCGAGGCAGTGCGGCCGCCCTCTATCTCTGAATGGTCCTCAAAAGGGTTGCAGCCTTTCCAGCTTGAACTGGAGATCGCATGAGCAATTACCGCTATTCCTGGAATGCTGAAAAGCAAGCGGTTAACCCTTATCTGGATACAGATAAGCGTGCCACTTCATCCGTGCTTTCAAACCTGATTACTCTCTATGCTGCAGATAACGAGCAGGAACAGCTGCGCCGCGAAGCCCTGAGTAATGAGGTCTGGGAACGCTATTTCTACAATGAATCCCGCGATCCTGTTCAGCGGGAAATGGAGCAGGACCAGCTGATAAGCCGCGCCAAAATGGCCCGCGAACAGCAGCAATTTAATCCCGATCTGGTCATCGTTGCTGACTTGAGCGCCCAACCGGCGCACATCAGTAAGCCGCTGCTTGAACGGATAAAATATTTCGAGGGCCTGGGCAAGCCGAAGGCATATTCCCGCTATTTGCGTGAAACCATCAGGCCGTGCCTTGAACGCTTGGAGCGCGTGCGTACCAGCCAGGTTTCTGCGTCATTCCGTTTTATGGCGAGCCACGACGGGCTGGAGGGCCTGCTGGTTCTGCCGGAAATGAACCAGAAGCAGGTCAAGCGGTTATCTACCCTGGTGGCGGCACACATGAGCATGTGTCTGGATGCTGCCTGCGGTGAGCTGTTTACGGATGAAGACGTTACGCCGGAAGAGATCCGCCGGTCATGGGAAAGGGTGGCCGCTGAGGCCATGCGCCTTGATGTTATCCCGCCTGCTTTCGAGCAGCTGCGCCGTAAAAAGCACCGCCGTAAGCCGGTTCCATACGAGCTTATTCCGGGCTCGCTTGCCCGTTTGCTTTGCGCGGACTGGTGGTATCGCAAGCTGTGGCAGATGCGGTGTGAGTGGCGGGAAGAACAGTTGCGCGCTGTCTGCCTGGTTAACAAAAAAGCGTCCCCGTATGTCAGCTATGAAGCTGTGATCCATAAACGCGAACAGCGTCGCAAATCACTAGAGTTTTTCCGCTCGCATGAGTTGGTTAACGCCGAAGGTGACACGCTGGATATGGAAGAAGTGGTAAACGCCAGCAGCAGCAATCCGGCGCACCGGCGCAACGAAATGATGGCCTGCGTTAAGGGGCTGGAGCTGATCGCAGAAATGCGTGGTGAATGCGCCGTGTTCTATACCATCACCTGCCCGTCACGCTTTCACGCAACGCTCAATAACGGCAGGCCGAACCCGAAATGGACCAGTGCCACGGTCCGCCAGAGCAGCGATTACCTGGTGAATATGTTTGCCGCCTTCCGTAAGGCTATGCACAAAGCCGGGCTGCGCTGGTATGGCGTTCGCGTTGCTGAGCCACATCATGACGGCACCGTACACTGGCACCTGCTTTGCTTCATGCGCAAAAAGGACCGCAAATCCATCACCGCGCTGCTGCGTAAATTCGCCATTCGTGAGGACCGGGAGGAGTTGGGCACCAATACCGGGCCGCGATTGAAGTCTGAGCTTATTAACCCGCGCAAGGGGACACCGACCAGCTATATCGCCAAATACATCAGTAAAAACATTGACGGGCGCGGACTGGCGCAGGAAATCAGTAAAGAAACGGGCAGATCGCTGCGCGATAACGCTGAGAACGTAAACGCCTGGGCTTCGCTGCACCGTGTACAGCAATTCCGCTTCTTTGGTATTCCTAGCCGCCAGGCATACCGTGAGCTACGCCTGCTGGCCGGTCAGGCTGCCAGGGCGCAGGGTGACAAGAAGGCAGGCGCGCCGGTACTGGAAAACCCGCGTCTGGATGCTGTATTAGCCGCAGCGGATGCTGGTTGTTTTGCCACCTACATCATGAAACAGGGCGGCGTCCTGGTACCCCGTAAACATCACCTTGTCAGAACTGCCTATGAGCTTAACGACGAACCGAGCACCTACGGCGATCACGGTGTTCGTATTTATGGCATCTGGTCCCCGATCATTGAGGGCCGGATCTGCACTCATGCAGTGAAGTGGAAAATGGTTCGTAAAGCCGTTGACCTTCAGGAGGCGACAGCCGACCAGGGCGCTTGCGCCCCTTGGACTCGTGGCAATAACTGTCCCCCTGTTGAAAATCTAAACAAATCAGGGGGGGATTTACCCGATATTAAAACCATGGGGGAAAAGGAACTGCAGGAATATCTCCACAATATGGGCCTGAAGGAACGGCGGGAACTGACAGCCAGGTTAAGACTGATAAAACCGAAGCGGAAAAAAGCATACAAACAGAGTATTTCTGAGCAGCAGCGCCTGCAGCTTCAGGCAGAACTGAGTTCCAGAGGGTTTGATACAAGTAATGCGGAAGTGGATCTGCTTTTGTGTGGCGGTAGTATCCCGTCTGGAGCAGGGCTGCGCCTGTTTTATCGGGATCAGCGTTTGCAGGAAGATGATAAATGGCGCCGGTGGTACTAAGGCGCCTTAGATTGAAAGGTTACAAGCCAGCCAGACTCTTACCGCGAATGCGTGCAACTTCATACTTCAGTTCAGCCGCCTTGGCCTCGCAGAGCCTTAAGGATTTTAGCCATTGTTCTGTTGTAGGTTTACCAAATATGTCTTCCATCACTACAACCAAGTAAAGGCAGCGGCCAGTGCCTAGTTCACCTGCAACCAGGCAGGCAGCGTTAGTCCTGCCATAAGTTCAATACATGCTTTACGCATCGATTTTTTCCTCATTCCGTTGTCTCTTGTAAAGCATCGCACTTGAGCCATCTGTTTGAAACATAGAAAAAACAATTTACATTTGGTGGGTAATTTTATACTGTGTTTATATACAGTTGTTTTGATTGGAGGGGAAAATGCAGGACTATTTTTTGGAGTCGTTGAAACTCCAGCGCATTGATTTTTTTGTGAAGCTTGTAGCGGCCAGTGAATGCGATGATGAAGAAAAGCGGCTGGCTATCCAGTGGGTTTCGGAGCTGACTGATGAGTTGATGGCGAAAATACGTACTCATGAGTACAACCGTTCCATGGATCTCCCCAGTTAGGCATAGGAACGTTGCTGGCGTTAGGACTTGATTCTGACGCTAGCAAGGTTGAACAACGAGCGATGCGAGGCGTTAGTGCCGTTGTGCATGTCTATGCTGCATGAAAACGCATGATCGTTAGAGGATCGTTTTTGCTGAGGCCTGCCAGAACTGGCGGGCTTTTGCTTATGTCATGCAGGTGCATGAAAACCACCCCATAAAGCGGGCAGGCGTGGCGGGGCTACGAGCGCGCGCTTTACGTGCAGAATCAATTATCTTGAGTTGCTTTTGCTATAACACTGAATTACATTAGTCAAAGTGCTTAAAATGCGATTTTTTCGCAAAAAAGAGGGTTAGAGATGCTGGTTGCGTTTAGTTTAGAAAATTACAAGAGCTTTCGTGAAAGACAAGTTCTTAGTTTTGCTTCCTCGATTGGGGATGAACACCCTGAGCATATCGTTACACTGGCGAATGGTCTAAGAGTTAACAGATTTGCGGCATTGATTGGTGGAAATGGAGTAGGTAAGACACAATTAATAAATGCTATCAATGAATTTGCGAATTCAATTCATAATGACACATTACATAAATTGCATCAGCCATTTCTCTTAAACAAGCAATGCCGTAATAAACCTACCTCATACGAAGCAATATTGATTGATGAAGAACAAGATAATTTCATTCGTTACGGTGTTTCAGTTCTGAACGAAGTTATTGTAGATGAATACTTATATGTTAGGCCCATAAAAAAAGGAGCAAGAGAACAGTGCATTTTTACGCGCGATAAAAATGGGGTCGTATTCAAAAAGACCGAGTTTAAAAAATATGAATCATTGATTGGACCGGTCTTAAGAGAAAGCGGAGCTGTTATCACTTTTGCTGTGTCATTAGAGATCGATGCACTTGTTCAGACTAGACGTTGGGCTTTAAAGCAATTGCCATATTACTCTGAGAAATTCAAAAACCCGAGCTTGAAGTTTGTCGAAGGACAACTTAGACGACAGTTATTGGGCGATGAAGGGAATGAAAAATTAAACGAAAGTGGCCAGAGGATTATAAAAACTTATAATGATATGGTTATACAATCTCCTCTTCATATTGATAAGGTCGACTTTGTAAGGTTTGGTGAAGATAATGAATATAAATTTGTTTATCTGATAAAAAATGACGATGGCGATTTTACTCGAATTGGACCTGATAGGAGGGATGAGTTCTTTTCCCAAGGGACGCTTAATGTTTTAACATTCTTAGCAATATTGATTTGGGCGAGTGAATACAATTTTACACTTTATGTTGATGAAATAGACTCCTCTATACATTATTCATTAGCAAGTGCTTTAATAAGGAAAATATTTGATAAGACTTGTAAAGAGAATGGAGTCCAATTTATTATGTCTACACATAACATTCCTTTGTTAGATGAGGGTTTTAGAAGGGATGAGCTTAATATAATAGTTAAAGATTCGTCTAAGTCATCGATAATAGCCAATGCTGCGGAGTTTTCTGTAAGGAAAGATGCTAAGGTCTCCGCAAAATATTTGCGTGGTGAATTTGGATTGGTTCCAGCTTTTCTTGGTACAAAAAACTAAGCGCGAGAAAAACATGACTAACTTTCCTTATGATGGTGATTTTTCAACACCAAACAATTTAGAAATTACAGCTTTTTCTCAACTGAAGCCAAAAATCAAAGGGCGAAGAGTATGTGTTTTTTTAGGTGCTGGATTTTCAAAAGCTTGGGATGATAAATATCCTGTTAGTAATGAAGTTTTTTCTATATCTGAAGATGAGGCTTTAGAAAATAGTGATGAGTATGGCTTTTTCTCTTTGTTCGAAGGGCTTAAATTTAAATGGGCTGATGCAAATGCGAGTTTAGATGACAAGGCAAATGTTTTCAAGAGTTTTAAGTATGCTCTAGATGTATATAAACGATATCCTAGTCTATTGCCGTCGTATCTCGATAGGCACACGCTTGAGTTATTTGAATCGCAAGTGAAGTTATATATTAAAAACAAATTTTCGAAAAAAATTCCACCTAATGATTTAAAGTTGAATCAGAGTGCAAGGTTTGGGCAGAACAAAAATAGTATTATATCTTTCTTTAAGAGCTTTCAAGAAGCTGCAGTGTTTGATGTTGTGACAACAAACTACGATATAGTAATTGATAAGGTGCTAAATCATGCCTTCCCGGGGCGTTCCATTACAAGAGGATTCCCGGTACATAATAATAATGTTTTAATGTGTCCTCAGCCTAAGGGTATAGGGTTGTATAAGCTCAATGGTGGATTTGAAGTTGTGTCTGAGAAGGATGGCTTTAAGATTGATTATGATTCTTTGTCGAACGCAAAAATAGTTCCTAATATTATTTTGCCCTCAAATGAACAGGACTATGGAGATAAATATTTTAAGACGGCTTTCGTGAAATCATCGGGCCAGTTGAGACAGGCCGATCTTTTGATTTTTATAGGGTACTCATTCCCAAAAGAAGATTTTATTATCAATTTTCTTTTAAATACTTTTCTGGATGGTGATAGTACAGAGAAAGAGACTATTATCGTTGGGAGAAATAAGAATAGTGCCGTTGATACTCATCAACGTGCTTGTGAAGTGTTTAAAGAATTGAATGATAAGTCGGCATTATATTATTATGGCGGGAGTTTTTCTGATCTGTGTCGACAATGCTAATATAACTGGCCTGCGTTGCAGGCCTACGTTCTATAACTTATATTCTACGAAGTTAATAATGTCATCGCCAATAAATGAATTCAATTCTTGAATCATTCTCTGAAGTGGTATCAATTCATTTCTCACGAACACTAAACTCGCTTTTTCCACATCTCCAAACCCCCCTACATTACTCGGCATAATCCCCATCATCTGCGGTGGAACACGGTGCGCTGCCATCATGTCATCCCGGCTCACGTTCTTGATATTCAAAAACTCATCCTTTGCCGCCACCTCTGACAGTGGGATGATCTGAATTCCGTCCTTTTTGCCGTTAGGTGAGTACATAAACAAGTTGCGGAAGTTGCCCGGCCCTTTGGCGCTTTTCATGGCCTGACGGATGTTGTTCACGTCCTCCTGGTTCTGCGCTGCATCGGTCATGTACATGATGAATCCCGCATGGCTGCCGTTGATGTAATACTTGCGGCGAAACAGCGTGGCGGACTCATTCAGCAGGGCGGAAGGGATGGCTGACAAGTATTCCGGCAGGCCGTAAATCTCCTGGTTCAGGTCCGGCTCCATAAGGTGAAAGATACTGCCTTTAGTGAACTCGTAGGGCTGCGTGGTCAGGCCGTATTGCACAAACCAGTAGGTATCCAGATCCACGCCGCGCCGGGTGTATTTCGCTAGTGATGGTTCCAGCGACAGAATGCCGCCGAGCCGGTTCGTTCGTTTCTCCAGATAAGCGTTACCAAATACCAGATAGTCCTGCACAAAGCGGCTGAACGCCTGCTGGCTCAGTAGTGGATGCGGGATAAAGGTGCTGGTCAGAATATTGCGTTTAACGGCAATCGGTGAGCTGTGGTGCACGGCGGCACGGTAGGTGCGAGCCAGCCCATCAAAACTGACCGGCGGTTCATACCATCTGTCCATCTGTACGCATTCTACATAGTCCAGCAGCTCGCGGCGGTCCAGCACCGGGATCGGATCGCCAAAGCTGAATGCTTCTGCCGATACGCCGCTGCTCTTTTGGATGCTTTGTTTAACTGCAGCTCGGTTTTTATTCCTATTGCCCATCAAAAAATCTCCACAATGTTGCTTGTATTGGCGGCTTCGCCCTGCAACGGTTCGTTAAATAGGGCGTGCATCGTTGCCCAGGCTAGGTCTGCATGGCTGGCCTCTTCGCTGCGACTGGCTTCGTAGGTCGGACGGTTTCCGCTGGCGGTGGTGGCGCGGCGGATAGCCATGAAAGACTGAGCGATATCGGTGTGTCCGGCGTCAAACTCCAGACGGCGGTGGCTGATAATGTCGTAGGCCTTGAGCACCAGGGCGTTTTTGACGTTGGGGTTGTAGACGAACTCGCGCACGGCAGGGAAGAACGCCTTCACGTTCTCATACACGCCGTGGCCGACGCCGGTGGAGTCGATGCCGATGTAGGTCACGTTGTACTGCTGCGTCAGTTTTTTGATGGCGTCTGCCTGAGCGCGGAAGTCCATCCCGCGCCACTGGTGACGCTCCAGAATGCGGAACTTGCCGCCCGGCACCGTGGGCGGAGCCATGACCACGCAGCCTGCGCTGTCGCCATTCTGCGTGCCTTTCGCCGGGTCATAGCCGATCCAGACTTCGCGCCAGCCAAACGGGCGCAGCGCTAGGGAGTGAAAATCAGACCAGACTTCCCAGCTGTCCACCATGCAGGCCTGTAGCTCGCTGAGCGGAAACACTGACGCCAGATCGTCGATAAACTCACACATCAGCAGGTTCTGATACTCATCTGGGCTATACTCCATGCGCAGCTGGTCCAGGTCGAACAGGTTACAGCCGCCGCGCACCGCATCCTCCACGGTGACGATCTGGCGGTACTGGCCGTCCGGGCAAAGCAGGCCCGGGGCCAGATTGCCGTGGGTCAGGTCAATATCCACCTTGTCCGCTTTGGCGCGGCCCCGGTTGAACAGCGCGCCAGACCAGAACGGATAGGCGCTGTGGGTCAGGCTGGACGGCGTGGAGAAGTAGGTCTGCCGCCATTTCTTGTGAATGGCCATGCCGGAGGCCACCTTGCGCAGTTCCTGGAATTTCGGTATCCAGAAATATTCATCCAGGTACAGGTTGCCGTGATAGCTCTGCGCCGTGCGGGCGTTGGTGCCGAGGAAGTACAGGCACGCGCCGTTGCTGAGCGTCATCGGGTCGCCCTTCAGCTCCACATCCACCTCTTTTGCAAAGTCGATGATGTACTGCTTGAAGACGTGCGCCTGCGCCTTGCTGGCTGAGAGAAAAATCTGGTTGCGACCGGTGGTGATGGCGTCAATCAGCGCCTCCCGGGCAAAAAAGAAGGTCGCTCCGATCTGGCGCGATTTGAGCAGGTTGCGGATACGGTGGCGGTTGCCTGCCTCGTACCAGTGGCGCTGGTAGGCGAACATCGAGCTGTGGAAAACCTCCTGCAGCTTATCGATCTGTTCGTCGGTGAAAACGTTCTTTTCTGGCTGGCGGCGCGGGCCTTTGTTGCGGTTGGCAACCTTCGGATTTAAATCAGCCTCGTTCCCGCCGTCGTTAAATTTACCGATCCGGGCGTGGCGCTCCGACTGGCGCGCCAGCAGGTCAATTTCCTTGAAGTCTTTCCCTTCTTTTTGCTCCTTCATAATGAGCTGGCAGTAGCGCGCGGCGGTGGTGAGCTGCATCTGATCCAGCGGTCCATACTCGCCCCACTTGTCGCGCTTTTTCCAGCTGTGCACGGTTGCAACTTTCTCGCCCAGCATTTCTGCAATGCGGGCTACTCGGTATCCCTGAAAGTACAGCAGCATGGCCTGCCGACGGGGATCATGGTCTGCTGGGGTCATTGTCGTGTTCATGGCCCAAACATACGGCCTTGCCCGGCGGCTTTCCCTGGCTGCGGTTTGTATGGCTGACCGTACAAGCGCTGCGCGTTGTTTCACTCCCCCCATCACCGCAAACATAAGGCTCCAGTAAGTAATTTCTAACGGAGCACGGCTCATGACAGTTAAAGCAAAACGTTTCCGCATCGGGGTGGAAGGTGCCACCACCGACGGGCGCGAAATCCAGCGTGAATGGCTGGTACAAATGGCAGCCAGCTACAACCCTGCGGTGTATACGGCGCAAATTAACCTTGAGCACATTAAAGGCTATTCGCCGGATGGCACGTTTAAGCGTTATGGGCATGTCACCGGCTTAACCGCCGAAGAAATCACGGAAGGGCCATTAAAAGGGAAAATGGCGCTGTACGCCGAAATTAACCCGTCGCCTGATCTGATTAGTCTGATTAAGCAGTGGCAAAAGCAATTCACCTCTATGGAAGTCAGCCCGAAATTTGCCGACACCGGCAAAGCCTACCTCGTCGGCCTAGCCGCCACTGACGATCCGGCTAGCCTGGGCACCGAGATGCTGGCTTTCAGTGCCACCGCCAACCAGAACCCGCTGGCTAACCGCAAGCAGAGTCCTGAAAACCTGTTTACCGCCGCCGAAGAAACGCTAATCGAACTGGAAGAAACCCAGGACGAAAAGCCGTCCCTCTTTGCCCGCGTTTCCGCGCTGTTTACCAAAAAAGAGCAGACCGACGATGCGCGTTTTTCAGACGTGCACAAAGCCGTCGAGCTGGTTGTCACCGAACAGCAGAACCTGAGCGAGCGCACTGATAAATCCCTGTCCGACCAGGACGCGCGCATTTCTGAGCTTGAATCCTCGCTGCAGGAGCAGCTGGCCGCCTTTGCCGAGCTTCAGCAGCAGCTGAGCCGTGAAGACAGCCGCAGAGATTACCGCCAGCGCGCGCCGGGCGGTGACGCACCGGCTGGCACCCTGACCAATTGCTGATGGAGCATAAAACCCGATGAAAAAGAATACCCGCTTTGCCTTTAACGCCTACCTGCAGCAGCTGGCGCGCCTGAACAACGTGGAAGTGGAAGAACTTTCCAGCAAGTTCACCGTGGACCCGTCCGTGCAGCAGACGCTGGAAGACCAGATCCAGCAGTCCGCTGCTTTCCTGACGCTGATTAACATCACGCCGGTTGCGGAACAGTCCGGCCAGCTGCTTGGCCTGGGCGTTGGCTCCACCATTGCCGGAACCACCGATACCACCACCAAAGAGCGCGAACCTACCGATCCGATGCTGATGGAGGACGTGGAATATAAATGCGAGCAGACCAACTTTGACACGGTGCTGACCTACGCAAAGCTGGACCTGTGGGCGAAATTCCAGGACTTCCAGGTGCGTATCCGTAACGCCATCGTCAAGCGTCAGGCGCTGGACCGCATCATGATCGGCTTCAACGGCGTGAAGCGTGCCAAAACCTCTAACCGCGCTGAAAACCCGCTGCTGCAGGACGTGAATAAGGGCTGGCTGCAGAAAATCCGCGAAGACGCGCCGGACCACGTTATGGGCAGCACCACCCAGGACGGCACCACCACCGCAGGCGCGGTGAAGGTGGGCAAGGGCGGCGACTATGCCAACCTGGACGCCGTGGTGATGGATGCGGTTAACGAGCTGATCGACGTGGTGTATCAGGATGATGATGAGCTGGTTGTTATCTGCGGCCGAGAGTTGCTGTCCGATAAGTATTTCCCGCTGGTTAACAAAGAGCAGGAAAACAGCGAGAAAATCGCCGCCGATCTGATTATCAGCCAGAAACGCATGGGCGGCCTGCAGGCGGTGCGTGCGCCGTTCTTCCCGGCCAATGCCCTGCTGATCACCCGTCTGGATAACCTGTCCATCTACTGGCAGGAGGACACCCGCCGCCGTTCTGTTATCGACAACCCGAAACGCGACCGGATTGAGAACTTCGAATCCGTCAACGAAGCGTATGTGATTGAGGATTATCGCTGCGCGGCCCTAGTCGAAAACATCACTATCGGTGACTTCAGCGAGCCAGTTGCAGTGCAGTCTGCGCCTGTGGAAGAACCCGCCGAAACAGAAACTGAGGAGTAACGCATGAGCCTGAGTCCCGCACGGCAGCACCGCCTGCGCATTCAGGCCGAACAGGCCGCCCGGGAGGGCGGCAGTGCTCGCCATGCGTCCGGCTATGACTTGATGCTGCTGCAGCTGGCAGAAGACCGCCGCCGCCTAAAGGGTATCCAGTCCACCGTGAAAAAGGCGGCAATCAAGGTGGAGCTTCTGCCGAAGTATGCCGCCTGGGCGGAGGGCGTGCTGGCTGCCGGAGGTGCGCAGCAGGATGACGTGCTGATGTACGTGATGCTGTGGCGTATCGATGCCGGTGATTATGCCGGTGCGCTGGAAATCGGGCGTCATGCGCTGCGCCATGGCTGGGTGATGCCGCTGGGCAACCGCAACGTGCAGACCGTTCTGGCGGAAGAAATGGCGGATGCCGCACAAAGCGCTCTGCTGGCCGCCGCCGGTTTTGACGCCGATCTGCTCCTGCAGACGCTTGAACTGACTACCGATCTGGATATGCCGGACCAGTCCCGGGCACGCCTGCACAAAGCCATCGGCGCGGTACTGACCGAAAGCAACCCGGCTTCTGCCCTTAATCATCTTACCCATGCGCTGCAACTCGATCCCCGCTGCGGCGTGAAAAAAGAAAAGCAGCAGCTGGAGCGCAGATTGCGCAGTGACAGCCGCTAACGAACGTGCCCCACGCACGGGCGGCACGGGGTGGCGAAAGGCACAGCCACATCAAAACCCCGTCCACCGCCCACTATTTCAGGAGAAAGCCGCATGCAGTTTGTTGCGCCAGAACAGGCACCGGAACAGGCGGACGTTATTAAAAATACACCGTTCTGGCCTGATGTGGACCTGTCGAAATTTCGCAGTGTGATGCGCACTGATGGCACGGTGACGCAGCCCCGTCTGAGGCAGGTTGCGCTGACAGCAATTTCCGAAGTTAACGCTGAGCTGTACGACTTCCGCAACCGCCAGCAGATGCTGGGCTACCGGGATCTGGCTGACGTGCCGGCGGAAATGCTGGACGGCAAAAGCGAGCGCATTCAGCACTACCTCAACGCCGTGTATTGCTGGGCGCGCGCCGTGCTCAATGAGCGTTACCAGGATTATGACGCCACGGCGTCCGGGGTAAAGCGAGGGGAGGAACTGGCGGAGGTCAGCGGCGATCTGTGGCGTGATGCCCGCTGGGCTATCAGCCGGGTGCAGGATGCACCGCACTGCACGGTGGAGCTTATCTGATGAAAGTGCGTGCGCATCAGTATGACACGGTGGACGCACTTTGCTGGCGCCATTATGGGCGCACGCAGGGAGTCACTGAACAGGTGCTGCAGGCGAATCCGGGGCTGGCTGAATATGGCCCCTTTTTACCGCACGGGCTGCAGGTGGAACTGCCGGATATCACGGCGTCAACCACTGCGCAGACTGTCCAGCTATGGGACTGAACTATGACGCTTGAACGAATCAGCGCCTTTATCACTTACTGCGTTGCCCTGCTTCTGGCATGGCTCGGCGATTTGTCTCTTAAAGATGTATCGACCATTACCGGTCTTGCGCTGGGGATTATTACTGCAGCGGTGACCTGTTATTTACGCTGGAAAGCCTACCAGCTGCTGCGGGACGGCAGAATATCCAGGGGGGAATATGAGTCCTTCAATCGTTAAGCGTTGCCTGGTCGGCGCGGTGCTGGCGATTGCCGCCACGCTGCCGGGCTTTCAGTTGCTTCATACCTCCGTCGAGGGGCTGAAACTGATTGCTGATTTCGAAGGGTGCCGCCTGCAGCCATACCAGTGCAGCGCCGGGGTCTGGACGGACGGGATCGGCAATACGTCCGGGGTAGTGCCGGGCAAAACCATAACGGAGCGACAGGCCGCGCAGGGGCTGATTAATAACGTGTTGCTGACGGAAAAAAGGATTGAAGCCTGCCTGCAGGTTAAGCCACCTCAGCATGTTTACGATGCCCTGATCAGTATCGGCTTTAATGTCGGAACGGGGGCAATCTGCCGGTCAACAATGGTTTCTTACATCAATCGCCAGCAGTGGTGGCAGGCGTGTAACCAGCTCCCCCGCTGGGTTTATGTAAATGGTCAATGGAATAAAGGGCTGGAAAACCGGCGCGCCCGTGAGCTTGCCTGGTGTCTTAAAGGGGCAGGGGCATGACGCGCGCGCTGGCGGTGATTCTGGCTCTGGTGCTGGTACTGCTGGGCTGGCAGTCATGGCGGCTTAATAATGCCGGTCACACCATCGGGACGCAGGCTGAGGCGCTTAAAAATAACAAGCAGGAGCTGGCGAAGAAAAACAGCCAACTCATCAGCCTGTCCATTCTTACTGAAACCAACAGCCGGGCGCAGATGCAACTTTATGCTGCAGCGGAGGAGACTTCCGCGCTGTTGCGGAGTCGCCAGCGCCGGATCGAGGAGTTAAAACGTGAAAACGAGGATTTACGCCGCTGGGCTGACACTCCTTTGCCTGCTGACATTATCCGGCTGCGGGACCGCCCGGCCCTCGCCGGAGGTGCAGCTTACCGTGAGTGGTTGTCCAAAAGTGACGCAATGCCGCCTGGACAGGACAGCGCCGCGCAGTAATGTGGATTTGAACCAAGTGCTGGATGAGACTGAGGCCGCCTGGGCAGTATGTGCCGACAAAGTGGACACGATCATAGCGTGTCAGGAGCGAGACAGTGAACAAGCCGCAGTCCTTACGCAACGCCCTGAATAAATCGGTGGCGTATGTCCGTGACAACCCGGACAAACTGCACCTTTTTGTTGATAACGGTTCGCTGGTCGCAACCGGCGCCCGTTCAATGTCATGGGAATATCGCTACACCTTAAACGTGGTGATTGAAGACTTTAGCGGCAACCAGAATTTAGTGATGGCGCCCGTATTGCTCTGGTTAATGACCAATCAACCGGACGCCATCAACAACCCGGAGCTGCGCGAAAAACTTTTTACCTTTGACGTCGATATCCTGAGCAACGATCTGTGTGATCTCAGCCTCAATCTGCAGCTCACGGAGCGTGTGATTGTCAGCACAGACGGCACCGTATCGAGCGTTGAAGCGATGCCGGAACCCGATGTACCCGACGAAATGTGGACGGTGAAACGTGGATGACCTGCAGAGGGTAGATGACTGGCTGGCGGCGCTGCTGGCGAATCTGGAACCGGCAGCCCGCAATCGTATGATGCGACAGCTGGCGCAGGAGCTGCGCCGGTCGCAACAGCAAAACATCAGGCTGCAGCGCAATCCTGACGGCACCGCCTTTGAAGCGCGCCGGGTGACGGCCAGAGGTAAAAAGGGGCGCATCAAGCGCCAGATGTTCGCCAAATTGCGCACCACTAAATACCTGAAAACCGCAGCCACTGCGGATTCTGCCAGCGTGCAGTTTGATGGGAAAGTCCAGCGCATCGCCCGTGTTCATCATTATGGTCTGCGTGATAGGGTCAGACGCAATGGCCCGGAGGCCAGGTACCCGGCACGCCGTCTTTTGGGCGTGAATGATGTGGTAGAAACCATCACCCGTGACACGCTGTTGCAATGGTTAACAAGATGACAAAAGGTTATATTGGTTTTATCTCTCTGAGTCTTTCATTCTTTATTATGTAAGTGCCTTTTTCAGAAGCTAATTCTCCACCGCATTCGCATGGAGATGAATGTGTAATATGACCATTAACAGTTAAGTCTTTTACCCCATCAAAGGTTGGGATGATTTTTTGATCCTTGCCACATTGAACGCATTTAACGGATAGTTCGGGTAACTCGTACGAAGGGTATATTGTAGAAGTGATATCTTCAGGTGCGACATAATATCCAAGCAAAGGATACCCTCTGCTATCTGATACTTCTCTATAGGTGTTAGTGATACCCGCAATGAGCGCTAACACTTCGTCAAATGCATCTTCGTTTCGCATGGAAATCCATTGGCCTTCATTTTCATAAGAATACTCGCGTCCGGCGACGCATATAGCACTTAGGTAATGCTCTTCTTTGCCATATACTTTTTTATACCGTTCTGCTTCGGCTATTCCATTGGGTTTTAAGTCAGTATTCAATGCGAAAATCACTGCGCGAGGTTTGCTAATTGAATGATGAATTCTATTCCCTTCGGTGTTTAACTTTCCGGGGAGATACTTAAATGTTGTATTTATTGTTTTTGCGCTGCGTTCTGCGATTGAAAGTTCTCGTGAATTTAAGGTTGTTTTGACCTCGATAGTATATAAAACAGATTCTATTGGGAATATTCCAACATTATTATCAAAAAGTACAGGGGGAAGTATTTCTTTGTTATAGATAATAATGTCAATTTGTGGGGAAGACGGGGTTCCAAAAGCATCGATTATTTGCCCAGTCCCGACACCTATATCTGCGGGTAAAAGCGGTCGAAAAAGCTGACTAAGTAAGATTTCAAGAACGCTCCCTTTTACCCCCTGATGTGTCATACAGGCGGCGGCTCTGGCTTGGGCGATAGCTGAAGTTACCTTTCCACGTAGTAAAGCTTGGTATGGGTTTTTATTTTTCATTTTGAAATAACCAATCGTTCATGATGTTGGAGACTATTTTAATCCGTAATTGTGCCAGGAACTATACAAAGTGGTCATTAACCATCCCACACACGATTAATGGCAATCTAATAACATGAACGCACATCTGACAGAAATCATGCGCCTAATCACCAACCTGATCCGCACCGGCACCGTAACCGAAGTGGACCGGGAAAACTGGCTATGCCGGGTGAGGGTGGGCGAGCTTGAAACCAACTGGATTAACTGGCTGACACTGCGCGCAGGCGGTGCCCGTACATGGTGGTGCCCGTCGCCGGATGAGCAGGTGGTGGTGCTGAGTATGGGCGGCAATCTGGAAACCGCTTTTGCCTTACCTGCGATCTATTCCAACCAGTTCGCGCCGCCGTCGGACTCAGAGGACGGCTGCGTAACGGAATACCCGGACGGTGGATGGTTTGAATATGAACCCGCGACCGGCCGCTGGCATGTGCGGGGTATCAAATCCATGGTGATCGAGGCGGCAGATAACATAACCCTGAAAACGGGGGAGTTTGTGGTGGAAGCAAGTAACACGCGCATAAACAGCGAGGTGGTGATCAATGGTGGCGTCACCCAGGGCGGTGGCGCCATGAGTTCTAACGGGATCGTAGTCGATAAACACGGTCATACTGGCGTTAAGTCCGGCGGTGATACATCGGGAGGTCCTGTATGACGCTGTATATCGGTATGAATCAGGACAATGGCAAAGCCATTTTTGATGCAGACCATTTGCGGCAGTCGGTCAGGGATATTCTGCTGACTCCCCAGGGAAGCCGTATAGCCCGCCGGGAATATGGTTCCCTGCTGTCAGCATTGATTGACCAGCCCCAGAACCCGGCGCTGCGCCTGCAGATTATGGCGGCTGTTTACGTATCGCTGAGTAGCTGGGAGCCTCGGCTTACGCTGGATTCCATCACCATCAACAGCAGCTTTGACGGCTCCATGGTGGTTGAGCTAACCGGGAAGCGCAATAACGGCGCGCCTGTTTCTCTTTCGGTATCAACAGGAGCAGACAATGGCAGTCATTGACCTTTCCCAGCTCCCAGCGCCGCAAATCGTTGACGTGCCGGACTTTGAATCCCTGCTGGCTGAGCGTAAGGCCGCCTTTGTGGCCCTGTATCCGGCAGATGAACAGGACGCGGTGCGGCACACGCTTGAGCTGGAATCTGAACCCATCACCAAACAACTGCAGGAAAACACGTACCGGGAAATCCTGCTGCGCCAGCGTATCAACGAGGCGGCGCGGGCGGTCATGGTGGCTTATGCCATGGGTGGCGATCTCGATCAGATGGCGGCCAACTACAACGTGAAGCGGCTGACGGTTACACCTGCCGATAACGACGCGGTGCCGCCGGTCGCAGCGGTAATGGAAAGTGACGAGGCGTTGCGCCTGCGTGTTCCTGCTGCATTTGAGGGGCTGTCCGTTGCGGGACCAACGGCGGCCTATGAGTTTCACGCTAAAAGCGCGGACGGGCGCGTGGCGGATGCCAGCGCAACCAGCCCGGCCCCGGCTGAGGTGGTGCTGACCGTACTGAGCCGGGAGGGCGACGGCACTGCAGGCGCCGATCTGCTGGCTGTCGTGGAGCAGGCGCTTAACAGTGAGAACGTGCGGCCGGTGGCGGACCGCCTGACGGTGCGTAGCGCCGAAATTATCCCTTACCGCGTTGATGCAACGATTTTCCTTTATCCCGGCCCGGAAGCTGAGCCAGTGATGGCAGAGGCTAAAGCCAGCCTGCAGAAGTACATCGCCAGCCAGACGCGGCTGGGACGTGATATCCGGCGCAGCGCCATTTATGCCGCGCTGCACGTTGAGGGCGTCCAGCGCGTGGAGCTGGCCTCTCCGCTGGATGATGTAGTGCTGGATAAAACGCAGGCCGCGTCCTGCACGGACTGGAGAGTTACCAACGGGGGCACGGATGAATAGCCTGCTGCCGCCCGGTTCGTCACAGCTTGAGCGCCGCCTGGCGCAGACCTGCAGCGGGATATCCAATCTGCAGGTGCCGCTGCGCGATTTATGGAACCCGGCAACATGCCCGGTCAAGTTTCTGCCGTATCTGGCGTGGGCCTTTTCGGTTGATCGCTGGGACGAAGGATGGGCGGAAAGCGTGAAGCGCCGCGTGGTGCTGGATGCGTTCTATATCCATCAGCACAAGGGCACAACCAGCGCTGTGCGGCGTGTGGTGGAGCCGTTCGGCTTCCTGATCCGCATCATTGAATGGTGGCAGACAGGCGAGGCGCCGGGCACGTTTCGCCTGGATATTGGGGTGCAGGACCAGGGCATAACAGAGGAAACCTATCTGGAGCTGGAGCGCCTCATCGGTGACGCCAAACCCTGCAGCCGGCATCTGATAGGCATGTCCATAAATCTGCAGACGAGCGGGCCATATTTTGTGGGTGCTGCCACTTACTCCGGCGAAGAAATCACGATTTACCCGTATATCAACGAAACCATCATTTCCGGTGGTTCTGCCTACGAGGGCGGCACTGTCCATGTTATTGACACAATGAGAGTGAATCCATGAGCGCAAAATTTTATACCCTGCTGACGGATATCGGCGCGGCGAAACTGACAAATGCCGCCGCGCTCGGTGTTCCGCTGAAAATTACACAGATGGCGGTGGGGGATGGCGGCGGCGTGCTGCCAACGCCAAACGCACAACAGACAAAGCTGGTCGGTGAAAAACGCCGTGCAGCTCTGAATATGCTGTATATCGATCCGCAGAACAGCAGCCAGGTCATAGCTGAGCAGGTGATACCCGAAACAGAGGGCGGTTGGTGGATTCGTGAAGTTGGTCTGTTTGATGAAACCGGCGCGCTGATTGCAGTCGGTAACTGCCCGGAGAGCTACAAGCCGCAGCTGGCAGAGGGCAGCGGCCGCACGCAGACAGTACGCATGGTGTTAATTACCAGCAGCACCGATAACATTACGCTGAAAATTGATCCTTCCGTGGTGCTCGCTACCCGTAAATACGTGGATGATAAGGTACTGGAGCTTAAGGTGTATGTGGATGAGCTGATGGCGGCACATCTTGCGGCCGCTGATCCGCATTCGCAATATGCACCAAAAGCCAGCCCGACGTTTACCGGCACCCCAAAAGCCCCGACGGCGGCAGCTGGTAACAATTCAACTCAGCTTGCCAATACTGCTTTTGTGCAGGCCGCTATTGCAGGGCTTGTTGGTTCCTCACCTGCAGCGCTTGATACATTGAACGAACTGGCGGCGGCGTTAGGTAACGATCCTAACTTTGCGGCCACTATGACTAATGCCCTGGCGAACAAGCAGCCTCTGGATAATACGCTTACAGCCTTGTCGGGAAAATCTATTGCGGCCATTCTCGAATACCTCGGTTTGCAATACTCTCTCAGTGAACCAGATACAGAAACTGTTGTTTACACGCTGCCTGGTGGATATAAGCTCATGGCTTTTAACCGATTAGTAAACAACTCAACTACTGTCGGTACGGGCGTAACAACCCCCATTACTTTCCCTCAGGCCTTCCCTTTACGATTGATTGGTGTGTTCGCTACCAAGAAAAACTATGTTCAGGCTGCTGTGAGCTGCGAGAACCAGTCCCTGACTGGCTTTGATGCGGTGGTAACGCTCATTACAACTATTGCGGGTGGTATTACAAGTACTCGCGCAATGTTTCTGGCAATCGGGAAATAAAAAATGAATTATGCCTATAGCCCTTCTAAAAATGCTTTTTATTATTTCAGCTGGAAGGATGAATATTATGCCGCTGGTACATGGCCATCTGATGCCATTGAGGTGGCCGACGATATTCATGAGAAATTTTCGGCCGATCCACCTAAAGGAAAATTCTTAATTGCCGGTATTGATGGTTTACCTGCATGGGGAGATGTTCCTCCGCCGACTCGCGAGGAGAGTTTGGCGCAGGCTCGAGTCGAAAAACAAAACCGGATTGATGCTGCCAACAATTACATGAATGGCAAGCAATGGCCTGGTAAGGCGGCGATTGGGAGACTCAAAGAGGAAGAATTGATACAATACAATATGTGGCTGGATTATCTTGATGCACTGGAGTCTGTAGACATCTCCTGCGCACCCAATATTAATTGGCCAACAAACAACTAATGCCGAAGTAACGCGTTGTGGGGTAGAATGAACTACCCCAATCAACGAATGCAATTATTTTTTGTATATGTTAATTAACTTTTTCTCAAGATAATTATAAGAAAGGATTGACACTAAAATTGATACTATTACTGAAATGAACATGAAATAAAAGTTCTGGTAATCTAATGTTGGTAGTAATCGTTCTTTTAATTTGAACAAGACAATGAAAACTATAGGGTGTAAGAGATATAAGGAATAAGATGCATCTCCTATGGAAAGTATTGTTTTGGGTATTTTTATACTGTCCTTTATAAATTGATGGCATGATGTAAGAAGGAAAAACATTATGCAATAATACATTCCGAAATATTCTACCCCATGCATTGTGTTCCTTTTTGTAACATAGCCATATGCAGGGATTGCGAATGCAATGAGTATTAACGGTATTGCTTTTTTGGGATCTTTTATCCTAAGCATATTTTTTTTGAATAAAATAGCAACGCATGCACCAAAAACAAACTCCCATACAACGCTTTGTATTGTGAGATTGAAATACCCACCATTCTCTATAGTAGGTCTTATAGTCGTGGCTAACCCCATAAATGATGGGATTATAAATAGCGTTGTTAAAAACCAAAGAGCATAAAACCAGTATTTATTCCTGGAAAATAGCAACCCTGTTGCACAGACTATATAGAAATAAACTTCGTAATTTAAGGTCCATCCGACGAATAATGTGGCAGCGCCAAAATACACAGGATCATAAAAATTAAGAGGGATAAATAAAAGGCTTTTAATAATATTTAGTGATTGTACTGCATCAATTTTATCGGAATAAACAAAGCCATGCATTGTTGACAGGTCTGTGCTTTTGAATAGTAAGGCATAAATCATTGTTGCAATGAAATACAAAGGCCAAATTCTGATGAATCTCTTTTTTATAAAGGTTGGTAAGTCTTTTCTTGTATAGTCGTAGGATGTGTAAACTATAATAAATCCGCTGATTATGAAAAAAAGATCTACACCGAAGGCTCCTGGCCAAAAGAGATCAAACGAAAGTTTTTCATAAACAGTTCCAACCAGAAAGGCTTTAGCATGATGGAGGACTACCATCAGTGCAGCCAGTGCCCTTAACGCCTGAATATAATCCAGGTTAGGCTTATTTTCTGTAAGAGAAGAATTTTGCAGCATTATTATCCTAGTTAGGGAGTGAATGAATTTAATCGCATTGTAATGATATTGCACGGTAATTTGAAGTGGTTTGCTGAGTTAGGCCTCCTGAACAGAGGTTCAGCATTCTTCTAAGAACAACACATGTGCTTCAATGAAAATAAGAAATTTCATTCCTTAATTCAAACTCGAAACCGCAAAGTTGGTTGCCGACCAGAATTACACCGCCTCTGACGCCAGCTCAGTCTACTGATGTTGGCCTTTCCGCAATGGCTAAATGTGTCAAACAAATGCGTGATGTGCGTCAGGGCAAGACGCCAAAAGCCTCCCCGATAACTTCGAAACAAATAGAAATAAGCGAGCTCAATAAAAGCTACAACGTATTGAAATGAAGAGTAAATATTAATAAAGGCTACCGTGCTCTGGATGTCAGACGCCCTGAACAGTTCCCGATAATCGGGAAACCTCAGGTCTCATTATCCTGTGGCTATTCTCTGCCATGTGTTCGGGGATCATCGCAGCAGCTCAAATTATTACTTGCAAACTGTGCCATTCCCTACACAAAGCCCAAAGCGTGCGCAGCGCGTGTATCAACCAGAACATAGGCACACCCCCTGTTAACCGGAGAGACTGCCTTATGGCTCAGGATTACCACCACGGGGTGCGCGTTGTTGAAGTCAACGAGGGCACCCGATCCATTACCACGGTGAGCACTGCCATCGTGGGCATGGTCTGCACCGGCGATCATGCTGATGCGTCCATGTTTCCCCTCAATAAGCCGGTCCTGCTTACCGACGTGCTGACCGCCAGCGGTAAAGCAGGCGAGTCCGGCACTCTCGCCCGCTCGCTGGATGCAATTGCCGACCAGGCTAAACCCGTGACCGTCGTTGTGCGCGTTGCACAGGGTGAAACCGAAGCGGAAACAACCTCCAACATTATCGGCGGCGTGACAGCTGACGGTAAAAAAACGGGCATGAAAGCGCTGTTATCTGCGCAGTCCCAGCTCGGCGTTAAGCCGCGCATTCTTGGCGTGCCGGGGCACGACACGCAGGCGGTTGCTACTGAGCTGCTGAGCGTGGCGCAGAGTCTGCGCGGTTTCGCCTATCTGTCAGCCTACGGCTGCAAAACGGTAGCTGAGGCGATAGCCTACCGTGAGAATTTTAGCCAGCGCGAGGGGATGCTGATCTGGCCTGATTTCATCAGTTTTGAAACTGTGCTGAATGCTGACGCAACGGCTTATGCCTCAGCCCGTGCGCTTGGCCTGCGTGCCAAAATTGACGAACAGACAGGCTGGCACAAATCGCTGTCCAACGTGGGCGTGAACGGCGTCACCGGCATTTCTGCTGATGTGTTCTGGGATTTGCAGGACCCGGCAACCGATGCGGGGCTGCTGAACCAGAACGATGTCACCACGCTGATCCGCAAGGACGGTTTCCGCTTCTGGGGTTCCCGCTGCCTCAGTGACGATCCTTTATTTGCCTTTGAAAACTACACCCGCACCGCGCAGGTACTTGCTGACACCATCGCAGAAGCACACATGTGGGCCGTGGACAAACCGCTTAACCCGTCGCTGGCGCGTGACATTATCGAAGGTATCCGGGCCAAAATGCGCAGCCTGGTGAGTCAGGGGTACCTCATCGGCGCAGATTGCTGGCTAGATGAGTCCGTCAACGATAAAGACTCCCTGAAAGCCGGGAAGCTCACCATTGACTACGACTATACGCCGGTACCGCCTCTGGAAAACCTGATGCTGCGTCAGCGCATTACCGACAAATACCTAATGGATTTTGCCAGCAAGGTCAGCGCATAAGGGGGCAATATGGCATTACCACGCAAGTTAAAACACCTGAACCTGTTTAACGACGGGAACAACTATCAGGGGATCGTTGAATCTCTGACCCTGCCTAAATTCGGCCGCAAGTTTGAAAAGTATCGCGGAGGCGGAATGCCCGGTTCGGCGGATGTTGATCTGGGGCTGGATGATGGCGCGCTGGACACGGAATTTTCAATCGGTGGCACCGAGCTGCTGTTATTCAAGCAGATGGGTAAAGCCACGGTTGACGGCATCCAGCTGCGTTTCACCGGCTCCATTCAGCGTGACGATACCGGCGAAGTGCAGGCGCTTGAGCTGGTTGTGCGCGGGCGACATAAAGAAGTCGATTCCGGCGAATGGAAAACCGGCGAGAGCAACACCACAAAAGTCAGCAGCACCAACAGTTACGCGAAGCTGACCATCAACGGCGAGGTGCTCTATGAGGTTGATGTGATCAACATGATTGAAATCGTTGATGGCGTGGACCTGATGGAAGAGCACCGCAACGCCCTGGGCCTCTGATCTACTTTAAACGCGCGGGCCGCCGCGCCAGTACCTTAATAACAGGATATGACGATGAGCGAACAACTGACTGAAAAAACCGTACAGCTGGATACCCCAATCAAGCGCGGTAAAACCGAAATTACCGAAATTGTGCTGCGTAAGCCGCAGTCCGGCGCGCTGCGTGGCACCCGTCTGCAGGCGATTATGGATATGGACGTCGGCGCGATGATGACGATTATTCCCCGCATTTCCACCCCGGCGCTGACTGCACAGGAAATGGCAGAGCTGGACCCTGCCGATCTCACCGCGCTTTCGGTTGAGGTGGTCACTTTTTTGTTGAAGAAATCGGTGCTTGCCGGTTTGCCGACAGCCTGACGGTAGAAGACCTGGTGGCTGATATCGCCACCATTTTTCACTGGCCGCCGTCCGTCACTGACGTTATGCCGCTGACTGAAGTGCTGGAGTGGCGGCATAAAGCGATTCAGAGAAGCGGGGCCAGCGATGAGTGACACCAACCTGCGTTTGCAGGTAATTCTAAATGCGGTTGATAAGCTCACCCGCCCATTCCGATCAGCGCAGGCCAGTTCTAAAGAGCTGGCTACCGCCATTCAGCAAAGCCGTGCAAGATTAAAAGAACTGGACGCCCAGGCGGGCCGTATCGACGGTTTCCGCAAGGCAAGCGCGCAGCTGGCCGTCACCGGAAACAGTCTTAAAGCCGCACGCGAAGAAGCGGCGAAGCTTGCCACGCAGTTCTCGGCCACTAACCGCCCGACGGCGGCGCAGGCACGTCTGCTTGAGCAGGCAAAAAACCGCGTTAACGAGCTGCAGAGCAAATACAACGGTCTGCGTCAGTCTGTGCAGCGTCAGCGTCTTGCGCTCAATGAGGCCGGGCTGGACACCAAAAAGCTGAGTAGTGCGCAGCGGGAGCTGCGGCAGAACGCCGACGAAACCCGGCAGGCTCTGGACCGTCAGCAAAAATCTCTTAAACGTCTTGGCGCGCAACAGGCGCGAATGCATGCTGTCCGCGATCAGTATTCCCGCCGCCTTGAGGTGAGGGATCGTATTGCGGGCGCCGGAGCAACTACCTCTGCAGCCGGGTTGGCGATGGGGGCGCCGGTCATGGCCGCCGTGAAAAGCTATGCCAGCATGGAAGATGCCATGAAAGGGGTGGCAAAGCAGGTGAACGGTCTGCGGGACGACAACGGCAACCGGACAAAACAGTATTACGACATGCAGGATGCCATCAAGGCCGCCAGTGAGCAGTTGCCGATGGAGAATGGCGCTATTGACTATGCCGCACTGGTTGAAGGTGGCGCGCGTATGGGGGTAACAAATCAGAATGATCCTTACGAAGACCAGAAGCGTGACCTGCTGGCTTTTGCATCCACGGCAGCAAAAGCCGCAACCGCCTTTGAACTGCCCGCTGATGAGCTGGCGGAAGGTCTGGGTAAAATCGCACAGCTGTATAAAGTGCCGACCCGAAATATTGAACAGCTTGGCGATGCCCTGAACTACCTGGACGATAACGCCATGTCAAAAGGTGGCGATATTATCAACGTGCTGCAGCGTATGGGGGGCGTGGCTGACAGGCTTGATTTCCGCAAGGCGGCCGCGCTGGGTTCAACGTTCCTGTCTCTTGGCGCTGCGCCAGAAATTGCTGCCAGTGCATCGAATGCCATGGTGCGCGAACTGTCGATTGCGACCATGCAGAGCAAGCGGTTTATGGAAGGTATGGATCTGCTGAAACTCAATCCAGAAGAGATTGAAAAGCAGATGACAAAGGACGCAATGGGGACTATTCAGCGCGTGCTGGAGAAGGTCAACAAGCTGCCGCAGGATAAACGTCTGTCCGCCATGACGATGATATTTGGCAAGGAGTTTGGCGATGATGCGGCGAAGCTTGCAAACAACCTGCCGGAGCTGCAGCGACAGCTGAAACTCACCTCAGGCTCTGAGGCTAACGGCTCCATGCAGAAAGAATCCGATATCAATAAGGATTCACTTTCCGCGCAGTGGTTGCTGGTAAAGACGGGCGCGCAGAACGCGTTCAGTAGCCTGGGTGAAACCCTGCGCCAGCCGCTGATGGATATCATGAATTACGTGAAAAAGGTCACGGGGACGCTGCGCCGCTGGGTGGAGGAAAATCCGAAGCTGGCTGGCTCATTGCTGAAAGTAATGGCGGCACTGGCGGCGATTACAGGGGTTCTGGGTACGGTCATGCTGGCAGTGTCGGTTGTGCTTGGCCCGCTGGCGCTGATGCGCCTGCAGTTTTCTATTCTGGGTATCAAAGGCGGTGGTGCCTTTGGGCTTATCACCAAAGCCCTAAAGGGGGTAGGTAGCGGGATATTGTGGCTGGGTCGCCTGATGTTTGCCAATCCCATACTGGCCGTTATTGCTCTGATAGCCGCAGGAGCGATTTACATCTGGCAAAACTGGGATACGCTTGGGCCGAAGTTTAAAGCCATTTGGGATGAGGTTTGCGCTGCCACCACGGCGGCGTGGGAATGGATTAAACAGGCCGTAAGCTATGCCTGGGAAAGTATTAAATACCTGTTTTTCAATTACACACTTCCGGGCCTTATAGCAAAAAACTGGGAAACTATTAAAGCCGGTGTGTCTGAGGCGTGGGCCAGCGTCAGGAAGACTATCAGTGACAAGTGGAATGCCATTATTTCAGATGTCGGTGCGCTACCGGCTAAATTCAAGAATATGGGCAGCGCCATCATTGACAACATCCTGAATGGTATCGATGCGAAGTGGGAAGCGCTCAAGAGCAAACTGGCTTCCGTTACCGATTATCTGCCTGACTGGATGACAGGGAAAAATAAAGCGCCGGGTAATACTCAGGTCCAGGTTGTTGGCGGAGCCGCAGCTGCTTCTGTTCCGTTTGCAGGGCTGTATGACAGCGGAGGCGTTATTCCACGCGGTCAGTTTGGCATTGTCGGGGAGAATGGCCCGGAGATTGTGAACGGTCCGGCTAATGTTACTAGCAGGCGCCGGACTGCTGCGCTGGCTTCCGTTGTTGCGGGCGTCATGGGGGTGGCAGCGGCTCCTGCTGAAGCCTCGCCGATGCATCCATATAGCCTGCCAGCTATAGAGTACAAACAAAGCCAGTCAGCTAAATCCGCCAGTGCGCCGCAGGCAATTCGTTATGAAATTAACGCGCCTATTCATATCACCGCCCAGCCGGGGCAGAGCGCACAGGATATTGCCCGCGAAGTGGCGCGGCAGCTTGATGAGCGTGAGCACAGGGCCAGGGCAAAAGCGCGCAGTAATTTCAGTGATCGAGGGGGGTATGAATCATGATGATGGTGCTGGGGTTGTACGTATTCATGCTGCGCACCGTGCCGTATCAGGAGCTGCAGTATCAGCGCAGCTGGCGGCATGCCACTAACAGCCGGGTAAACCGGCGCCCGTCTACACAGTTTCTTGGGCCAGATAACGATTCGTTGACGCTGTCCGGCGTCCTGCTACCGGAAATCACCGGCGGCAGGCTGTCATTGCTGGCCCTTGAGCAGATGGCGGAGCTGGGTAAATCGTGGCCTTTGATTGAGGGGAGCGGGACGATTTACGGCATGTTTGTCATCGAGAGCCTGAGTCAGACCAAAACTGAATTTTTTGAAAGCGGAATGCCGCGGCGTATTGAATTTACGCTGACGCTGAAACGGGTGGATGAGTCGCTGTCTGATATGTTCGGCAGCCTCAGCGATCAGCTCAGCAATTTGCAGGACACCGCCACCTCTGCGATAGGGAATATTAAAAATACGGTGGGAGGGTTACTGCAGTGAATTTCACCTCTGATCTCACGAACCTGAACAGTAAAACGCCGGGTTTCAGCGTCATTATTGAAGGCAAGGATGTCACAACCGTACTGGATTCGCGCCTGATGAGTCTGACGCTTACGGATAACAGGGGTTTTGAAGCTGACCAGCTTGATCTGGAGCTGGACGACTCGGACGGGCAAATCGTTCTGCCGCGGCGTGGGGCCATTATTCAGTTTGCGCTGGGGTGGAAAGGTCAGCCGCTTTTCCCGAAAGGGGGCTTTACTGTTGATGAGATTGAGCACAGCGGCGCGCCTGACCGTCTCACAATTCGCGCACGTAGCGCAGATTTCCGTGAAACCCTGAACACGCGGCGTGAAAAATCATGGCACCAGACAACGGTGGGTGAAGTGGTGAAGGAAATCGCCGCCAGGCATAAATTAAAGATGGCGCTGGGGCAGGACCTTATGGACAAGCCTGTTGATCATCTTGACCAGACCAACGAGAGCGATGCGAGTTTCCTGATGAAGCTGGCGCGACAGTATGGGGCGATTGCCTCAGTTAAGGACAGCAATCTGTTGTTTATCCGCCAGGGGCAGGGCAGAACGGCAAGCGGTAAGCCGCTGCCGGTTATCACCATCACCCGCCAGGCTGGTGACGGTCATCGTTTTACCCTGGCCGATCGCGATGCCTATACGGGAGTAATTGCCAGCTGGCTACATACCCGTGAGCCAAAGAAAAAAGAGGCAGCAAAGGTTAAGCGCCGCCGAAAGAAAACCGCCACGGCAAAGGAGCCGGAAGCAAAACAGGGAGATTACCTGGTTGGGACGGATGACAACGTGCTGGTACTCAACAGAACTTATGCAAACCGCAGCAATGCAGAGCGAGCGGCAAAGATGCAGTGGGAGCGTCTGCAGCGCGGGGTTGCAACGTTCTCCCTGCAGCTCGCAGAGGGAAGGGCTGATCTGTATACCGAAATGCCGGTGAAGGTGAGCGGCTTTAAACAGCCGATTGATGATGCCGAATGGACCATTACCACGCTGACGCATAGTGTCAGTGCAGATAATGGTTTCACTACGACTCTGGAGCTTGAGGTTAGGATTGATGATCTCGAAATGGAGTAATCGGTTCTCAAAATTGAATAATGATGTATCATTATTGTGATTTTTGCAGAAGTGGTGGGATAACCGGAATGATGAATTGTCCAGAGTGCGGCCAGGCAGCCCATACAAGAAGCAGTTTTCAGGTATCAGCAACAACGAAAGAACGTTACAACCAGTGCCAAAATATCAACTGCGGTTGTACTTTTGTCACGCATGAAACATTTGTTAGGCATATCATTAAGCCTAATGTGATTTCTTCTGCGCCTCCACATCCGGGAAAAGGTGGACAAGGGCACATGAATTTTTAAAAAGAACCCGCTTTGAAAGCGGGTTTTTTGTCGCCAGTCCAAAAGCCTGTCGCCATTTTGCCGCCATCGGAAAAGACAAAGGGGCTACGTTTTCACGTAACCCCTTGTTTTATTTGGTGGAGCTGGCGGGAGTTGAACCCGCGTCCGAAATTTCTACATCCTCGGTACTACATGCTTAGTTTGTCTTTACATTCGCACGCCAGCTGCGGACAGACACGCCACTAACGAACTAGCCTGAT
>Ga0209370_1000348_pt1 | contig 71423 bp, 55 predicted proteins | sample AgamicAtPrz_FD_187164 | JGI IMG/M metagenome (GOLD analysis project Ga0209370, IMG submission 187164) | Agave microbial communities from Guanajuato, Mexico - At.P.rz (SPAdes) (version 2) | ecosystem: Host-associated > Plants > Phyllosphere > Phylloplane/Leaf | place: Guanajuato, Mexico...
CGCCGGCCACGATCCGGTCGACCGCGCGCACGGCCGCCTGCGGCCAGCAGCGCGCATGAATGTCGCCCCACGTGTCCTGTGCGTCGTCGCAGATCTGGATGCTCGGCATGGCATCGCCGGCCGGCTCGCCGAAAATCGGGAACAGGCCGTTTTCATCCATCGCCGGCTCGCGCAGCGCGGGCGCCCACCACAGCGGGCCGTGCGGCGACGCGAGCGTCCACGTGCCGGCGTCGGTCGTCAGCGTGATGCCGAACAGCAGGCTCATCCGGCCGTCGTCGGCCGCCGCCATCTCGTTGTGCACGCGCAGCGACACCGGCGTTTCGGCGAGCACCATCGCGCATTCGCGCATCGACGACAGCGCCGGCCCGATCGGTTCGACCGACCACGGCCCGACGCCCTGCAACGCGGCCGCGAGCACGTCGAGCGCCGCGTAGCTCGCCTGCACCGAACACACGACATCCGCATGCACCGGCGCGCTCGTCTCGCGCAGCCGTCGCGCGACCGCGATGAAGCGCGCGACGACCGGCAGGTTCGGATAGAAGCTGTTGAGCAGGCAACGGCGCCCCTCGCGCGACGCGGTGCGCAACACGCTGTCCCATTCGTCGGGCAGCAGCGGATGCTCGATCACGACGTCGATCCCGCGTTCGAGCAGCCGGCACGCGAGCGCTGCGCCCTGCTCGCCACGCGCCGCGCCGCCGACGGCGACGCAGGCGACGCGTACGTCGTCCGGCAACGCGTCGACGCAATCGAACACCGGCGCGCCGACGCGCGCGGCCAACGCCGCCGTGCGCGCGCTGCCCTGCCCGAGGATGCCGGCGACGCGATACGAACCGGACGCCGCGAGGCCCGCCGCATAGAACTGACCGAAACGGGAGCCGGCCACGACGACCGGCAGCGGATGGACCTTCATCGTGCCTCCTTCAGGCGGGTATCGACGAACGCGGCGTTCAGGCAGTCGAAATGACCGCCGGGGATATCGACGGCGGTGATGCCGCCGAGCGCCTGCGCCGTCCAGTAGTCGGTGAGCGCCGCGCGCTGCTGCGGAATCAGCGGGTTGCAGCGCTCCGGCACGAACAGCCGCAACGCGCCCGCATACGGCGCATCGCCGGCCCAATGGCACGCCTGCACCGAATGCATGAAGAGCCGGTAGAGCCGCTCGCGCTCGTCGAGCAGCGGATGTGCGAGCGCGTCCTGCATCGACAGGCCGGCCGCCGCGCGCAACACACGGTCGCGCAGCACGTCGAGCGGCTCGCAGCGATCGCCGAAGATTTCGAGCTGCGCCTGCAAGCTGCCGGGCGCGAGCCGCGCGGGGGCCGCCTTCAACGCGTCGGCGAGCGCGTCGGCCAGCACGTACGTCTCCGGAAAACCGAGCGCGTCGAGCGGCAGTCCGAGCGTCGCCGCGAAGTTGAACAGCACGAGCCGTTCGTCCTCGATCAGGTAAGGAATCCGGTAGCTCGACACGATGTCGAGCGTGCGCACCGCGACGCCGAGCTGCACCAGCGACTTCGCCATTTCCAGCGCGACCAGCCCGCCCGAGCAATAGCCGAGCACGTCGACCTCGCGCGCGCCGCTGCGCCACAGCGCCTCCGCATAACGCCGGCCGAGCGTCGCGTTCAGGTGCTGCGCCGGCAGGTCGAGATAGTCCTGCGCGTCGCGCACCGCGAAGCCGAGCACCGGGCCGAGCCGCGCGAGCGCGGGAAGCACCGGACGATACGCATGCACGGTGCCGAGCCCTTCGTGCACGATCACGCGCGGCACGCCGTCGCCCGGCGCGAGCGGAATCGGCCGCACGCCGGCGCGCACGCGCGGCGCCGGCGCGTGGACGACCGTCGATGCACGCGGTGTGCGCAACGCGGCCGGCGCGGCCGTCGGCGGCGCGCTCGCCGGCTGTTCGCCTGCGTCGCGCAGGCATTGCGCGAACGCGGCCGGCGTCGGCTGCGCGAGCACCCAGCGCAGCAGCCGGTCGAACGGATGCGCATGTGCGAGCGGTTCCTCGCCGCGCAGCCGCGACACGAGCTGCGCGATCAACAGCGAATCGCCGCCCGCGGCGAAGAAGTCCTGATCCGGCGAGACGTCGCGCGTATCGAGCACGGTTTCCCACAAGCCGATCAGTCGCGCCAGCAGCGGATCGGCGGCCGGCGTCGCCACCGGTCGGACCACCGGCGGCGCCGGCTCGCGGATATCGGCGATGCCGGCCAGCATACGGCGGTCGATCTTGCCGTTCGCGGTTACCGGCAAACGTTCGAGCACGCGCAGTTGCGACGGCACCATGTAGCCCGGCACGCGCTCGGCGACGAACGCCAGCAGCGCATCCGGCGCGATGCGCGCCGCGCCGCGCTTCACGTGGGCCAGCAGGATGTCGTAGCCGAGCGCGGCGAGCGGCGTGTCGGGCGCGACGCACCCGAGCGCGCGATCGCCCGCTTCCGCCTGCAGCCAGTCGAGCCACTGCGCGTGCGGCACGAACAACCGTGCCGATGCGGCCCGCGCGTCGTCCGGCGTCTCCATCATCAGCGCCTGGCTGATGCTGATTTCCGGATGCTCGGCCGTCAGCTCCTGGATCACCCACCACGCATCGGCGGCCGATAGCGCGCGCAATCCGGCGATCAGCGCGACCGTATCGCGCGCATTGTTCAGCGCGCCGGAGCTGATCGTCAGGTCGACCGAATGCGGCGCAATGCCCTGCGCGTCGCAGCGCGCGTTCATGTCGAAGCGCACGAAGCGCATCCACGGATACGCGGCGAAACGCTCGCGCGCGGCCGCGAGGAAGTAGCTCGACACGTCGCTGAACAGGTAATCGATGCGCGTCCCGGCTTCGACCAGCGGCGCGAGCGCGTCGACGATCGCCCGCGTCGCGGCGGCCGTGCCCGCACCGATCTCGAGGATGCGCCACGCGCGCTGCGGCTCGCGCTCGATCACCGCGCGCACGGCCTGCGCCATCCCGCGATGCAGCGCGCGGGCATGTTCGCCGTCGCTGTACATCGCTTCGGCGATATGCGGAGCACCTTCCGGGAACATCAGGCCGGCCGGCGATACGCTGCCGTCGATCTGCGCGTCGAGACATCCGGCGCTATCGCGGAAGTAGTCGACGAGCACGGCCGGCCACAGCTCGGGCGACGCGTGTTGCGCGAATGCGTCCCAGCAGGCAAGCGCGTCGACGATGTGCGCGTCAGGCCGCATGCGCCAACCGTCTTCGGCGTCCGCATCCAGCACGCGATGCGCGACCAGCATCGCGAGCCAGTGGCGCAGCAGATACCGTCGCGCCGCCGGCACGCGCAGCCGCTCGCACAGCGTCGCGAAACCGGTCGAGCCGTCCGTCGTCAAGCCGCCGGCCGGCACGATCCACGCGGCGAGCGACGCCACGCATGCCGTTTCGAGCTGCGCGACCGAACGCGACACGTCCGCCTGCGTGGGCCAATGCGCGGCGTCGAATGCCGCACGCACCTGCGTCGCTACGTCATGCAGCGCATCGTCCTGCGCCGACGGCGGCGCTTCCGCGCCCTGCAGCGACACGAAGCTCGCGAGCCGGCGCTCCGCGCCGTCGCCCAGCACGATCGTCGCGGCCGCGCCGACGAGCGGATGCGCGGTCAGCGCCGCGTCGATCTCGGCCAGTTCGATCCGGTAGCCGCGGATCTTCACCTGATCGTCCTGCCGCCCGAGGAATTCGAGCGAGCCGTCGGCGCGCACGCGCCCGAGATCGCCGGTGCGATAAAGCCTGCGCCCGTCCGGATGACGGATGAAGCGTTCGGCCGTCCGCACGGGATCGTTCGCATAGCCCGTTGCGAGCCCGACGCCGCCGATATGGATCTCGCCGCGCACGCCGGGCGGGCACGGCCGACCGAGTGCGTCGAGCACCTCCATCGTCTGCCCTGTCAGCGCGCGGCCGTACGGAATGCTCGCGAGCTGCGTGTCTTCGGGGCGGATCGGATGCTCGATCGACCAGATCGACGCTTCGGTCGCGCCGCCCAGGCTGAACAGCGCGCTGTCGGGCCAGCGGCGCCACCAGCGGGCCGGCAGCGTCACCGGAATCCAGTCGCCCGACCACAGCACGCGGCGCGGGCCCGGCACGTCGAGCGCCGGTTCGCCTTCGAGGTAGTCGATCAGCATTTGCCCCTGCGCGGGCACCGAGTTCCATAGCGTCACGCGGTGGCGCGCCATCAGTTCGGCCCAGTGCGACGGATCGTTGCCGCGCGCCGGATCGGGCAGCACGATGCATGCGCCGCGCGCGGTTGCACCGAAGCAGTCGTAGACGGACAGGTCGAAGCTCAGTTCGGCCAGGCCCAGCACCACGTCGCCCGCGCCGACCGCATGCCGCGCGCTGATGTCGGCGAGCGTGTTGCACACCGCCGCGTGGCTCAGCATCACGCCCTTCGGCTCGCCGGTGGAACCCGACGTGTAGATCACGTAGGCCAACGCATCGCGGGCGACGTCGCACGCGGCGCGCGGCGGCCATTGCGGATCGATCGGCAACGCATCGATATCGATGCGCACGCAACCATCGTGTTCGAATGCGAGCGCCTGCACGCTGACGACCGCACGTACCCGCGCATTGCGCAGAATGGCCTGCTGCCGCAGCGCCGGCTGGCGGCTGTCGACCGGCACGTACGCGGCGCCCGTCTGAACGATCGCGAGCACGGCCGCGAGCTGGTGCGCGCACTTCGGCATCAGCACCGCGACGGTGTCGCCCACGCCGACGCCTGCGTGCTCCAGCGCCGTACGCAGCGCCGCCGCGTGTTGCGCGACGTCGCGATACGTGCGCGCCCCCTGTGCGTCGATCACGACCGGCGCATCGGGCGTGCGCAACGCCTGCGCGGCGAAACCGGCCGCGATATGCGTATCCGCATCCGGATGCACGTCGGCGACCGGCGCAGCGGACGGCAGCACGATGTCGCCCGCACGCGACCACCATGCGGCATCGTCGGCCAGCCGGCCCAGCAGCGCGACATACGCATCGAACATCGCGGCCGGCATGCCGTCCGGAAACAGGTCGTCGCGTACGTCCCAGCCGATTTCCAGCCCGCCGAACTGGTCGGTCACCTGGCAGTCGAGCCATACCTGCGGCGTCTGGCTGATCATGTAGCGCGGCGGTTCGGCGCGAGTCGCCTGCTCGCCGAGCAGGCGCCCGACGCTGCCGATCCCGCTCGTGAACACCACCGGCATCAGCGCCGCCTCCTTGCCGCGCCGCCGCGCGAGTTCGCGCATCACGTCGACGCCGGTGAACGCGCGATGGTCGAGATCGTCGAACATCCGCGCGCCGATCGTGCGGGCGCGCTCGACGAAATCGCGCCCGTGCGTCGCATCGACGGCGAGCAGACTCAGTGCGGTGAAATCGCCGAGCACCGCATCGATGCGCGGATGCACGGGCGGACGGTTCAGCACCGTCAGGTTCAGGCAGAACGCCGGCGCCTGGCTCCAGCGGCCGACGATCTCGGCGAACGCGGCCAGCGCGACGCTCGCCGCGCTCAGCCCGAAACGGCTCGCATGGCCGCTCAGCGCGGCCCATTGCGTGCGATCGAGCTGCGCATGCCGATGCGTGAAGCGCGGCGGCGCGCCGGTGTGCAGCACGGGCACGACCGGCAAATCGGGCCGCGCGGGCAGCGCGTCGATGCGAGCGAGCCACCACGCCTTGTCGCGCGCATGGTCGGCCCGCGTGCCGGCCTGTGCTTCATGCATCACATAGTCGCGAAACGTCGCGTCGAGCGGCGCGGGCCGCCATTGCGGATCGTCGTAACGACGCCGCCATTCGGCGAGCAGCAATTGCAGGCTCGCGTAGTCGATCAGCGTGAAATCCACGGACAGGTGCAGCACCGCGACGTCCGGCCCGACGCTCACTTCCGGCTGCAGCACCGGCCAGCGGTCGAGTGCATGCACCGCATGATCGAGGCGCTCGCGCACGCGGTTCAGGTGTGCGTCGAATGCGTTCGCGTCGGCGTCGCGCAGGTCGTGCACGGTGAGCGGCTGCCACGGCACGTCGGGCAGCACGCGCTGCCATGCGTTGTCCTCGACGATCGCGCGCAGCATCGGATGGCGCGCGACGCATGCATTCCAAGCGGCTTCGAAGCGCACGCAGTCGAGATCCTTCGGTTCGTCGTATTCGACGTATAGATGGCATGCGCTGCCGCCGAACTCGAACGATGCGTGGCGGCCCAGCACATACGCGGCCTGCACCGGCGTCAGGGCGAACCGTTCGTACTGGCGCGCCGGATCGCTGCGCCATGCGCCGTCCTGAAGGAAGCGGACGAACGCGTCGCGTTCGGCCTTGATGCGCGCGGCGAGATCCGCATCGAGCGCGCCGGCCGGTGCGCGATAGCGCAACTGGCCGCCGTCGTCGCACCATAGTTCGATCTGCCGTTCGCGGCAGAGATCGAGCACGTCGTCGAAGCTCACAGCACGCCCTCCTCGATCGTCGCGACCGATGCGTCGCTGTCGGCGGGCACCGCCGACGTCAGTTCGTCGAGCTGCGCCGCGAGACCGGCCAGCGTCGGCTGCCGGTAGAACGCGGCCATCCCGATCCGCACGCCGAGCCGCTCGCGCAGTTGCGCAAGCAGGCGCGTCGCGAGCAGGCTGTCGCCGCCGAGCGCGAAGAACGTCGCGTCGCGCGCGTTCGCCGCGCGGCCGAGCGCCTGTTCCCAGCAGGCCAGCAATATCGCGTGCCGTTCGTCGGTCGGCACGAACGCGTCGTGCGCGGCCGGTGCGTCGCCGAGTGCGCGCGCGAGCGCATCCCCGACTGCGCGGCGGTCGATCTTGCCGTTCGCGTTGAGCGGCCAGCGAGGCACGCACCACAGCGCATCGGGGCGCATCGCGTCGGGCAACCGGTCGCGCAGCCAGTCGGCCAGGGCCGCCGGTGCGATCGGCTCGCCGACCCGGCGCGCCGCGATGCAGACGAACGCCGCCGAGCGCCAGCTCCGCGCATCGAGCGCGAAACCGCAGGCGTGGGCGGCTGCCGCGAGCGCATCGCCGGCGAACGGCCGCGGCGGCGACGCATCGCCCGCGACGCTCGCGACGAGTTCGCGCAGCGGCGAATCGCGCAGCACGTCGGCGAGCAGCAGGCGGCCGTCGGGCGCAAGCAGCGCAGCCGCGATCCGGAACGTGTCGCGCGGATCGTCGCGCAGATGCGCGGCCGCGAAACTGATCACGCAATCGAATGCGCCGAGATGGCGTGCGGGCAGCAAGCCGTCCTGCATCGGCTGAAGCGCCGGCATCGTTCGGGCGAAGCGGGCCCGGGCGGTGTGCAGCAGGCCCGGCGACACGTCGAACAGCGTCACGTCGAAGCGTGGATCGTCAAGCACGCCGAGCCCGGCATCGAGCGGCTGCCCAGCGCGGACGTCGAGCACCGCGACGCGCAATGCGCGTTCGTTTGCCGCGGCCTGTGCGTCCAGCGCGCCCGCAAATTCGTGCAGTGCGCGCGCGCCGTCGGGCAAACGCGTCGCGAACGCGAGCGGCGCCACGCACGGGTCCAGCGGCACGCGCTGCGCGGCGGTGTCGGGCTCGGCGGCGAGCGCGCGCAGCGCCGCCGTCAGGTCGTCGAGATCGGGGGCCTGCCAGTCGAGTCGATCGAGCGCATCGTCGATGGCAATCGATGCGTCGCCCTTCGCGCGCCAGTGCGCACGCAGCGACGGCGGCAAGCCCGCGTCGCCGTCGCGCAACCGGCCGGCAACGGCATGCGCGACGGCCGCTTCCGCCGGCATCGTGTCGGCCGTGCCGGCTTCCGCGAGCGACGACGGCGCGGGGTCCGATGCTGCGCAATCGGCCGGCACGAACGCCGCGACGATGCGCGCGGCCTCGCCGTGGACGACGCTCGCGCACGCGCCGTCGATCCGCGGATGCGCGGCCAGCGCCGCCTCGATCTCGCCGAGTTCGATCCGGTGCCCGCGCACCTTCACTTGCCGATCCTCGCGCCCGAGGAATTCGAGCGTCCCGTCCGGCCAGTAGCGGCCGCGGTCACCGGTGCGATACCAGCGGCCCGACGCGTGCTGCACGAAACGCTGCGCGGTCAGCTCGGGATCGTTCCGGTAGCCGCGCGCAAGACTGTCGCCGCCGATCAGCAATTCGCCCGGCACGTAATCGGGCGCATCGCGCCCGTCGGCATCGACGACGCGATACGCCTGCCCCGGCAACGGCCGCCCATACGGAATCGAACGCCAGTGCGGCGGCACGTCGCGCACCGTCTGCACGTTCGACCAGATGCCGGCCTCGGTCGCGCCGCCGAGCGCGTGGAACGCACACGCGTCGCCGCAGCGCTCGCGCAGGCGCGCCGGCAGGTCGAGCGCGATCCAGTCGCCGGACAGCAGCGCCGCGCGCACGCTGCGGCACGCGTCGCGCGGCGCCGGCACGGCGAGCGCCATTTCCAGCAGCGCGGGCGCCGAGTTCCACAGCGTCACGCGGTGCTGCGCGATCAGGTCGATCCAGCGCGCCGCATCGCGCGCTTCGTCCTGCGTCGGCAGCACGAGTTCCGCGCCGGCGCCCAGCGCGCCGAACAGGTCGTACACCGACAGATCGAAATCGAGCGCCGACACCGCGAGCAGCCGATCGTCCGCGCGCACGCCGAGCAGCGCATCGATCGCGTCGATCGTGTTGAGCGCCGCCGCGTGCGTCATCTCGACACCCTTCGGCACGCCCGTCGACCCGGACGTGTAGATCACGTAGGCCGTCGCCTGCGGCGCGACTGCAAGCGGCGCGGCCAGCGGCGCATGTCGCAGCAGCGCGGCGACGCCGACGTGCGGCAGCGGCCCGTCCGCGCACGCGGTGTCGCCGATCACGGCCTTCACGCCCGCCGCACGCTCGATCAACGCCTTGCGCGCGACCGGCTGCGCGATGTCGAGCGGCACGTAGCACGCGCCGGCCGCCAGCACGCCGAACACGGCCGCGACCTGCGCGGGCCCGCGCGGCAGGCTGATCTCGACCGCATCGCCGTGGCCGATCCCGGCCACCCGCAACCCGCCCGCGATCGCGAGCGCCTGCGCGGCCAGTTCGCCGCGCGTCATCGTGCGGTCGCCGCATCGCACTGCGACGGCAGCCGGCTCGCGTGCGGCCAGCGCGAAGAAATCGTGATGCAGCGTGCGCACGCGGCCAGGGGCCGGCAACGCGTTGAGCGCATCGCGCACGCGCCGCTGCGCGGACGGCAGCCCGACCGCGATCGGCAGCCGCCAGTCGCGATCGCACAGCGCCTGCACGAACGCCACATACGCGCCGAACATCGCGTCGATCATCCCGTCCGGGAACAGGCCGTCGACGCTGTCCCACGCGAGCAGCGCGCCGCCCGGCACGCGATAGAGCTGATGGTCGAGCCACACCTGCGGCGTCTGCGAAATCATGTCGTGCAGATCGCCGAACACCCGCGCGAACGCATCGGGCACGAACGATTCGTCGCCGAGATTGCACGAAAACACGATCGGCGCCGCGCGCGGCGTGCCGTGCCGACGCGCATCGCGCAGCACGTCGAGCGCCGGATACGCGGCGTGCGCGATCGCACCGTGCAGCCGCTGCTGGAACGCGCGCACCGCGTCGGCCGTGCTCGCATCGGCGTGCACGTCGCATTCGACGAGCAACAGCGTCGTGAAATCGGCGATCACGCGGCCCAGATCGGGCGCATCGCCGTGCCGGTCGAACAGCGGCACGTTGAGCAGGAATGCGTGCCGGCCGCTCCAGCGCGCGAGCACGGCCGCGAACGCCGCGCCGAACACCGACGACAGCGTGACGCCATGCTGCGCGGCGCGCGCCTGCAGACGCGCGAGCTCGTCCGTGCTCAGCGTATGCGAGACGCGGCTGAAACGCGGCGCGCGAATCGTGTCCGGCGCACGGGCGAGCGGCAGCGCCGGCCCTTCCGGCAGCGTCGCGAGCCGCGCGTGCCATGCGTCGCGCGCCGCGGCCCGCGCATCGCGCGTTTCGGCCGCGCGACGCGCGAGCCAGGCCGGGAACCACGTCGACGGCGCAGCGGGCAGCGCCGACGGCTCGGCATACGCGACGCCGATCTCGTGCATCAGCAGCCGCACGCTGTCGACATCGGCCGCGAGCAGGTCGACGCTGAGCCACACGCGATCCTCGCCGCCGGGCATCTGCACGAGCCCGATCATGAACACTTGCGCGTGCTCGACGTCCAGACATTCGTGCGAGCGGAACGCGCGCAGCGACGCCCATTCGGTTTCCGCATCGGCCGCCGTCCGGTCGCGCCAGTCGGCGTGCGCGAACACCGGTGCGTCCGACTCGGCGAGGATCTGCTGGCGGCCGCCGTCGAAACGCGCGCGCAGCATCGGATGACGCTCGCGCACGCGCCGGCACGCGATGTCGAGACGAACGGGATCGATCGCGCGGCTGCGGAATTCGAGGAACGCGTGGCAGCTCACGTTGCCGAGCACCTCGCCGTCGCCGCGGCCGAGCCAGTACGCCTGCTGCACCGCGGACAACTCGAACGGCGCATGCACGTCGACTGCTTCGGAAGCAGCGGCGGCTTCCGCCCGCGCGATACGCGGCGCGTTCGTAAGCAACGCAGTCCACGCACCGAGCGTCGGCGTGCGTGCGAGCGCGTCGAACGTCAGCGCGTGGCCGAGCCGGTTCACGCGCGTTTGCAGATACATCAGCCGGATCGAATCGAGGCCGCAACTCAGCAGGTCCTCGTCGTCGTCGAGCGACGCGATCTCGTCGACGGATTCGTCGAGCAGCTCGGCGATCAGTGCGACGAGCCGTGCGCGAAAGTCAGGGGGAGCACAACAGGAAGGATCGGAATGGTCGGTAATGGAATCGACAACGGTCTGGCTCATGGGCACGCCTTGTATGGGTCGTTCGACGGCGGGTCCGCGCGGCGGCGGCCACCCGTGAATGAGAATCTATCTCATTAACACCCATGAGCCCGGTCGATTCCTTTAGGCTGCCGGTCAGTTGTTTTAGATCGCCGCGCCCACCCGTTCGTGGTCGTCGATCGCGTTCGACGACACGCGGATATCGCTCGGCGAAATGCCGTAGCGCTTGCGGAACGCGATCGAAAAATGCGCGGGGCTGTAGCCGACGCGGTACGCGACGGTCGACACGTTCGCATCCTCCGCGCACAGCATCGCGTGCGCGGTCCGCAGCCGGTATTCCTGCAGATACGCGTACACGCTCGTGCCGAATACCTTGCGGAAGCCGGCCGTCAGCTTGCGCGAATTCATCCCGACGCGGCTCGCGAGCGCGTCGAGCGTCGGCGGATGCTGAAGCTCGCGCGTCAGGATGTCGCTCGCCGCGTACACGCGCTCGACATCCGACGACGTGACGCGCACGTCGGCCGGCGCCGATTGCCGCTGCGTGGCCAGCAACTGCGCGCTCAGCGCGGTCAGCTCGAACGCCTTCGCCTTCAGGTAGTACTCGCGCACCGCGCCATCGAACGGGCAGGTGGCGATCTGCACGGCGAGCGCCTGCAGCGCCTTCGACGCCGGGCAACTGACGATGCGCGGATCGCCGCCCGTCGGCGCGAGCATCTTCTCCGGCAGCAGGCTCAGGTTGCGATCGAGCGCGTCGAGGCCGAGCTGCACGATCGTGTAGCGCAGCGGCACGTCGCGATCGTAGATCTGGTGCGTCGTGAATTCGCCGTCGTTGGCGATCACGCACAGGCCCGGCCCCTTGATGCATTGCTCGGGCTGGCCCGGCACGCGGCAGCGTAACTGCCCGCTCTGCACGAGGACGAGCTTCAGCCCTTTTTCGAGCGGCTCCTCGTACCAGTCGCGGCTGTCCGAGCACAGCGTGCCGCTCATGAGTTTCATGCCCGCGTCGATGTGCACCACGCCCGGATGATTGCCGGGCACGAGCACCGGCGGGTGACGTCGTGACGAAGCGAAGGAAGTCGATCTCATCGGAGGTCCGTTGGTGAGGCGGCACGCGCGGGCCGGCGCACGCCGGCGGCAACCGGCCGATTGTCCGGCCGGACCGGGCGGGCGCCGCGCGATCGACGCCCGATCGAACGAAATTGCCGCGATATCAAAAGAAACGGCGCTATCGCAGCACCTGTTCTAAATGATAATACCTCTCATTTACAATTTTTGACAACTTGCCGGAGCTCGAGGTCAGCGCATGCAATCCTCCCCTTCTTCCGTGGCGGCGGCCGTGCCGGCCGACGCGCCCGACTGGCCCGACGCGTTCGTGCGCCGCTACCGCGACGTCGGCTACTGGCAGGACACGACGTTCTTCGACGCGCTCGATGCCTGCGCGCAGCGCCATCCCGACGCGCTCGCGATCGTCGACGGCACGCTCCGGCTGTGCTATCGCGATCTGCTGGCGCGCATTCGCCGCGTCGCGGGCGGCCTCGCGCGGCTCGGCCTGACGCGCGGCGATACGGTCGTCGTCCAGTTGCCGAACGGCGCGCGCTTCATCGAGACGTGCTTCGCGCTGTTCCAGCTCGGCGTGCGGCCGGTGCTCGCGCTGCCCGCGCACCGTCACTACGAGATCGGCGCGTTCTGCCGCTTCGCCGGCGCGCGTGCGTACCTCGGCGCGTCGCCACTCGGCGATTTCGACTGCCGGCCGCTCGCGGCCGCGTTGCAAGCCGACTGCCCGACGCTCGAGCACGTCGTGATGGCCGGCGACGATCACGCGTTCACGCCGTTCGATACGCTGTACGGCGCGCCGCCCGTGCACGCCTGCGCGGCAAGCGCCGACGACATCGCGTGCTTCCAGTTGTCGGGGGGCACAACCGGCACGCCGAAGCTGATTCCGCGCCGCCATCGCGAATATCTGTACAACGTGCGCGCGTGCAGCGCCGCGAGCGGGTTCGACGCCGACACCGTCTATCTCGCCGCGCTGCCGATGGCGCACAACTTCACGCTGTGCTGCCCCGGCACGATCGGCGCATTGCTCGCGGGCGGCCGGGTCGTGACGACCGTACGGCCCGAGCCCGATCAAAGCTTCGCGCTGATCGCGCAGGAACGCGTCACGCATACCGCGCTCGTGCCGCCGCTCGCGTTGCTGTGGCTCGACGAGCAGCCGCAACGACAGGCCGACCTGTCGAGCCTGCGCGTGCTGCAGGTCGGCGGCGCACGGCTGATGGACCACGCGGCCGCGCGCGTGACGCCTGTGCTCGGCTGCCGGCTGCAGCAGGTGTTCGGCATGGCCGAAGGGCTCATCTGCTGCACGCGGCTCGACGATGCGCCCGAGCGCATCGCGCACACGCAGGGCCGCCCCGTGTCGGACGGCGACGAAGTGCGCATCGTCGATGAAACCGGCGCACCGGTCGCGCCCGGCGAAATCGGCGAACTGCAGGTACGCGGCCCGTACACGATCCGCGGCTACTACCGGCTCGCGGAGCACGACGCGACGGCATTCACGGCCGACGGCTTCTATCGCAGCGGCGACCGCGTGCGGCGCACCGCCGACGGCGACCTCGTCGTCGAAGGTCGCGACAAGGATCAGATCAACCGCGGCGGCGAGAAGATCTCCGCCGAGGAAGTGGAAAACCTGTTGCTCGCGCATCCGCAGGTGCACGACGCGGCGGTCGTCGCGATGCCCGACCCGATGCTCGGCGAACGGACCTGCGCGTTCGTCGTCGCACGCACGCCGGCCCCGTCCAGACTGGTGCTGAAACGTTATCTGCGCGACTGCGGGCTCGCGGCGTTCAAGATCCCCGACCGCATCGAATTCATGCCGCGTTTTCCGGAAACCGGCATCGGCAAGACCAGCAAGAAATCGCTGCGCGACCTGTTGCGCCGCCAGTTGCAGCCGGCGGCCGCATGAGCACGCGCGCGACCGATTCGCACTGGATTCGCGAGCTGCGGCTGTCGCCGTGCCCGCGCGCGCAACTCGTCTGCTTTCCGCATGCAGGCGGCACCGCGAATTTCTTTCGCGGCTGGCGCCGTGCGCTGCCGTGGGACGTCGATCTGCTCGCGCTGCAGTATCCGGGCCGCGAGGAACGCTTCGGCGAGCCGTGCCTGCACTCGATCGACGCGCTCGCCGGCCCGGCCGCCGACGCGCTGCAACGCTATGCGCACGCGCCGCTCGTGCTGTTCGGGCACAGCCTCGGCGCGGCGCTCGCGTACGAGGTCGCGGTGCGGCTCGAAGCGCGCGGCGCCGCGCCGCTTTACGTGGCCGTTTCCGCGCTGCCGCCGCCGCATCGCCAGCGCCCGTCGGATCTGCACCTGCAATCCGACGACGCGCTCGTCGGCGATGTCGCCCGGCTGTCCGGCGAGCACGCCGCGCTCCTCGCCGATCCTGAAATGCGCGCGATCTACCTGCCGATGATCCGCCACGACTACCGCGCGATCGAAACGTATCGGCGCGACCGCCCGCCGCGCATCGATGCGCCGCTCGGCGTGATGCTGCCGCTCGCCGATCCCGAGCTGGACAACGACGAGGCGCAGGCGTGGCAGGACGTCGCGACGCGGCCGATCCGCGTCCAGACGTTCAACGGCGACCACTTCTATCTGCGGCACCAATACCCGGCGGTGATCGCCCATCTGGTCGAACGGATCGACCAGTCCCTTCGTTACGGAAAGGAGTACACATGAAAACACCGGACGCCTGCATGGGGCTTCCCGACATTCGCGAAGCGATCGATCGCCTGGACGCCGACATCATCGACGCGCTCGGCCGGCGCATGCAGTACGTGTTGGCCGCGTCGCGCTTCAAGCCGGACGAAGCGAGCATCGCCGCGCCGGAGCGGGTGGCCGCGATGCTGCCCGACCGGCGCCGCTGGGCCGAACAGGCTGGCCTCGACGCCGACTACGTCGAGACGCTGTTCGTCCAGCTCATCGCGTGGTACATCGCGCAGCAGACGCAATACTGGCGACAACAGCGGGGGCTCGCATGAACGCCGGCCTTCCGCTGCTGCACGACACGTTCGCGCGGGCGGCCCGCCGCGCCGCCGCCACCGGCACGGCGACGCTCGCGTCGGTCTCGGTGCCGCTGCGCCCGCTCGACTTCTTCGACCTGATCGCCGCGTGGGACGACGGCGTCACGCCGTGGTGCTTCCACGAAGCCGGCGATGCGTCCGTCACGCTGTTCGGCTGGGACTGCGCCGTCGAACTGCGCGCCACCGGCGACACGCGCTTCGCACAGATCGACGCGCGCTGGCGCACGCTCGTGCGCGACGCGGTCACGGCCGGCCCGCAGCCGCCGCGGCTGGTCGGCGGCTTCCGGTTCGATTCGCAGGGCCCGCGCAGCGCGCACTGGGCGCCGTTTCCCGATGCGAGCATGACGCTGGCGCGGCTGCTGATCGTGCGCGAAGGCGACGCGTACTGGGCCGTCTGCCAGCAGGTCGTCGCCGCCCACGACGATCCGGCCGCGCTCGCGCATGCGTGTCTCGCGCGGATCGAGTCGCTCGGTGCGCTTGCCGAGGCCGCGGAGGACGATCCGCCGCAACTGCTGCACACGCAGGCGCTGCGGGCGAGCGAATGGCAGCACGAAGTCCGTCGCGCAGTGGACGCGATCCGCGACGGCGCGTTCGGCAAGGTCGTGCTCGCCCGCGACGTGCTCGAACGGTACGCGCGGCCCGTCGCGATCGCGCCGCTGCTGCGCCGTCTGCGGCGGCGCGATGCGCATGCGCACCTGTTCGCCGTCCGTCGCGACGGGGCGTGCTTCGTCGGCGCCACGCCGGAACGGCTCGCGCGTGTCGCGGCCGGCGACGTGCGCACGCATGCGCTGGCCGGCACGATCCGGCGCGGCGCGACGCCCGACGACGATCGCGCGCTCGGCGCCGCGCTGATGGCTTCGGCGAAGGAACGGCTCGAACACGCGCTCGTCGTCGACGCGATCCGTGCCGCGCTCGCGCCGCTGGCGCGCACGCTCGACGTGCCCGATCAACCGTCGCTGCACCGGCTGCCGAAGCTGCAGCACCTGAGCACGCCGATCCGCGCGGCGCTGAATGCGGATGCGTCGCTGTTGCAGGTCGTCGCCGCGCTGCATCCGACGCCCGCGGTGGCCGGCCATCCGCGCGCACCGGCGCTCGACCACATCCGTGCGCACGAAGGCTTCGATCGCGGCTGGTATGCGGCGCCGATCGGCTGGATCGACGCGCACGGCAACGGCGATTTCATCGTCGCGCTGCGCTCGGCGCTGGTCGCGGGCGGCGCGTGCCGGCTGTTCGCGGGCTGCGGCATCGTCGCCGAGTCCGAGCCGGGCAACGAATATCAGGAAACCGAACTGAAGCTATCGGGCATGCAGGCGGCAATCCGCGTGCGCGATGCGGCCGCGCAGACGCGTGGCCGCACGCAGATGTCGGCCTCGTCGATGGTCGACTGATCCGCGTCGACCGTCAAAGCAATGGCAGCGTTTGCCGGATATGGTCGGCGAATGCGGCGGTCAGGTGCGACGGTCGCTTCCGGTCGAACCGCAGCGTAATGCCCACCGCCGGCAACGGCGGCAAATGCGGATCGCCGTTGACGATCGCGACGTCGGCCGGCACGGCCGTCTGTGTCATCACCGCGAACGCCTGCCCCGAACGCACCAGCGCGATCAGCCCGGCGAGGCTGCTGCTCGCATACGCGACGCGATAGTCGCGGCCGGCGCGGTTCAACGCGTCGCACGCGGCAACGTGATCGAGCGTATCGCGATCGGACAGCGCCAGCGGCAGCGGATCGAAATGCGCGGGATCGAGCCCCGGATAGCCGATCCAGACCAGTTGCTCGCGGCGAATGATGTCGCCGGTCGCACCGTCGTCCGGCACGGAAATCATCGCCAGATCGACCGCGCGCTTCTCCAGCTGTTCGACGAGCCGCGGCGTCGGCCCGCAGACCACTTCGACGATCGCCTGCGGATGCTGGCTCGAAAACTGCCGCAGCAGCGACGGCAGCCACACTTGCGCGTAATCGTCCGGGCAGCCGAACCGGATCGTCCCCGACAGCCCCGTGCCGCACAGATCGGCCATCGCCTCGTCGTGCAGCCGCAGGATGCGCTGCGCATGCACGAGCAGCCGCTCGCCCGGATGCGTGAGCACGACGCCGCGGCCGGTGCGCTGGAACAGCGGCTGGTCGACCGCCTCCTCGAGCCGCTTCATCTGCTGGCTGAGCGCGGATTGCGTGCGGCCGACGCGCGCGGCCGCGCGGCTCAACGCGCGCACCTCGGCGATCACGACGAACGAGCGCAGCAGGTCGATTTCGAGCGAAAGCGCCAAGGTATTAGCCCCTTTTCTAGCTTGCATTAGAACTATTCGTTTCCATCAAACCAGACGCGCGCCTAGACTGCAAGCGATCCCTGCCCTTTTGCCCGGAGACGCCCATGTCCCTGAACGACGACGCAACCTTCTGGCGCAACGCCAGGCAGCATCTGGTCCGCTACGGCGGCACGTTCGAGCCGATGATCGTCGAGCGCGCGAAAGGCAGCTTCGTGTACGACGCCGACGGCCGCGCGATCCTCGATTTCACGTCGGGCCAGATGAGCGCGGTACTCGGCCACAGCCATCCGGAGATCGTGTCCGTGATCGGCGAATACGCGGGCAAGCTCGATCACCTGTTCAGCGGGATGCTGTCGCGGCCGGTCGTCGATCTCGCGACGCGCCTCGCCGACATCACGCCCGCCGGACTCGACCGCGCACTGCTGCTCAGCACCGGCGCGGAATCGAACGAGGCGGCGATCCGGATGGCGAAGCTCGTCACCGGCAAGTACGAGATCGTCGGCTTCGCGCAGTCGTGGCACGGGATGACGGGCGCCGCCGCGTCGGCCACGTACAGCGCCGGCCGCAAGGGCGTCGGACCGGCGTCGGTCGGCTCGTTCGCGATTCCGGCGCCGTTCGCGTACCGGCCGCGCTTCGAGCGCAACGGCGCGTACGACCCGCTCGCCGAACTCGACTACGCGTTCGACCTGATCGACCGTCAGTCGAGCGGCAACCTCGCCGCGTTCATCGCGGAGCCGATTCTCAGTTCGGGCGGGATCATCGAGCTGCCGGAAGGCTATATGGCCGCGCTCAAGCGCAAGTGCGACGCACGCGGGATGCTGCTGATCCTCGACGAAGCGCAAACGGGCGTCGGCCGCACCGGCACGATGTTCGCGTGCCAGCGCGACGGCGTGACACCCGACATCCTGACGCTGTCGAAGACGCTCGGCGCCGGGCTGCCGCTCGCGGCGATGGTCACGTCCGCGGCCATCGAGGAACGCGCGCACGAGCTCGGCTACCTGTTCTACACGACGCACGTGTCCGACCCGCTGCCGGCCGCCGTCGGCCTGCGCGTGCTCGACGTCGTGCAGCGCGACGGTCTCGTCGCGCGCGCGAACACGATGGGCGAGCGGCTGCGGCGCGGGCTGCTCGACCTGATGGAGCGCTTCGACTGCATCGGCGACGTGCGCGGGCGCGGGCTGCTGCTCGGCGTCGAGATCGTCAAGGATCGCCGCACGAAGGAGCCGGCGGACGGCCTCGGCGCGAAGATCACGCGCGAGTGCATGAAGCTCGGGCTCAGCATGAACATCGTGCAGTTGCCCGGCATGGGCGGCGTGTTCCGGATCGCACCGCCGCTGACCGTCAGCGAAGACGAGATCGACCTCGGCCTGTCGCTGCTGGAGCAGGCGATCACGCGCGCGCTTTAACGTTCTTCACTGCCTCACTCGGTCCGTCGCACCGGCTCAACCTGCCGGCGCGACGGGTTCCGATCGTTCAACCCGCTTCCGCCGCCCACGCTTGTGCGTCGGCGCCAGCCGGAATGCGCATCGGGCTCGACGGATCGGTCGCCGCGCGCCACACGGCTTCGGCGACGTCCTGCGCATGGGTGATCGGCCCCGACGCATCGAGCATTCGCGCGACGGCCTTGCCGACGAAGTCCGCATACGCTTCGTGCTCGAAGCCGTGCATGTTGCCCCGTGCGTTGTCCGCGAAACGCGTATCGGGCGCGCGGCCCGGCAGCACGAGATGCGTGCGCACGCCGAATGGCTCGAGTTCGACCGCCATCGATTCGGTATAGGCGTTGACCGCCGCCTTGCTCGCCCGGTACGCGCTGACCAGCGGCAGCGCCTTCAGCGTCACGCTCGACGTGACGTTCACGACCACGCCGGCGCCGCGCGCGCGAAACTGCGGCAGCACGGCCTGCGTCACCGCGATCGTGCCGATCGTGTTGGTGTCGAACAGCGCGCGCACCGTGTCGAGCGGCATGAGTTCGGCCGGCGCGGCCGCGCCGAAGCCCGCGTTGTTGACGAGCACGTCGATCGGGCCGGCGGCGTCGACCGCGGCGCGAATGCTGTCCGCGTTCGTCACGTCGAGCGGCAGCACGCGCAGGCGCTCCGCCGGCGGCAGCACGTCGTCGCTCGGCGTGCGCATCGTCGCGACGACCTGCCAGTCGCGCGCGAGAAAATAGCGGGCGATTTCGAGGCCGAAGCCGGAAGAACAGCCGGTAATCAATACAGTTTTCATGCGAACTCCTCGGGTGTGTTGAGCATGTGTTCGTACGATAGAGGGCCGGCGCCGTATTCGCTACAATCGACAATCCGCTTTTCTTTTGCGAGAGTCCGGCGATGATCGACCCGCTGACCGAAGTCGTGACGCTGCTGCAACCGGGCGCGCGGTACGCGAAGTACGTGCGCGGCGCGAGCCCGTGGGCGATCAACCGCACGGTCGCCGGCGAGCCGTTCTATTGCGCGGTCCTCGACGGCGGCTGCCGGATCGCGATCGACGGGCACGCGCCGATCGAGTTGCTGGCCGGCGATTTCATGCTGATTCCGGCCGCCTACGGCGTCGCGATGTCGAGCCTCGAACCGCCGCCGCCGGGTGTCGAAACCGCGCCGCCCGTCATGATCGAGCCCGGCGAATACCGGATCGGCGACCCCGCGAACTCGGTCGACACGCGGATGATGGCCGGCAACTGCAGCTTCGGTTCGCCCGATGCGGCACTGCTGGTGTCGCTGCTGCCGCGCTTCGTGCACGTACGCGGCGAGCCGCGGCTGACTACCCTCGTGCAACTGGTGCGCGACGAATCGCGCGCGCAACGGCCGGCCCGCGAGATCGTGCTGGCGCGTCTGCTGGAAGTGCTGCTGATCGAGGCGATGCGGTTCACGACCGGCACGCACGCGTCGCCCGGGCTCGTGCGCGGGCTCGCCGACAGTCGCCTCGCCGCCGCGCTCCGGCGGATGCACGAATGCCCCGCGCACCCGTGGACGATCGTCGAACTCGCGAAGGAAGCCGCGCTGTCGCGCTCCACGTTCTTCGAACGCTTCAGCCGCGCGGTCGGCGTCGCGCCGATGGAATACCTGCTGACGTGGCGCATGGCGCTCGCGAAGGATCTGCTCCGCCGCAACGAAGGCCGCATCGCCGAAATCGCGGCGCGCGTCGGCTACAGCTCGGCAAGCACCTTCAGCGTCGCGTTCGCGCGGCACGTCGGCCGGCCGCCCGCGCAATATGCGCGCGACGAACAGGCGACGGTGAGCGAATCATGAACCGCACCCGCCCTCTCTGTTCCGCCACCTGCAACCCCGTTGCGTCACGCCGCGACGACGGTCGAGGCCCCCGATGACGACAGACGCCAAGGCCGCCGGCACGACCGACCACTGGCTCGTCGCGCGTCGCGACGCGGAGACCGGCATCGAAAGCCTGCACGCGCATTTCAACGGCCATGCGTACGATGCGCACGATCACGACGACATGCTCGTCGGCTTCACCGAACAGGGCGTGCAGCGCTTCCAGTGCCATCGTTCGCTGCATACGAGCGTGCCGGGCCGCGCGATCCTGATCGAGCCGGGCGCGATGCACGACGGCCACGCGCCCGAAGCCGGCGGCTTCACGTACGGGATGCTGTACCTGCCGCAAGCGTGGGTCGAGCGCGCCGCGCGCCGGCTCGACCTGCCGGGCCTCGGCAGCGTCGAAGCCACGTTCGGCCATACGCTCGTCGACGATCGCGGCCTCGTCGATGCGATCCGGAACGCGTTCTTCGCGCTCCACGACAACGAAGGCCGGCTCGCGCGCGACCAGACGCTCGACCGCCTGCTGATGCGGCTCGGCAGCCAGCTGGGCGGGCCGCTCGTGCTGGAAAGCGGCGTCGTGCCGCCCGCGATCGCACGCGTGCGCGACCTGCTGCACGAGCACATGGACGGCAACATCGGCCTCGACGAACTCGCGAGCGTCGCCGGCATCGACCGGTTCCGGCTGACGCGGATGTTCCAGCGCGCGTTCGGCACGTCGCCGCACGCGTACCTCGTGCGCTTGCGGTTGCGCGCCGCGCGAAAGCTGCTGGCGGCCGGCCGCACGCCCGCGCAGGCGGCCGCCGACGTCGGCTTCGCCGACCAGAGCCACCTCGGCCGCTGGTTCCGCCGCGCGTACCGGATCACGCCGGCCGCGTACCGGCAACTCTGCACAAACGTTCCAGACTGATCGCGCGCGGTATCAGATCATGAACACTCCAACCAGGAGCAAGCATGTTCGATACCAAAGTAGCGCTGATCGTGCGCGACGATCTCGCCGCGTGGCAAAAACTCAACGTGGTCGCGTTTCTCGCGACGGGCGTCGCAGCCGGTGCGCCCGATGCGCTCGGCGAGCCTTACGAGGATGCGGCCGGGCGCCGCTACGGCCGGATGCTCGGCCAGCCGATGCTGGTGTTCGCGGCCGATTTGAACGGATTGCAGGCCGCGCACCGGCAAGCGCTGTCGCGCGAGTTGACGATCGTGCCCTACGTGCGCGCGATGTTCTCGACCGGGCACGATGCGGCCAACCGCGAAGCGTTTCGCGCCGAGGATGCGGAGAATCCCGATCTCGTCGGGTTGGCGTTGCACGGGCCGAAGAAGGCTGTGGACAAGGCGGTGAAGGGGCTGGCGTTGCATGCGTGAACGCCGGCGGCGTGCCCGGCTCGCCGTCGCCGGTCAGCGATGCGCGAGCACGTTGACGAGCTTGCCGAACGGGTCGCGCACGTAAAAGCGCCGCACGCCCCACGGCTCGTCGGCCGGGCCGTATTCGACGGGCACGCCGGCCGCATGAATACGCGCAAGCGCTTCGTCGAGATCGTCGACCTCGATCGACAGATCGGGCGTCGGCGTGCCCGATCCGCCCTGCGACGCGAAGCTGATCTGCACGTCCATCTGCTCGGCGTTGCCGTAGGTCGCGATCCAGCCGTGGTCCATCAGCAGGTCGAGGCCGAAGATGTGCTGATAGAAGCGCTTTGCGTCGTCGATCGAGCGTGTGTCGATATTGGCGACGATTCGTTTGACCTTCATCGGTTGTCTCCGGGAAGCGAGGACGTAGCCGATTCGACTACGATCGAAGCCGAATCGGCTACGGATTGGCTGCACAAACGGGCGTGGCACCCATCGTACCGACAGATCCGGAAACGACGCTAAAAAACCGCCGGCCCGTTGCAGGCCGGCGGCTTCCCGTCGCTCAACCGCCCAGATACGCCTGCTTGATCCGGTCGTTCGCGAGCAGGTTCGCGCCCGTGTCGGCCAGCACCACGCGCCCCGTTTCGAGCACATAGCCGCGATCGGCCACGCCGAGCGCCTTGTTCGCGTTCTGCTCGACGAGGAACACCGTGACGCCCTCGTCGCGGATCGTCCGGATGATGTCGAAGATCTGCGCGATCACGAGCGGCGCGAGACCGAGCGTCGGCTCGTCGAGCAGCAGCAGACGCGGCTTGCTCATCAGCGCACGCCCGATCGCGAGCATCTGCTGCTCGCCGCCCGACATCGTGCCGGCGCGCTGCGCCGCGCGTTCCTTCAGGCGCGGAAACAGCTTGAACACATGCTCGATGCCGTCGTCGATCTCGTGACGGCTCGCGAAGAAGCCGCCCATCTTCAGGTTCTCGAGCACCGTCAGGCTCGGGAACACGCGCCGCCCTTCCGGCGAGATCGCCATCCCCTGCCGCATGATCTGGTGCGTCGACATCGCGGTGATGTCGTTGCCCTCGAACAGCACGCGGCCCGACGACGCGCGCGGCGTGCCGCATACCGTCATCATCAGCGTCGTCTTGCCGGCGCCGTTGCTGCCGATCAGCGTGACGATCTCGCCCTTCTTCACTTCGATCGACACGCCCGCGAGCGCCTCGACCGCGCCGTAGTGCGTATGGACCTGTTCCAGCTTCAGCATCACTCTTCCCCCAGATACGCCTTGATCACGCGCGGGTCGTTGCGGACCGCTTCCGGCGTGCCGATCACGATCGGCCGGCCGTGCTCCATCACGAGGATGCGGTCGGACACGCCCATCACGAGGCTCATGTCGTGTTCGATCAGCAGCACGGATACGCCGAACTCGTGGCGCAGCTTGTCGATCAGGTGCTGCAGCTCGATCTTTTCCTGCGGGTTGAGGCCGGCTGCCGGCTCGTCGAGCATCAGCAGGCGCGGCTCGGTGATCATGCAGCGCGCGATCTCCAGACGCCGCTGGTGCCCGTACGACAGCGTGCCGGCCGGCCGGTTGGCGACCGACGTCAGCCCCATCCGGTCGAGCCACACGGCCGCGCGTTCGAGCGCTTCCTTCTCGGCGCGACGATACGCGGGCGTCGCGAACAGGCCGGGCAACAGCCCGGCCTTCACCTTGCGATGCTGCGCGACGAGCAGGTTCTCGACGACCGTCAGCGACTTGAACAGGCGGATGTTCTGGAACGTCCGCACGAGGCCCTTCAACGCGATCTGGTGGCTCGGCAGCCCGGCAATCGCGTGGCCGTCGAGCACGACGTCGCCGCCGGTCGGCTTGTAGAAGCCGCCGACGCAGTTGAACACGGTGGTCTTGCCCGCGCCGTTCGGCCCGATGATCGCGAACACCTCGTTGCGGCGCACGTCGAAATCGATGCCGTCCACCGCGAGCAACCCGCCGAAGCGCATCTGCAGCCCGGCGACCTTCAACAGTTCTGCATTCGCGCTCATTGCGGCAGCTCCACGTGGGGACGGCTCGCGGGCAAGAGGCCCTGCGGACGCCACATCATCATCAACACCATCACCAGGCCGAAGATCAGCATCCGGTACTCGGCAAAGCCGCGCGCGACTTCCGGCAGCACGGTCAGCAGGATCGCCGCGAGAATCACGCCGAGCTGCGAGCCCATCCCGCCGAGCACGACGATCGCGAGGATCAGCGCCGATTCGATGAAGGTGAACGATTCAGGATTCACGAGGCCCTGACGCGCCGCGAAGAATGCGCCGCCGATACCCGCGAACGCTGCGCCGAGCGTAAACGCCGACAGCTTGATGCGCGTCGGGTTCAGGCCGAGCGAACGGCAGGCGATCTCGTCGTCGCGCAGCGCTTCCCATGCGCGGCCCATCGGCATGCGGATCAGGCGGCTCGTCACGAACAGCGTGAAGCCGACCAGCACCAGCGCGATCAGGTACAGGAAGATCACCATGTGCTCGCCGCTGTATTCCAGCCCGATCAGTTCGTGGAAGGTCTTCGCGCCTTCGACGCTCGCCGAGCGCGCCATCTCGAAGCCGAACACCGTCGGCTTCGGTATGCTCGAGATGCCGTCCGGGCCGCCGGTGAGGCTTGTCAGGTTGTTCGCGAGCAGGCGGATGATTTCGCCGAAGCCGAGCGTGACGATCGCCAGATAGTCGCCGCGCAGGCGCAGCACCGGGAAGCCGAGCAGGAAGCCGAACGTCGCCGCGGCGATCGCCGCGATCGGCAGGCACGCCCAGAACGACAGCCCGAAATACTGGTTCAGCATCGCGTACGTATAGCCGCCGACCGCGTAGAAGCCGACATAGCCGAGATCCAGCAGCCCCGCGAAACCGACCACGATGTTCAGCCCGAGGCCGAGGATCACGTAGATCAGCGCGAGCGTCGCGACGTCCACTGCACCGCGCGAACCGAAGAACGGCCACACGAGCCCGACGGCGAGCAGCACCCAGATGATCGCGCGCTGCTGCTGCGCGCCCATCGCGGGCATCGCCGGCAGCTTCACCGCCGATTTCGCGCGCACGAGCCACGGCTTGAACAACTGGAACAGGAACACGGCCGCGACCGCGATCCACACCGGACGCCAGTGCGGCGTGAGCACCACCTGATAGCCTTCGAGCTTCAGTTGCAGCCCGAGCACCGGAATCGTGAGGATCGCCGTCAGGAGCGCGGCGGCCGCGGCATTCTTCAGCGCTTGGCCGACCGACGCGTCGGCGGCCGGGCGGCGAACGGAAATGACTTGACTCATCTGCGTCTCCCTCAAACCTTTTCGATGTCCGACTTGCCGAGCAGGCCGGTCGGGCGGAAGAGCAGGATCAGCACGAGCAGGCCGAACGCGACCACGTCCTTGTACTCGGCCGGCATGTAGCCTGCGGCGAAGGTTTCGGCGAGGCCCAGCAGCACGCCGCCGAGCATCGCGCCCGGGATGCTGCCGATCCCGCCCAGCACCGCGGCGGTGAACGCCTTGATGCCCGCGACGAACCCGATATACGGATTCAGCTTGCCGATCGTCAGCCCGATCAGTACGCCGCCGACGGCCGCCAGCATCGCGCCGAGCACGAACGTGAACGAGATCACGCGGTTCGTGTCGATGCCGAGCAGGTTCGCCATCTTCATGTCTTCGGCGCACGCACGGCACGCACGACCCATCCGCGAATGCGAGATGAACAGCGTGAGCGCGATCATCAGCACCAGCGTCACGCAGACGATCAACAGGCGCGCATACGGAATCGTCACGTCGAAGTCGCCGCCGAGATGGACCTCGAACGCGCCGGAGATCAGCACGGGCACGGACACGTCGCGCGCGCCCTGGCCGATCTGCACGTAGTTCTGCAGGAAGATCGACATGCCGATCGCGGAGATCAGCGGCACGAGGCGCGGCCCGCCGCGCAGCGGGCGATACGCGACGCGCTCGACCGCGAAGCCGTACAGGCCGGTGACGATCACCGACACGATCAGCGCGGCGCCGAGCACCAGCGGCAGCGGATAGCCGGCGGAGATGCCGATGGCCGTCAGGGTCACGAGGCCCACGTATGCGCCGATCATGTAGATCTCGCCGTGGGCGAAGTTGATCATGCCGATGATGCCGTAGACCATCGAATAGCCGATGGCGATCAACGCATAGATCGCACCCAGCGTCAGGCCGTTGACCAGCTGCTGGGCGAATTGAGGAAAGAAGTCAGTCATGTGCGGGAAGCTCCCGTTGGCGCTGGGTCGCGTGCCGTCGCCGGATCACGGCGGTCGGCCGCGCGCAACGCACGGTGTCGTCTCGGGCCGCCCTCTTCGGCCGTGCACGGGGAATGCGCGGCCCAATGCGCACGCGCCCCGTCCGGGTTTCGGACAGGGCGGGTGCGCGGGCGGGTACTCCGTATTACTTGGCGGCGGTCTTCGTCGCGTCCTTGTGCCACGTGTAGACGACGAACTTGAACGCCTTCAGGTCGCCCTGTGCGTCATACGCGACCTTGCCGATCGGCGTGTCGAACGTCGTCTTGTGCATGTACGCGGCGACCTTCGTCGGGTCGGTCGTCTTCGCGCCGGCGATCGCGTCGGCGATGATCTTCACCGCTGCGTACGACGGCATCTGGAACGGGCCGTTGGGGTCGCGCTTCTTGTCCGCGAACGCCGTCACGAGCGCCGCGTTGGCCGGATCGGCCGAGAAGTCGGCCGGCAGCGTGACCAGCATGCCTTCCGACGCCGGGCCGGCGATCGCCGTCACGTCCTTGTTGCCCACGCCTTCAGGCCCCATGAACGTCGCCTTCACGCCCTGCTCGCGCGCCTGGCGCATCAGCAGGCCCATTTCCGGGTGGTAGCCGCCGAAGTAGACGAAATCGACGCCTTGCGACTTCAGCTTCGTGATGATCGCCGAGTAGTCCGAATCGCCGGCGTTGATGCCTTCGAACAGCACGACCGGGATCTTCGCGGCTTCGAGGTCCTTCTTCACCGACGACGCGATGCCCTGGCCGTACGACTGCTTGTCGTGCAGGACCGCGACCTTCTTCGGCTTCACGTTGTTGATGATGTAGTGCGCGGCGGCCGGGCCTTGCTGGTCGTCGCGGCCGATCGTGCGGAAGATGAAGTGGCGCTTCTTGCCTTCCGTCAGCTGCGGCGCGGTGGCCGACGGCGTGACCATCACGATGCCTTCGTTCTCGTAGATGTCGGACGCGGGAATCGTCGAACCCGAGCACACGTGGCCGATCACGTACTTGATCTTCTGGCTGACGATCTTGTTGGCGACGGCGACGGCCTGCTTCGGTTCGCACGCGTCGTCCATCAGCACGACTTCGAACTTGTTGCCGCCCGCACCGCCTGCCGCGTTGATCTGTTCGATCGCGGTCAGCGCGCCGGCCTTCACCATGTCACCGTATTGGGCGACCGAGCCGCTCATCGGACCAGCGATGGCGATCTTCACGGTTTCCGCTTGCGCGGCGGCGGCGCCGGCGGCGAACAGCACGGCGGCGACGGAAATGGACGTAAGACGGGACAGCGTCATCTGGGAGCTCCTCGATGTTGTTTAGTCATACGGGCAAAGGCGGCATGACTTGCGCAATCGAACAGCACCCGGGGCGAGGACATGGGACACGCCCGAGACACATAGAAGACGGAACTCCAGCGGAATGTTGCGTAGCGGGGCCCGGCTCTTGCAGTCCCCGAAGGGGACGTCTGGTTCGGAAAGACATCGTGATGCGTCTTGCATTGCGCAAGCGTTTCGCCTGCCCCGCTTGCCAAATCGCTCATTCGGAGGGATGGTCCGACAGCCATTGGCAAGGCAGCCGAAATTATATGGGCGTTTTTCAATCGTCTGTCAAAAATGCCTGTCGATTGAGGGAAAACACGTAGGGTTTTGAGATGGGCGGGTGGCGATCGGGGCGCAACCTCTGAGAGGCGGGAACGTTTGCTTTGGGTGCAATCGGGTTGCTATTCGGTAGGGGGATCGGGGTGGATTCCTTGCTGGGCTTGGTGCTTCGGCGAGGGGGTGATCTCCGGTGGTGCGTTTTTGGGCCGCCGAGGAGTCGGTCGCTCGAAATCAATCGACTGATGATTGTGTGAGCGCGCACCAGAATGGGGCGCTCGACATGGCGGTCAATCTTTCTGTTTACTTATAAAACTAAACGTTTTGAAAGCTTTTTGAGATTTCCATGAAATAATGTGGCCTCGCTTCAGCAATCCAGCCAGCCTCCCTGCAAGTCACGCCCGCCGCGCTTCGCAGTCGCTTCAGGGCCGCTTCGACGCTCGCCTCGTCGCTCAGCCGCCAGCCAGTGATCTGCCGTTTTTGTTCAATGCACATCACCTGCTTCGGATCACCCATGAATTGCCCAATCCGCCTCTCTTCCGCCGCCGCGATCGCGTGCGCGCTTTCTGTTTCTGCTGCCCATGCTTCGGGACGCGATACGCTGACCGATCGGGCAGCCGGTGCCAATGTGTTTCGCTCGGAGCGGCGTGCGGCCGCTCGGGATGACGGGCATGCGGCGCGGATGAGCCGCCGACGGGCGCAGTTCGCCGCGCCCGCCGAACGTAGCCCGTTCGATACGCCGGATACGCGGCCGGTGCGGGTGACGAGCGATGCGCTCGTGGCATTGCCGCCTGCTTCTTCTGAGCGTGAACCCGATTTCATCTTGCCGCCGAATCGTGTCGCGCTCGGCGCGGGCGGGAGCGACAGTTTGGGGCGCGCTGTGCCCGGGTATGAGCAGCGCGAACAGAACTGGAATGAGTACCTGCGCGCGAATGGCTCTCGGCCAGCTGGCAGTGGCGCCTCGTATGCGCCACAGCGGCCGTACGATGCGCCGCGTGGTCCGCACGGGGCGCCGAATCCGTTCGATCCGTCGGTGCCGCAACCGGAAACGCGGACGTTTTATGACAACGGATCGGGGACGAAATGTACGGCTACCGGTGGGGCGGGGACGTCGCGGTCGTCTTGCGATATCGCTTGGTGATCCGTGGTTTTGGGCGGCTGCCATTTAGGGCTGCTCGCCCCTGTCCAGCGCGCTGGGCGACGTTGCAGGCGCGGCCGCATTCCCCGACTTCACAACGCGCAATCGATCATCTGCCGATGTTTGCACCCGCGCCTTTCCTGCAGGCCCCTCAGAATGCCCGCAGGAAACGCGCTTAGGGTCAGGGGACAGCGCGGCGTTCTCACCGCACTGGGTTACGTTCGAGATATGTGCCCCTCAGCTCCGACGAGCACCTCGCCGAGAATCGAAGCTCCCATATGACATCACGCGTAAGCGTCACCGTAATTCTTCGCCTTCCAAAAAACATCGACTCCTGAACTTTTATATAGCTCACAAAGCAACTCACAAAAACTTAGCGCCATGATCGGACAACTTCCGACTACGCCATCAGCCTTAGATTGACTGAATTGCTTCGATCGGGCGACTCTCGAACGGTTTTCGAGACTCTCTTGAACTCCGCGCCGTGAAATGCTTCATAGGCCCACGCCGAACCGGCCCATCGATAGTACGCATCTGATTCCGGACTGCGATCATCAGCGTTCTTCAGTATGTCCTCAAGCGCTTGCTCCGAGTTTCCTGCTCACCGCGGCGAAACCACGATCGCCGCCCGCCGATTCTGCGCCCGCCCTGCCGGCGTCCTGTTATCCCCTACCGGATCGCTCTTCCCTTTCCCGACGATCGCGGTCTGCTTCGCATCGAGCCCGACGTCAACCAGCTCGACAGCAACGACTTCAGCCCGCCGCCTCGACAACTCGAGATCGTACGCAGCCTCCCCCTCGTCGTCCGAGTACCCATAGACCCGCACGCCGTTGATCCCCGCCGACCGCAACGTCCGCCCGATCCGTTCCACGATCCGCCTGACATCCGGCTTGAGGTTGTACCGGTCGAAATCGAACAGAATCGGCCCGGTCGCCCCGAACTCGAACCCCTGCCCAGTTTCCTGGAACCCGGCCGACTTCAGCGCCGTGACTTGCGTCTGCGTCAGCCCGCGATGAAGCGGCGGCGTCTTGCAGCCCCCCAGCAGCATGCACAGCAGCAGCGCGCTCGCGACGCACATCCGCCCCGTGCTCACAGGAAACGAGTGGTTCATTTCACATCCCCTTCTATCGCGCCCGCTCTGCAAGCGCTTCTTTTAACCGCCGCCGCGGCCTCGCCCGCGGCGCGAGTCGATCGACATCACACCGGCCCTGCCACGCTCTCCGCCAACTGCCACGATCCCGGCCGCGCGCGCTTGGCGCGGTACATCGCGATATCCGCCGCGCGCAGCAGGCCGGTCGCGTCCGACGCATGATCGGGATACAGCGCGACGCCGGCACTCATCATGGTGGCCACCACGCGGCCGTCGGACAGCTCGATCGACGGCGCCATGCCGGACAAAATCTCGTCGGCGATCCGGCACACGCTGCCCGCTTCGGGCACCGCCGCCAGCATCACCGCAAATTCGTCGCCGCCCAGGCGCGCGACGAGATCGGTCTCACGCACCCGCGTGCGCAGCCGCGACGCGATGCCGATCAGCACCGCGTCCCCGGCGTCGTGGCCGAGACAATCGTTGATCTCCTTGAAGCGGTCGCAGTCGAGATACAGGACGGCGACCCGCTGCCCCGTCAACGTGGCATCGCACAGCGCAAGCGCGAGGCGCGATTCGAACTGCGCGCGGTTAGGTAACCCGGTGAGCGCGTCGTGCGTCGCCTTGTGCTCGAGCGACGCGTTCTCGTCGCGCAGCGTGTTCTGCCAGTCTTCGAGTTCGTCGAGCAGCGCGTTGAAGTCGTCGCCGAGCTGGTTCAGTTCGGCGATCGCCGCCGGCTCGACGCGTCGCGCGAATGCGCGCTCGCGCCGCACCGCGTGCGCGACGCCCGCCAGCGCCCGCAGCGGCGAAACGATGTTGCGCAGCAGACGCTTCGAGCTGACATACGCACCGAACACGCTGACGGCGAGGCAGCCGAGAATGCCGCCGACGCCGCCGATCAGGAAGCCGAAGAACTGATGTCCGCGTCCGCGCACGACGATGTGGCCGACGATGATGCCGTCATGCATCACCGGGGCTGTGACCGGCCCGGGCAGCGCCACATCGGCGACGACGCGCTCGAGCCGCGCGATCCCGTTTCCGGCCGGCAACCGCCACGTCGCGAACAGTTGTCCCTTGCTGTCGGTGACGACCACCTGCGCGACATCCTCGTCGCCGGCGATCATCCCGATCGCCTCGTTGGCTGCGACGCGATCGCCGAACACGAGCGCCGCCTCGACCGTATAACCGAGCGAGCGCGCCAGCAGGTTCAGGTTGTTGCCGGCATACGCGCGCAACGCGATCACGGCGACGACGATCAACGACACGGCGGCCATCGTCACGGCGACGAACGCGAGGCGCAGGTGCGCGCGACGCAGCACGCTTTGCAGCGTCGGGCGCGGCACGCGCGAACCAGGAACGGGGGGCGCGGACCGTGTCATGGCGTCACCGGCCGTCGTGCGAGATTGAGGACGTTCGGGTGCACGCGCACGCCGCTGCGCGCGACGGCATCGAGATTGATGTCGAAGGTGACGTGTTCGCCCTCGACGGTGATGCAGAACATCGCGCCCGCGGTGCAGGACATATCGTGTTCGGCAATGGTCAGCACCGGGCGGCCGGACAGCACGGCCCTCACCCGTGCTCGCCCATCGCTGCCGAGGGCGCCGAGATAGACGACGTCGCACGCCATGCCGAGCGCGGGATCGTCGAAACGGACGTGCTGCACGTCGAGCACGGTCGAGCCGGCCTGCAGCGTGTCGGTCAGGCTACCCGCGTAGTCCGGCCTGCCCGTCACGCACAGATGCAGGCGAACGGGCGTCGTCGGCCAGCGCGTGAAGCTGATGATGCCGAGCACGACCTGACGCACGGCGGAGTCGTGTGACGAAAAGGCGGGCCCCGTTGGGCCGACCGGCGTGGTGGTGGCGGCACGTTGCACCGTGTCGACCGGATGCTCCGTCACGGCAGGCGCGCCGGCGAGGACGGCAGATGTCGCGCTCAGAATGCAAACGATTGCGGCGAACGCATGGCGGAACGCGGCGACTCGGCGCCGTCGGCCGGACGCCTTTCGCGCGGCGATTGCCGCCGCACACGCTGGCGTCGATGCGACTGCAAGACTCGCAGCCGCCGCGCACACATTCGTATCCATGATGGAAACATCTGCTGCAGTCGTTCCCGGCCGTGCCTCCTGCCTGCCATGCGCGTGCAGGCACCGTATCACGCGCACGATTCCTTCCATCTTAGGTACAAATTCGTATCCCGAACCAGTGGGATACCCCCCCAAATCATGTCGGAAAGCATGATGAATCGGTGCGGCTGCACGATGAGGCGGGCGAACGCACTGGTCGACGTCGATTCGACCTCGACGGCGGTAAATTGGTCGGCGGATTGACCGTCCTTGCGCGGCAAACTTCATATGTACCCGCGTGCCGCGCGATCGCAATACGCGCGGACCTGATCGCGCATCAGCCCGGCCTGACGAGCATCTCGAACCATGCGTTCATGCGCGAGCATGCCGGCCCGCACATCGTCGGCCGGCAACCGGACGCTGCAGGTCCCCCGACAGCGCTTCAGCTACGTCGCGCGTGCGGACAATTTAGTCATCGCGTGATCCCACGGAATGCCGGTCTCTGCGCATTCTGCTGCCCGCATGGCCGGGGCCAGCGGCGATCGTCGCACACGGGCCACCTGCCATGTATCGGGCGCGCGCGCCCTCTTGGTGCCGCGCGCCGCCGCGAGTATGCTTGTGCCTCGAACACTGTCCAACCCGGGCGCGCACACCGTACCACGGCCGAGCGCCCGCCAACCGCCACTCACCATCGATGGATTTCGACGTCATCGTTCTCGGCGCCGGCATCGTCGGCGTCTCCGCCGCGCTGCACCTGCAGGATCGCGGCCGCAAGGTTGCCCTCGTCGATCGCGGCGCGCCCGGCGAAGGCACGAGCTTCGGCAATGCCGGGCTGATCGAGCGCTCGTCGGTCGAACCGTACCCGTTCCCGCGCAGCCCGTTCACGCTGATGCGCTATGCGCTGAACCGCTCGACCGATCTCTACTGGCACAGCGCGTCGCTGCCCGCGTTCGCGCCGTGGCTCGCGCGGTTCTGGTGGGAATCGGCGCCGCTGCGCCACGCGGCGGCCTCGCGCGACATGCTGCCGCTGATCGAGCGCTGCATCGTCGAGCACGACGCGCTGATCGCGCGGGCCGGCGCCGGCGAACTGGTCCGCGCCAGCGGCTGGCTGGAAGCGTTCCGCACGCCGGCCGCATTCGAGCGCGGCGTGGCCGACGCCGGCCTCACCGCGCGCCGCCACGGGCTCGGCATCACGCCGCTCGATGCGGCCGCGCTGCGCGCGCACGAACCGAGCCTCGCACCGGGCTTCTGCGGCGCGCTGCACTGGCTCGACCCGAAAAGCGTCGTCGATCCGGCCGCGCTCGTCAAAGCGTATGCACACCTGTTCGTGCAGGGCGGCGGCACGCTGCTGACAGGCGACGCCGCGAGCCTCGACGCGCTGTCGCCCGGCTGGCAGGTCCGCACCGACGACGGCCCGGCGGCCGCGCCGGCCGTCGTCGTCGCGCTCGGCCCGTGGTCCGACACGGTATTCGGCAAGTTCGGCTACAAGATTCCGCTGCGCGAGAAGCGCGGCTATCACATGCACTACGCGCCGTCCGCGCGCGGCGTGCCGTCGGCGCCGATCGTCGATCGCGAATACGGCTACGTGATCGCGCCGATGCGGCGCGGATTGCGGCTGACCACCGGCGTCGAGATCGCGCGGCGCGGGCTTCCGCCAACGGGCGTGCAGCTCGAACGCGCGGAACGCGTCGCGCGGCCGGTGTTCGGTTTCGGCGATCGGCTCGACCCGCATCCGTGGCTCGGCTTCCGGCCGTGCACGCCCGACATGCGCCCGGTGATCGGCCCCGCGCCCGCGCATCGCGGGCTGTGGTTCGCGTTCGGGCACAACCATCACGGGCTGACGCTCGGCCCCGTCACCGGCCGCCTGCTGGCCGAGATGATGACCGGCGAAGCGCCGTTCACCGATCCGGCGCCGTATCGCGCGGATCGCTTCTGAACGCGCGATACCGGCGGCCCGAATGCAAGGCCGGCATCGGACCTGCCGTCAGCGAAAGCGCAGCTGATTCCGCCCGAGCTGCGAAACGGACGCGCAGCCCATCAGCCGCATGTCCCGTTCGATTTCCGTGCGCATCAGCTGCAGCGCGCGCTCGACGCCGGGCTGCCCGGCGGCGGCGAGCGGGAACAGGTAATAACGCCCCAGCCCGACGGCCTTCGCCCCCAGCGCCAGCGCTTTCAGCACGTGCGAACCGCGCTGCACGCCGCCATCCATCATCACGTCGATCCGGTCGCCCACCGCGTCGACCACCTCGGCAAGCTGGTCGAACGCGGCGCGCGACCCGTCCAGTTGCCGTCCGCCGTGATTCGACAACACGATGCCGGTACAGCCGATGTCCGCCGCCCTGCGGGCGTCGTCGACCGACATCACGCCTTTCAGGCAAAACTGCCCGTTCCACTCCCGCACCATCGCGGCGACGTCGTCCCACGACATCGACGGGTCGAGCATGTCCGTGAAGTAGCGGCTGATCGATATCGCGCCGCCGCCCATGTCGACATGCCGGTCGAGTTGCGGTAAACGGAACCGCTCGTGGGTCAGGTAGTTGAACGCCCAGGCCGGCTTCAACGCGAACTCGGTCATCCCCGCGAGCGTCAGCCGGAACGGAATCGAGAAGCCGGTTCGCTTGTCGCGCTCGCGATTGCCGCCGGTGATGCTGTCCACCGTCAGCATCATCACGTTCACGCCGGCCTCCCTCGAACGGTTCATCATTTCGCGGTTGAGGCCGCGGTCCTTGTGAAAGTAGAACTGGTACACCTGCGGGCCCGGGCTGATCGCGCGGGCTTCCTCCAGGCTCACGGTGCCGAGCGACGACACGCCGAACATCGTGTCGAATTTCGCGGCCGCGGCGGCGACCGCGCGCTCGCCGTCATGGTGAAACAGGCGTTGCAGCGCCGTCGGCGAACAATAGACCGGCATGCCGAGCTTTTGCCCCATGACCGTCACCGACAGATCGACATCGCGCACGCCACGCAACACGTTCGGCACCAGATCGCAGCTTTCGAACGCGCTCGTGTTGCGTCGATACGTGACTTCGTCGTCGGCCGCGCCGTCGATGTAATTGAAGATCGGCCCCGGCAATCGCCGTCTGGCCAGCTCACGGAAGTCGTGGAAGTTGTGGCAATCGTTCACGCGCATTCATCACACTCCATTCGGCGCGCGAGCGGCATGCCGGTGGGCCGGCACGCATCGCGGCGCTCGTTCTGTTGCGACGGCCGGGTCATCACCCCGTACGAGGCCGCGTTGGCACCGGGGCGGATGCGCCTCGCGTACACCGCCGCCGACCATACAGGAAATCGCTTCACACACTCAGTCGAGCGCGCGGCCGAAGATGCGGATCACTTCGTCGAGATGCTCGGCCATCGCACGGCGCGCGGCGTCGGGGTCGCGCGCGCGGATCGCGTCGAGGATCGCGCGATGCTCGAGCTCCGACCGGTGCGGCATGTCGTTCGGCATGTACAGCGACTGCAGCCGCTGGAACATCAGGTCGTACTTGTGCGCGAGCAGTTGCTTGATCATCAGCGCATACGCGGCGTTGTCGCTCGCTTCCGCGATGCGGATATGGAACAGCCGGTCGCCCGGGTGCGTGAGCGAGCCGCTGCGGTTGTCGTCCTGGTTGCGCAGGAACGCTTCGTAAATGCCTTCGATCTGCGCGTCCGAGCCGTGCTTCGCGGCCAGCGACGCGGCTTCCGGCTCGATCAGCCGGCGCGCCTGCAGCAGCGCGAACGGCGGGATTTCGGTGTCGAGGTCGAGCGCGATGCCGAGTTCCGGATCGATCTCGACGATCGAGAACGGCGCGACCGTCGCGTCGGGCGCCGATGCGGGTTCGGGCACGGCGGCCGTTTCGGGATGGCGCACCTTGACGCCGTCGCCGACGCGCACGCTGACGAGCCCGTTCACTTCGAGCGCGATCAGCGCCTCGCGCACCGACGTGCGCGACACGCCGAACCGTTCGGCAAGTTCGCGCTCCGGCGGCAGATAGCTGCCCGGCGGGAAATCGCCGGACTCGATCATCGCACTGAGCTTGTCGGCGATCTGCTGGTAGAGGCGGCGGTTCTGAATCGGCTGGATGGACATACGTTGACGCTGGTAATCGGTTTCGTTGCGGACGGTCCGACGCATCGCATGGACCGTTCGCGCCTATTCTATATGCCGCGCTTCACATCGCCCGGCACCGCGTAGCACCGCGCGGCCGTGCCGCCCCACAACGCGCCGCGCTCGGCCGCCGACAGCCGCGATTCGGCCCAGCGCTCGACCAGCGACGCGACCTCGTCATACGACGCCGCGAGCAGGCACACGGGCCAGTCCGATCCGAACATCAGCCGCTGCGGGCCGAACGCGTCGAGCGCCGCGTCGAGGCACTGCTCGATATGCCGGATGTCCTGCGCGCGCAAGCCACGCCGCCAGTCGGCTTCGGTCACGAGCCCCGACAGCTTGCACGCGACGTGCGGCAACGCGCCCAGCTCGCGCAGCGACGCGCGCCAGCGCGCGAGCGCCGTGTCGTCGCGCTCGAACTCGGCGAGCGCGGGCTTGCCGACATGGTCGAGCACGAGCCAGTGTGCATCGTGCCGCGCGCAGAACGCACGCACGTCCGGCAACTGGCGTTCGAACACGAGCACGTCGTACACATAGCCATTCGCCTGCAGCCACGCGACGCCGCGATTGAAAGCAGGATCCGCGACGAACGCGCCGACGTCGGCTTCGTCCTGCACCTGGTGACGAAAGCCGCGCAGCTTCGGGCTGCGCCACTCAGCGACGCGGTCGGCCAGCGCCGGCGCACCGAGATCCTCCCAGCCGACCACCGCCGCGATGCGTGCGTCGTCGCGCGCCAGATCGAGCAGGAACGCCGTCTCGTCGCGCCCGGCGCGCGCCTGCACCGCGATCGACGCGCCGAGCGCCTGCGCATGCAGCTGCGGCCACAGTTCGTCGGGCAGGTAGTCGCGCGCGAGCACGCCCATGCCCGGGCCGATCCACGGATAGTCGGCCGCGCGATAACGCCAGAAGTGCTGATGCGAATCGATACGCACTGCGCCCATGATGCCCTCGTGTTCGATCACCGCGGCGGCGACGGCCCGCCTCGCCGCCCCCGCCCGTCCGCGACGTTCAGTCGTACAACACCGCCGCGATCTTCGGATCGTCGATATTGGTCTTGTCGTACCAGTAGAAACCGGTATCGATGACCTTCGGCAGCTTCTCGCCCTTGATCGCCTTCACGGCCGCCTCGACCGTCTTGTAGCCGATGCCGATCGGGTTCTGCGTGATCGCGCCGGCCATCAGCCCGCTGCGGATCGCGTCCTTCTGCTGCTTGCCGGAATCGTAGCCGACGATCACGACCTTGCGCTTCATCTCGCGCACGCCGTTGACCACGCCGATCGCCGAGCCTTCGTTGGTGCCGAACAGCCCCTTGAGCTTCGGATACGCCTGCAGGATCGACTTCGTCACTTCGGTCGACTTCAGCTGATCGCCTTCACCGTACTGCACGGTCACGACCTGCACCTTCGGGTGCGCCGACTTCATCCGGTCGAGGAAGCCGTCGCGGCGGTCGATGCCGGTGCGGCTCGTCTGGTCATGCGCGACCACCGCCACCTGCCCTTCGTCGCCGATCAGCGCGGCGAGCTTGTCGGCGGCGAGCGCGGCCGCCGCCTTGTTGTTGGTCGAGGCGGTCGTCACCGGGATGTCGCTGTCCACGCCCGAGTCGAAGGCGATCACCGGGATCTTCTCGGCCTGCGCCTTCTTCAGCAGCGGCAGCGCGGCCTTGCTGTCGAGCGCCGCGAAACCGAGCGCGGCCGGCTTCTTCGCGATCGCGGCCGACAGCATGTCGATCTGCTTGTCGACCATCGCCTCGGTTTCGGGCCCTTCGAACGTCACCTTCACCTTGTAGTCCTTCGCGGCCTGCGTCGCGCCCGATTTCACGGCCTGCCAGAACTGATGCTGGAAGCCTTTCGAGATCAGCGGGATATAGGTTTCCTGCGCCTGCGCGCCGGCCGTGACGCCGACGGCGAACGTCAGCCCGACGATCGCGTTCCACACCTTGCTCCTGATCACTTCGCGTCTCCTTGGTTGGTATCGACTGAAATGCCGGCCCGGCCGGCGATGAAGCGCCTGTGTGCCTGTGTTCGTGCCTGCTTGCGTGCGTGCATCAGCGGCGGCGCCGGCGCAGGATGTCCACGTAGACGGCGAGGATGATGATCACGCCCGTCACGACCGTCTGCCATTCCTGCGCGACCGACATGATGCGCAGCCCGTTGGTCAGCACGCTCATGATGAACGCGCCGATGATGGTGCCGACGATGCTGCCCGCGCCGCCCGACAGCGACGTGCCGCCGATCACGACGGCCGCGATCGCGTCGAGCTCGTAGCCCTGCCCGAGCGCCGGCTGCGCCGAGTTCAGCCGCGACGCGATCAGCAGCCCGGCGATGCCGCACACCGCGCCGCTGAACGTGTAGACGGCGATCTTCCACGCGTCGACGTTCACGCCGGACAACCGTAGCGCTTCCTCGTTGCTGCCGAGCGCGAACGTGTAGCGGCCGAAGATGGTGCGGTTCAGCACGATCGACGCGCCGATCGCGACGAGGAACAGGATCAGCACCGCGTTCGGGATCGGCAGCGCGGGAATCAGGTTGCCGATCAGCGAATCCTGCGCGATCGACGTGAAGCCCGGCGTATCGTTGAAGTAGATCGGCCGCGTGCCCGAGATCACGAGCGACAGCCCCTTGAGCAGCATCATCATGCCGAGCGTCGCGATGAACGGCGGCACCTTCATCTTCGCGATCACGAAGCCCGACACGCAGCCCGACAGCGCGCCGAAGCACAACGCGGCCAGGATTCCCAGCGGCAGCGGCATCCCCCACTTCGTCAGCACGACACCGGCCATCACCGCGCAGAACGTCATCAGCGTGCCGACCGACAGGTCGATGCCGGACGTGATGATCACGTACGTACAGGCGACGGCCAGCACGCCGTTCACGGCGGTGGCCTGCAGGATCGACACGAGGTTGTCGACTTCGAGGAAGTTCGACGACGCGAAGCTGAAGAACACGATCAGCAGCACGAGGCTCGCGAACGCAAGCAGCTTCTGCCGCGCGGCCGGGTTGAAGAAGCGCGATTTCAGGCTCGATGCGGCGGCCGGCGTGTCGCCGGTGGCAAGGGGCGGAACGGGATGCGTATCGTTGGACATGATCGGGTAGGCGTCTGAGCGTCTGATTCAGGACAACACGGTCGACTCGCGCTGCGTCGCGAGCTGCATGATCTTTTCCTGCGTGGCGTCGGCCGCGCGCAATTCGCCGGTTACGCGGCCTTCGCACATCACGAGAATCCGGTGGCTCATGCGCAGCACCTCGGGCAACTCCGACGAGATCATCACGATCGCCTTGCCGTCGGCGGCCAGCGCATCGAGCAGCTTGTAGATCTCGCTTTTCGCGCCGACGTCGATGCCGCGCGTCGGCTCGTCGAAGAACAGGATGTCGCAGTCGCGCAGCAGCCATTTCGCGATCACGATCTTCTGCTGGTTGCCGCCCGACAGGAGCCGCGCGGGCTGCGCGACCGACGGCGTGCGGATCGCGAGCTGCCGCACGTACGACTGAGCGGCCTCGCGCATCGCGCGCGCATCGAGGAACACGCCGCGGCGCACGAAGCGGCGCATGCTCGACAGCGCGATGTTGTTCTGCACGTCCATCCCGACCGCGAGCCCGAAATGCTTGCGATCCTCGGACAGGTAGCCGATGCCATATTTCACCGCATCGGCGGGCGTGCGGATCGTCACGGCCCGGCCGTTCACGCGGATCTCGCCCGCGTCCACCGGATCCGCACCGAACACCGCGCGCGCGACCTCGGTGCGGCCCGCGCCCATCAATCCGGCGAAGCCGAGGATCTCGCCGCGCCGCAGCGTGAAGCCGACGTCGCGGATCGCGCGGCCGCGCGACAGCCCGCGCACTTCGAGCGCAATCTCGTTCGCGGACGTATCGGGCGGCGTGCGGCTTTCCGTATCGAGCTGGCGGCCGACCATCATCGAGATGATCGATTCCATCGACGTGTCCGGCATCGGCACGGTCGCGACGGTCTTGCCGTCGCGCATCACGGTCACGCGATCGGCGATCTGGCGCAGCTCGTCCATCTTGTGCGAGATGTAGACGATGCCGACGCCGTGCGCGCGCAGGTCGCGGATGATGCGGAACAGCTCGGCGATCTCCGCGTTGTTCAGCGCGGCGGTCGGCTCGTCCATGATCAGCGCGCGCGAGTCGAACGACAGCGCCTTCGCGATCTCGACCATCTGCTGCTTCGCGACCGTCAGCCGGCCGACCGGCGTGCGCGGGTCGAGATCGAGCCGCATCCGCTGGAAGATCGCGGCCGCGTCGCGGTTCAACCGGTCTTCGTCGACGAACACGCCGAAGCGGCCGCGCGGCTCGCGGCCGATGAAGATGTTCTGCGCGACGCTCAAGTGGTTCATCAGGTTCAGCTCCTGATGGATGATGCCGATGCCGAGCGCCTGCGCGGCACGCGGGTCGACGATCTCCACCGGGCGGCCGTCCATCCGGATCTCGCCCGCGTCGCGCTGATAGACGCCCGCGAGAATCTTCATCAGCGTCGACTTGCCGGCGCCGTTCTCGCCCATCAGCGCATGTACTTCGCCGGCGCGCAGGTCGAAACGGCAATCGTCGAGCGCCTGCACGCCCGGAAAGCGCTTGCCGATGCCGGTCAGCGCGATCAGTGGCGGCGCGGTGTTCGGGTTCTGGTCGGGTTGCATGGCACGCGGCCCCTAGCTGATCGCACGATCGAGATGCGTATAGCCGCCGTCGACGAACAGCCACTGGCCCGTCGTGTGCGATGCGCGATCCGACAGCAGGAACACGGCCGTGTCGGCGATCTCGTCGGCCGTCGTGAAGCGCTGGCCGAGCGGCACCTTGCCGGCGATTTCCGCGACCTTCGCGTCCGGGTCGTCGAAGCCGGCGATCCAGCTCCGGTAGAGCGGCGTCATCACTTCGGCCGGAATCACCGCGTTCACGCGCACGCCGTCGTCGCGCAACGCGACGGCCCATTCGCGCGTCAGCGCGAGTTGCGCGCCCTTCGACGCGCAATAACCGCTCGTGTTGCCCTGCCCGGTCACGGCCGTCTTCGACGAGATGTTGACGATCGCACCGCGCGCCGCCTTCAGGTGCGGCACGCAGTAGTGCGCCATCACGTAGTAGTGGATCAGGTTGCGTTCGAGCGAGGCGACGAACGCGTCGCGCCCGGCGTCGAGCCCGATGCTGTCGTTGATGCCCGCGTTGTTGACGAGGCCGTCGATGCGGCCGAACCGCGCGATGGTCTGCGCAACGGCGTCGCGGCACTGCGCGTCGTCCTGCAGTTCGACGCTCACGCACGTGGCGCGCGGCTGCTGCTGCGCGAGTGCGCGCCAGAACGCATCGTCGGGCGCGTGGCGCGCGAACACCACCGGGATCGCGCCTTCGCTGGCCAGCCGCATCGAGATCGCGGCGCCGATGCCCGACGCGCCGCCGGTCACGATCACGACCTTGTCTTGCAGATTCAAATCCACTTCGCGTCTCCGTCGTTCATGTTGTCACCGCGCACGACGCACACGACGTGCATCGCGCGCCGTCGCGCGTCGCCCCGCGTCAGCCGCGGAACCGGTACTGCTCCAGCGATTCCGGCTTCATTTCGATCGAGAAACCGGGCGCCGTCGGCGGCATGTACGCCGCGCCGCGCACCACGCACGGCTCGACGAAATGCTCGTGCAGGTGATCGACGTACTCGGTCACGCGCCCTTCCTTCGTGCCGGACATGCACACGTAGTCGATCATCGACAGGTGCTGCACGTATTCGCACAGCCCGACGCCGCCCGCATGCGGGCACACCGGCAACCCGTATTTCGCGGCCATCAGCATCACCGCGAGAATCTCGTTCACGCCGCCGAGCCGGCACGCATCGATCTGCACGACGTCGATCGCGCCGCGCGCGATGAACTGCTTGAACAGCACGCGGTTCTGGCACATCTCGCCGGTCGCGACCTGCACCGGCGCGATCGCCTCGCGGATCTTGCGATGCCCTTCGACGTCGTCGGGGCTCGTCGGCTCCTCGATGAACCACGGCCGCGCGAACGCGAGCTCGCGCACCCAGTCGATCGCCTCGTCGACCTCCCACACCTGGTTCGCGTCGATCATCAGCTTGCGGTCGGGGCCGATCACCTCGCGCGCGATCGTCACGCGGCGGATGTCGTCCTCGAGGTTCGCGCCGACTTTCAGCTTCACGTAGTCGAAACCTTCGTCCACCGCCTCGCGGCACAGCCGGCGCAGCTTGTCGTCGCTGTAGCCGAGCCAGCCGGCCGACGTCGTGTAGCACGGGTAGCCGTCGCGCTCCAGCGCGGCGATCCGCGCGGCCTTGCCGGGCGCCTGCCGGCGCAGCAGGTCGAGCGCGTCGTCCGGGCTCAGGCAGTCGGTCAGGTAGCGGAAGTCGATCGCCCGCACCAGTTCCTCGGGGCTCATGTCGGCGACGAGCCGCCACAGCGGCTTGCCGACGGCCTTCGCCCACAAATCCCATACCGCATTGACGACGGCGCCCGTCGCCAGATGGATCGCGCCCTTGTCGGGGCCGATCCAGCGCAACTGGCTGTCCGACGTGACGTGCCGCCAGAAACGGCCCATGTCCTCGCGGATCCAGTCGAGGTCGAGGCCGACGACGAGGTGGCGCATCGCGTCGATCGCCGCGCAGCAGATTTCGTTGCCGCGCCCGATGGTGAACGTGAGCCCGTGACCTTCGAGCCCGTCGCGGTCGGTTTCGAGCACGACGTAGGCCGCCGAATAATCGGGGTCCGGATTCATCGCGTCCGAGCCGTCGAGCTGGCGCGAGGTCGGAAAGCGCACGTCGAGGACGCGCATCGATCGAATGATAGGCATGACGAACCGTCCGTTAAAGGGAGTCAAGCCTGCACGGTGCGCTGGCGTTGCTCGCCGAGCCCGTCGATGCCGAGCGTGATCACCTGTCCGGCGCGCAGGTAGACAGGCGGCTTCTGCCCGAGGCCGACGCCCGGCGGCGTGCCGGTCGAGATCACGTCGCCCGGCTGCAGGCTCATGAAGCGGCTCAGGTAGCTGATCAGGTGCGGCACGCGGAACACCATCGTCGCGGTCGTGCCGTTCTGGTAGCGGTGGCCGTCCACTTCGAGCCACAGCCGCAGCGCGTGCGGATCGGGCACTTCGTCGGCCGTCACCAGCCACGGGCCCAGCGGGCCGAACGTGTCGTTGCCCTTGCCCTTGTCCCACGTGCCGCCGCGCTCGAGCTGGTATTCGCGCTCCGACACGTCGTTCACGACGCAGTAGCCGGCGACGTGCGACAGTGCATCGGCCTCGTCGATATAGCGGCCGCCCTGGCCGATCACCACGCCGAGCTCGACTTCCCAGTCGGTCTTCTCCGAGCCGCGCGGGATCTCGACGTCGTCGTTCGGGCCCGAGATCGCGCTCGTCCACTTGCCGAACACGACGGGCTCCTTCGGTACCTCCATCCCCGATTCGGCCGCGTGATCCGAATAATTGAGCCCGATGCAGATGAACTTGCCGACGCGGCCGACGCACGCGCCGAGCCGCGGCGTGCCCTCGACGAGCGGCAGCGACGACGGCGGAATATCGCGCAGCCGCGCGAGCGACGCGGGGGTCAGCGCGTCGCCGGCGATGTCGTCGATCACGCCGGACAGGTCGCGAATCTGGCCGTGCGCATCGAGCAGGCCCGGTTTTTCATGGTGTTTGTCGCCAAATCTCAGCAGTTTCATAGCGTCATCCGAACGGAAACGGAAAGGGAACGTAAATGGGAAAGCGCAACGGTCAGTTCGACCAGCCGCCGTCGATCAGGTGAATCGTGCCGGTCGTGAACGACGCTTCGTCGGACGCCAGGTACAGCGCGAGCGCGGCCACTTCGTCCGCGCTGCCGATGCGGCCGATCGGCTGGCGCGCGACGAACGCCTGGCGCACCTCGTCGGCGGACACGTGGCGCGTGCGCGCCTGGTCGGCGATCCGCTGCTCCAGCGACGGCGATTCGATCGTGCCCGGGCAGATCGCGTTGCAGCGGATGCCGCGCTCGACGAAATCGGCGGCCACCGCCTTGGTCAGCCCGATCACCGCCGCCTTGGTGGTGCCGTACACGAAGCGGTTCGGCACGCCCTTCACGCTCGACGCGGCCGACGCCATGTTGACGATCGACGCGCCGCCGGCTTCGAGCATCGCGGGCAGCAGCGCACGGATCAGCCGGTACATCGACGTGACGTTCAGGTTCAGCGAGAACGCCCATGCGTCTTCGTCGCAATCGAGGATCGAGCCGTGATGCACGTAGCCCGCGCAATTGAACAGCACGTCGAACGCGCGTTCGCTCGCGGCGAGCGCGGTGACCTCGTTCGCATCGGTGACGTCGAGCCGCCGCGTGGCCAGCCGGCCGCCCGCGCGCTCGGCGTCGGCTTCGAGCCGCACCAGCGCGGCTTCGTTGATGTCGGTCGCCAGCACGTCGGCGCCCTCGCTCGCGAACCGCAGCGCCGTCGCGCGGCCAATGCCCTGCCCGGCCGCCGTCACCAGCGCGCGTTTGCCCTGCAATCTCATGAGCAACTCCCCCGAAAAAGCCGGCCGCCAGTCGGCCGATTGGCACAAAGGACTAAAGGTCCAACCAATCATAGGAAGGGATCGCGCGTTTGTCACGAAATTGGGATTCAGTATTTACCCAGGGCTGGTCAATCCGTTCGTCGCACAAGCATTCGGCGTGCGCGCGGCATTGAAGGGCCGCCCCGCGATCCGCTCAAACCCAATACCGGCGGGCCTTCCAGCCGATTCCCGGGCAACGTTCGGCGTGGCGGAGAACGCAAACTGACAAAAAAGTCATGTTCGCGTCAGGGTGCCAACGGGTGGCGCACGCCATCATGGTGTTGCCGGACCGCGCTTCCGGTACATCGCCTCCCCGCCCGCGCTGGATCCCTGCGGGCACCTCCGTCCCCCGGCGATGTATCCCGTGACTGGGCGAGCAGACACGGCGCGCGGGCCGATTTTCCGCCCCGGGCTTCCCGTCCGGGGCTTTTTGTCTTTGGGTTTTCCAAGAAAATAAGCATGGATTGTTTCTAAATCGGCAAAAGGTAATTCGAGCCGGACAGGATGTTTTTTCCGGTCACAGACGCTTACATTTAGCGCACCACTCATGGAAACCGCTACGGATTCGCCATCGGGTAGTGACATCCACTGCCACGGCCGAAACCGCACGAGCTTTAGGAAACGGCAAAATGAAGGCCTCCAAATCCCTGCCTGCGCTCGATCCCGCCGACGTCCACGTCGAAATCCTCGAACGTTCCGATACGCTGCTCGTCGTCCGCTGGGTCGAACCCGGCCGCTGTCACTACGGCGAACAACGCTGGCGCCGCCGCTTCGCGCAGCGCACCGGCACCTGCGCGCTGTCGCGCCAGGTCATCCACCGCGGCGACGAAGTGTTCCGCCCGGCCGAGCGCCCGGCCCCCGCGAACGCCGCCGCCATGATCTCCGCCGCCGAGGTACTCGCGCTGGCCGGCAGCAGGTAACACCTGCCGGCCGTGCGCCGGCGCTTGCGGTGTCACGCCCTACGCCAGCCCTAGAAGCGCCGGTCTAATTCCCCCGCTTGTCTGCCCCGTCCGCACGCACTATCGTTACACCACTCAATGTAACGATTAGTGTCGCGGCCGACCGGCCGCGCCGATGGAGGCAGACATGCATGCATGGAGCGCGCGCCACGTCCCGGCGCAAGGCGGCAAGGTCGCGGTCGTGACTGGCGCCAACAGCGGTCTCGGCTGGCAACTGGCGGAAACGCTGGCCGCGAAAGGCGCGACCGTCGTGATGGGCTGCCGCGACGCCGCCCGCGGCGCGCAGGCCGCCGACGCGATCCGCCGGTTTCATCCTCATGCACGCGTCGAAGTCGATCCGCTCGACCTCGCCGATCTCGCGTCGATCGCACGCTTCGCGGCCGACGTCGGCGAGCGCCACGGCCGCGTCGACATCCTCTGCAATAACGCCGGCGTGATGTTCCTGCCGCTGCGGCACACGCGCGACGGCTTCGAGATGCAGTTCGGCACCAACCACCTCGGCCATTTCGCGCTGACCGGCCATCTGCTGCCGGCGCTGCGCGCCGCGCATCGGGCGCGCGTCGTCACGATGTCGAGCGGCTTCAACCGCGGCGGCCGGATTCGCGTGGACGACCTGCGCGCCGAACAGCGCTACAACCGTTATCTCGCCTATTGCGACAGCAAGCTCGCGAACCTCGTGTTCGCGATCGAGTTGCAGCGCCGCTTCGAGCGCGTGGCGTTCGCCGGCATCAGCGTCGCCGCGCACCCCGGCTACGCGGCGACCAACCTGCAGTTCGCGGGCCCGGCGATGGACAGCTCGCCCGCCCGCGCCGCGCTGATGCGCGCCGCGAACCGTTATCTCGCGCAGCCGGCCGACCAGGGTGCACTGCCCGCGATTCATGCGGCAACGTCGCCCGATCTGGCCGGCGGCGCGTACATCGGCCCGTCCGGCTGGTTCGAATCGCGCGGGCTGCCGGCGCCGGCAAGCGTGCCGCGCGCGGCGCGCAGCGTGGCGGCGGCGGCGTTGCTGTGGGAAGCATCGGAAGCCGCGACGGGCGTGCGCTTCCTCAGCGCCGGCGCACCCGTCGGACGCTCGCCGGGCCAGCCGCTCGATACGGCGGCCGAAGCGCGCTGAATCGCGCGCCGTCGGCTGCAATATTCTTCATACTTATTACGCGAACCGAAAAGAAAGCCCGTTGAAAGACTGATGCGCCGCCGCACTGTTACCGGCCAGGAAACAATTTATCGTCAAAATCAGCGTTTACCCTGAACACGCCGGTGACTAAGATTTGATCAATCGCTCAAGACATGGTGTCGAAAGCGAACTCAATAAAACACCGGAGGTCACCATGAAATCGCTCGTTTCCGCAATCGTTGCCGCTGCCGCCCTGTCCGCTTCGTTCGGCGCATTCGCTCAAAGCACCGTGACGCGCGCTCAAGTGCGCAACGAACTGGTCCAGCTCGAACAAGCCGGCTACAAGCCGGGCGTGTCGAGCCCGTACTACCCGAACGACATCCAGAGCGCCGAAGCGCGCGTTCATGGCGCCGACACCAGCGGCTACGGCGCACAACCGGCGCCGCTCGTCCACTCGGGCTCGCCGGCTGCCGCCTCGTCGAACGCACGCGACTCGATCTTCTTCGGCCAGTAAGCCGAAGCGCCCCCGCCGGGCGCCGCGCATCGCGCGCTGAAGTCACGCAGTCCGGACGAGCCCCCTTCGCGGGGCTCGTCTGTTTTGTGAAACCCATACCTCCGCCGCCCGGCAGCGGGTGGCTTCGCCCGGGCGCCTCGCGTCCGGGTGCTTTTTCCCGGCGAGGTGTGCGTGAACGCGCGGTCTGTGCCGATCAGCGGGCCACTGCTGCGCCCGGCGCCGACCGCGACAGCACGCGCCACCGCGACAGCAACTCGTCGCGATCGACGTAACAGCCCTGCAAGTGCCGGCGGCCCGTCGACGGATCGAACTCGGTGCGCGCATGCAGCACGCGCCGGTTGTCGAACGCCCACATGTCGCCCGCCCGCAGCCGGCGCTGCACGCGAAAGCGCGGCTCGCGCGCCAGCGCGAGGAACCGTCGGTACGCACGATAGACCGCCGCGACCGAGCCGGCCGGCGCATCGAGCGGCCCGCGCAGGAAGTTCGCGACACGCACTTCCGTCACGTTGCCGCGCGCGTCGCGCCCGATCACCGGCGCCGAACAGCGGTAGTCGCTGTTCGCGCTCTTGTTCCAGAACTCGAACGGCGTCGATGCGAGCTGCTCGAAATCGTCCGGATGTTCGCGCTGCAGCGCATCCGCGAGCGCGAAGCCGTCGAGGAAAATACTGTCGCCGCCCGTCGCGTCGTTCGCGAGGCAATGCAGGAACTGCACGCCCGGCTGCAATTCGCGCGTCGGCAGATCGGTGTGCGGCGGAAGATTCAGCGACGTATACGCATTGCTGTCCGGGCGCGGCTTCGATTCGACGTCGAACAGCACGCCGAAATTGCTTTCGCGGATCAGGCCGATGCGACGCGCGATCCCGTCGACGCGGCCGCGCTCGGCCGGCACGCCTTCGACGAGCGTGAGCCCCGTGCGCTGCAATGCGTCGAGCCATGCGTGCAACGCGCGGTCGTCCTCCATCACGTCGCGCCACGCGAACACGCCGATCGCCGCCGCATCGTCGCCGGTCCATACGTGGCGCCCGTGCGCGGCCAGGCGCTCCGCGCGCGACGCATCGTCGTATGCATGCGCACGCAACCAGCCCGGCGACCACGCGCTGCGGTGCCCGTCGTTCCATTCCACATGCAGTGCGCCGTCGGTTTCGACGTGCACCGTGAGCGCCGACAGATCCTCGCGCGCATCGGCGATCTCGAACACCTGTTCGCGGGTGATCGCGTGCACGCACGCGGCACACGCACAGTTGTCGCGCAGCCAGTCGAAATGGAACGGCGATCGTCGCGCATCGCTCCACTCGACGTCCACCGCGCCATCGCCGATCGTCGCCGCCGCGATGGCCGCATCGGCCGAAAACGTCCGCCAGTCCTCGATACGGTGTTGCGCTGCTGCCTGCATCGTTGCCTCCCGGAAAACGCCCGCTACGCGTGCGGTGCGAGCAAAAAGCCGCCGACCATCCGGTGCATCCGCGCGGCCTGCGGGCTCGTCCCGAGCGCGCGCCAGCAGCCGTGCACCAGCCCCTCTCCCATCCAGTAGTGCGCGATACCGCCCGCCGCGCGAATCCGTTCGACGTACACGCGCGCATCGTCGCGTAGCGGATCGTGCTCCGCGCCGATCGCGAGCACCGGCGGCAAGCCGTCGAAACGCTCGGCTTCGAGCGGCACCGATGCGCGCAACAACGGGTTGCCGTCGCGCAGCACGTCGGATAAGTCACCGCCCCAGTACAGCGCGCGATAGCGATGCACGTCGTCGAGCGTCAGCATCGGCGCGTGCGCTTCCGTTTCGCGCGCGGGCGATTGCGGTTCGAAACCGAGCATCGGATAAACGAGCGCGATGCCGTCCACGCCGGCTTCGCCCGCATCGCGCAGCGCGGTCGCCACTGCCGCCGCAAGCATGCCGCCCGCGCTGTCGCCCGCGAGCGTCAGCGGGCGCAAGCACGGCCCGAACGGCCAGCGTGCGTCGCGTGCGGCGCGCGTGATTTCAAGGCAATCCTCAAGAGCCGCCGGCGCGCGGTGTTCGGGCGCCAGCCGATAGTCGACCGCAATCACGTCAAGGCCCGTATCGGCCGCCAGTTGCGCGGTGATCAGCGCATGGCTGTCGAGCGAGCCGACGACGAACCCTCCGCCATGAAAAAACAGCACCGTGCCGCGCGGCGTGCCGTGCATGGACGTGTAGCGTCGCAGCGCGATCGCACGACCGTCCGGCGCGTGCCACACCGCGTCGTGTTGCACGATGCCTGCCGGCAGCGCGGCCGGTGTCCATTCGGCCGCGAAGCGGTCATAGAGACGACGCTGCGCGTCGGGCGAGCGCGCCGCCGCATCGGCCGGATACCACGCGTCGACGGCTGCGACGAACGCCGCGATTTCCGGTTCGAGCATCGTGTGCGCTCCGCGGTCGAAGATCGAAAATCGAAGATCGTGAAGTGAAGCGCGCCGCTAGCGGCGCGGCGGCAGCCCGATCACGCGCCCCGCATACACAGGCGCCACGCAATCGCGCTGCAACGCATGCAGTTCGGCCACGCGCGCGGCCACGTCGTCGTCGAACGGCGCCGATTTCGCACCGTCGCGCGTATCGACGTGCAGCAGCATCTGCTCGCTCGCCGAGACCGCGTCGTCATGCCCGTCGGCGAACAGTTCGAGATACAGGTGCAGCCGCTTCGCGTCGTGCGCGAGCACACGCGCATCGACGCGCACCGGCGTGCCTTCCTTGATCTCGTGCAGGTAGTTCACGTGCGCTTCGAGCGTGTAGACCGAGCGCCCCCGTTCGCGACGCGCGGCGTCATCGAGGCCGATGCGATCCAGCAACGCATCGGTCGCGAAGCTGAAGATCAGCAGGTAGAACGCATCGCGCAGGTGGCCGTTGTAGTCGACCCATTCGGGCCGCACCACGTCGCGGTAAATCGTCAGCGGGGTATCGCCGGTCATCGCCTGTCCTTTATTCCTCGAATCGCATCCCGTGCCGCGCCTTCACCGCGGCGATCGATTTCAGCACCTCGGTGATGCACTCGTCGCGATAGCGTTCGAGTTCCTTGATGCTGCGCGTGCCCTGCTGTTCGGTCGTGCCTTCGACGACGCTGTCGATCAGCGCGTCGGTCAACGTCGGCGCGACCAGCTTCGTCCACGGCAGTTCGAGCGCGGGGCCGAATTGCTGCATGAAGTGTCGCATGCCCGCGTCGCCGCCGGCCAGCGTGTAGGTCAGGAACGTGCCCATGAACGACCAGCGGATGCCCGCGCCGAAGCGAATCGCATCGTCGATCTCGCCGGTCGTCGCGACGCCTTCGTTGACCAGGTGCAGCGCCTCGCGCCACAGCGCTTCGAGCAGGCGGTCCGCGATGAAACCCGGCACTTCCTTGCGCACGTGCAGCGGCCGCATGCCGAGCTTGCGATAGACCTCCATCGCGCCTTCGACCGCTTCCGGCGACGTGCGCGCGCCGCCGAGCACCTCGACGAGCGGCAGCAGGTAGACGGGATTGAACGGGTGGCCGACCACGCAGCGCTCCGGATGCGTCGCCCGCGCGTAGAAATCCGTCGGCAGCAGCCCCGACGTCGACGACGCGATGATCGCGTCGGGCTTCGCCGCCCGGCTGATCTGTTCGTGCAGTTCGAGTTTCAGCGCCTCGCGCTCGGGCGCGCTTTCCTGGATGAAATCCGCATCGGCGACGCATGCCTCGATCGTCGACACGAACCGCAGCCGCGCGGGATCGGCGCCCGGCGCGAGGCCGACGCGTTCGAGCGCGGGCCACGCGTTCGCGACGTTCGCGCGCAGCCGCGCTTCGGCGCCCGGCGCGGGGTCCCACACGACCACGTCGAGACCGTGCGCGAGCGCGCGGGAAATCCATCCGCTGCCGATCACGCCGGTGCCGATGGCGGCAAACGTGTTGATGTCGGTCTTCACAGCCATGTCAACGCATCCTTCGAATCAGGAGAAATCGGTGGGCGGCCGTGCGTGGACGCAGGCCACCCTGTCATGTCAGTCAGTCGGTGAAAAACTCACGCGAATTCGGCGAGCGCGCGACGTTCGAGCGGGCGTTCGCCGCGCGCCGGCAGGCCGAGCTTGCGGCGGCCTTCGGCCGGCGTCAGCACGCGGCCGCCGAGGCGTTCGACGATCTCTCGCGCGCGCTCGACGAGCGTGCCGTTGGTCGCATGCACGCCGCGGTCGAGCCAGATGTTGTCTTCGAGGCCGACGCGCACGTGGCCGCCGAGCAGCATCGCCTGCGCGACCATCGGCATCTGCATGCGGCCGATCCCGAAGCCGGCCCAGTGCGCGCCCGGCGGCAGGTTGTCGACCATCGCCTTCATCGTGCCCGTGTCGGCCGGCGCGCCCCACGGAATACCGAGGCACAGCTGGAACAGCGGCGGATCGTCGAGCAACCCTTCCTTCAGCAACTGCTTCGCGAACCACAGATGGCCCGTATCGAAGATCTCCAGTTCCGGCTTCACGCCGAGTTCCTGGATGCGTCTCGCACCGGCGCGCAACTGCGCGGGCGTCGAGACGTAGATGTAGTCGCCGTCGCCGAAATTCAGCGTGCCGCAGTCGAGCGTGCAGATCTCGGGCAACAGTTCCTCGACGTGCGCGAGACGCGTGAGGCCGCCGACGAGATCCGTGCCCTTGCCGAAGCGCATCGGGTCCTCGCCCGGGCCGATCTCGAGATCGCCCCCCATGCCGGCCGTCAGGTTGATGATCACGTCGACGTCGGCCGAGCGGATCCGGTCGACCACTTCGCGATACAGGTTCGGGTCGCGGCTGCCGCGCCCCGTCTGCGGATCGCGCACGTGGCAGTGGGCGACCGTCGCGCCGGCCTTCGCGGCTTCGATCGCGGCGGCCGCGATCTCCTTCGGCGTGACGGGAATCGCTGGATGCTTGCCGACCGTATCGCCCGCGCCCGTCACGGCGCAGGTGATGATGACTTCGTGATTCATGCTGGATGCCTCGCTTGATTCAGGTTGTATCGCATTGCTAATAGCGTATGGGCGCGGGCCATCACAGGCCGAGATACGCCTTCACGGCAGGCAGGCCGTCCTTGCCGTCGAACGTCTTGACGCCCGCGAGCCACGGGTCGAGCACCTGCGGGTTCTTCTTCAGGTACGCCTTCGCGGCATCGGCCGGCTTGGTCTTGTTCATCACCGTCTGCATCAGCTGATTCTCGAGCTGCGTCGAGAAGCGCAGGTTCGTCACGAGCTTGCCCGCGTTCGGGCAGCGCGCGATGAAGTCGGGCGCGGTGAGCGTGTACACGCGCGCTTCGCCGTAGTTCGGGCCGAACGCCGCGTCGCCGCCGGACAGGTAGTTCATGCTGAGCTGGATGTTCATCGGATGCGGCTCCCAGCCAAGGAACACCACCCACTTCTTGTCGCGAACCGCGCGCTCGACCGTCACCAGCATCCCGGCCTCGCTCGATTCGACGAGCTTGAAGCCGCCGAGCCCGTACTGGTTCGTGTCGATCATCTTCTGGATCGTCGCGTTCGCGCTGCTGCCCGGCTCGATCCCGTAGATCTTGCCGTCGAGTTCCGCGCGGTGTTTCGCGATGTCGTCGAAGGTCTTCAGGCCGGCCTGGTATGCGTAGCTCGGCACCGCGAGCGTCGCTTTCGCACCGGACAGGTTCGGCGGCTCGACGACGTTGATCGACTTGCTGTCGAGGAACGGTTGCAGCTGCTTCTGCTGCACGGGCCACCAGTAGCCGAGCGATACGTCGAGCTGCTTGCTCTTGAGACCGGCGAACGAGATCGGCACCGATGCGATCGTCGTGGTCGGCTTGTAGCCGAGCGCCTCGAACACGGTCGACGCGAGCGCCGTGGTCGACGTGATGTCGGTCCAGCCGATATCCGCGAAACGCACGGTGCGGCAGGTCGCGGCCTCCGTCTCGGCCAGCGCGGCTTGCGTGAACGCGCCGGTCGCCAGCACGGCCGCGGCGAGCGCGGCGATCTTCGTCGACTTCATGGTTCGATTCCTCCCGATTGGTCTCGCGGCAGCCGGCGCGCGGAGTGTGCGCCGGCCTGCATCGTGGGAGTAAAAGTAACGAGCCATATTCGCCGCGAGAAGACCGGCGGCGACCTGTTCTTGCCTGTTTGCGACTATGAGTGGAAACCACTACGCGCGGGCTGTGTCATGCGTGACAGGGGTTTTCGGTGGGTTTTGACGGGGATTGGCTTGTCCGGATGCGGCGTTGCGGGCGGTCGACCGGGCGTGCTTCGGAGACGGTGTTCGAGCGGGCGTGATGATGGCAAGATTAGGATTCAGGCAGCGCGACGTATCGGTGGTCGTGATCAGGTCGATCCCGCCCGCGATTCCGCCCGGGTTCCTTGACGCCCTACGATGAACATGAAAAGCCGTACCCGCCAGCACACGGCACCATCGGCCCGCAAGCCCGCTGGTGGTCCGCTGCGGTGGGTCAACGGGCTAACGGTGGCACGTGGCTATCAATTGCCGTGGCTGCCTCACGATCTGCTGGCCGGCGTCACGCTCAGTGCCGTTCTCGTGCCTGCCGGCATGGCATACGCGCAGGCAGCGGGCCTGCCGGCCGTCAACGGGCTCTATGCATCGTTTGCCGCGATGCTTGCGTATGCGCTCTTTGGCCCAAGCCGCATCCTCGTCCTCGGACCCGACTCCGCACTGGTCGCATTGATCGCCGCAAGCATCATGCCGCTTGCTCACGGCGACGCCACTCACGCGCTGGCCCTTGCCGGGGCGCTTGCGATACTCACGGGCGCGATCTGCATCGCGGTCGGGGCGCTCAGGCTCGGATTCGTCACCGAACTTCTGTCGCTGCCCATCCGGTACGGTTTTCTGAACGGCATCATGCTGACGATCGGCATCGGACAGCTGCCAAGGCTGCTTGGATACAAAGGCACGGGCGAATCGTTCGTCGAGCAGGTGCGCGACGTGGTCGAAGGCATCTCGGCATCGAAGGTGAACGCAACATCGTTCGCGCTCGGCGTCGCCGCGCTCGTGCTGATACTCGCCTGCAAACGGCTCTGGCCCAAGGCGCCAGGCGTGCTGCTCGCCGTGGCGGGCGCGACGGTCGCGGTGATGTGGTTCGATCTGTCCCGGCGCGCGGGCGTCGCAACCGTCGGCGCGATCGCGCAAGGCCTGCCCGTGCCACGCATCCCCCGTGTCGCCCTCGGCGAGTGGCTGCATCTCGCCGGTAGCGCGGCGGCGATCGCGCTCGTTTCGTTCACGGATATCAGCGTGCTGTCACGGACTTACGAACTGCGCAACGACACCCGCGTGGACCGGAATCACGAATGCGTCGCGCTCGGGCTGTCGAACATCGCCGCCGGTTTGGTGCAGGGGTTCGCAGTGAGCGCGAGCGGATCCCGCACGCCCGTCGCGGAGGCGGCAGGCGCAAAGACGCAGGCGACAGGTGTGGTGGCCGCCGCTGTCGTCGCCGCGCTGCTCCTGTTCGCGCCACGCGCGCTTGCGCATACGCCGCAATCCGCGCTGGCTGCTGTCGTGATTGCAGCATGCCTGAACATGGTCGAGGTGCGAGGCGTCATGCGGCTTTATCGTCTGCGCAAAAGCGAATTCGTCCAGGCGGTGGTGTGCTTCGTCGGCGTTGCAGTCCTTGGTGTCGTGAACGGCATTGCATTGGCGCTGCTGCTCACCGTGCTGTCGTTTCTATGGCGTGCGTGGCGGCCTTACGACGCCGTGCTCGGGCGAGTCGACGGCATGAAGGGCTATCACGACGTGTCGCGCCATCCGGAAGCGCGGCGCGTGCCCGGGCTCGTGCTGCTGCGCTGGGATGCGCCGCTCTTTTTCGCCAATGGGGAAATCTTTCGTGAGCGCGTGCTGCGCGCCGTCGACGAGTCGCCCGAGCCGGCGCGCTGGATCGTCATCGCGGCGGAGCCCGTGACCGATATCGATCTGACCGCCGCCGATGTACTCGAACGGCTGCACGGCGAACTGGCGGCGCGGCAGGTCAAGCTGGTCTTTGCGGAACTGAAAGGCCCCGTAAAAGACAGCCTCAAGCAGTACGGCATGTTTGGCATGTTCGGTGACAGCAACTTCTTTCCGACGGTTGGCGAGGCGGTAAGCCGATATCTGAAAACGCATCGGGTCGCGTGGCACGACTGGGAAGACGAAGCTTCGGGTTGAACACGGATCACTCACCGCCGGTGAAAGCACACGCTTCAACAACTGCAACATGTCGCACTCGGCGCCGACGCTTCGTTGCAAGCGTCGATCAGTACCGATCGGACACGCCATCGATCCCGCGCGCCTGCAACGCGCGGACCAGACCGGCACGCACGGTCGCGACGTCGGACAGCGCGGGACGGCGATGCGCGGTGACTTCGGCGGCTGTATAAGGCTTGAAGTCGCGCGGCAGCGCATCGCGGTTCATCGTCGTGAGCACCCAGTTCAGCACGTCGGCCAGCTCCCGATCCGACAGCGCCGAATTCGACGCGCCGGGCACGCGCATCACGTACTCGCGCCCGGCCGGCAGATGCGTGAAATAGCCGAGCGAGTTCGCGAGCGGCGGCACCTTGCCGGGAATGCCGCCGCCCCCCGCCGTGTGGCAGCCCATGCAGTTGAGCACCCAGTGCTGCCGCGCGAGCGCGGCATCGGCCGCCCCGTCGGCCCGTGCGGGCGCGGGCGCGGCGAACGCGCATGCCGCAGCGCCCACCAACAACAGCCAGGACGACAGGCGATGCGACAGGCCGCCGAACCGCGACGACGGCGCGCCCCGGGTGCCCGGCGCCGGCGCGCAAGCGCCGTTCACAGGCCGAGCCCCTTGACCACCACCGCGCGCTGCGCATGCACGGCCGCGCCGTCCATCTGCTTCGCGCGCGCCGCACGAATCTCGGCCGCGGTGAACGGCTTCGCGTCGCCGTGCTGCGCGTTGAGGTCGAACACGACATAGTTCAGCACGTGCGCGATGTCGTCGTCGCTCGCGCTCGCGAACGACGGCATCTTGAAGTTGTAGCGCTTGTCGTGCACCTCGATCTCGCCGAACATTCCGTGCAGCAGCGTCGCGATCAACTGCGCCCGCCCGGCTTCCGCCGCCGCGTACTTGCCCGGATACTCGGTCAGCGGCGGCGCAAGGCCATCCTGCCCTTTCCCGCCCGCCTGGTGACACACCGCGCACTGTGCGTCGAACAGGCTTTTTCCGGCCGGGTAATGCACGGTTTCCTGTGCTTCCGCCGCACTGGGCAACGCGAAGGTCGCCGCGGCCGCCATGCATGCAACGATGATCTTTCCTGCCTGCTTCACTTTCATTGTTTTGCCGCTCCCAGCAGAACCGAAACCGAACAGTGGTAATTCGAATTACCGTTCGCCATGCACCAGTTGATGTCGTTGTTCAGCGACAGCTTGTACAGCGGCTTCTCGCGCTCGTTGCGGTTGCAGAAGCACTTGCCGCACGAAGTCTTGCCGCAGCAGTCGTTGTACGACACGATGTAGTCCGAACCGTCGTGCGGATTGCGGCAGGTGCCGATCCACGTGATCGGCGACGGCGTCGTGCCCGGCGGACAACTGCTCGACGTGCCGCCGCAGCAGCTGCAGAGCCAGCCGTCGATCGCGCAGTATTTCCAGTAGTCGCAGCTCGTCGGGTCGTCGCTCGCGCCCGCCGCGGCGCCACCGGCTGCGCCTGACGCCCCCGACGCCGCCTCGGCCGCATACGCGGTGCGATCGACGGGCAGCAGCGGCAGCAGCGCCGAACCCACCAGCACCTTGCCGAGCTTCGCCATCGCGCTGCGCCGCGAACTGTGCTGCGCGACGCCGCGCGCCGATCGCTCGAACCATGAATCAAACACGCCCATGTCGTCGTTCTCCAATGACGTTGAAAAAGGTTCGGCCGGTCATGCGTGCTGCGCGTGCGCGTCGTGGGCGGCGTGGCTGTGATCGCCGTGCACGAACTGCTGCAGCGACGCGACACCGCGCTCCTTCGCCTCGAACAGGCTCTCGAGGTGCTCGCGCGTGTTGACGAGCCCCTTCGCGCGCACGGTGCCCGCTTCGTCGAGCAGCACCGCATACGGCAGCTTGCCGATTTGATAAGCGAGGCCGAGCTCCTGCGACAGCACGTAAGGGAAGCGGCCGAGGTCGTGCTTTCGCGCGAAGCGCGCGTGTTCGTCGGCATCGCCGTCGCTCGCGAGCACGATGTTCATCGGCGTCGCCTCGCTGGCCTGCAGCGACGGCAAGAGCGGCAGCAGCTTCTTGCAGACCGGGCACGTCGGCGACAGGAAGAACAGCAGCGTCGCCTTGCCCGCGGCGTCGATGCCGCCGACCTTCACGTGCGAGCCGCGAATGTCGGTCAGTTCGAACGTCGGCGCGATCGCGCCGACCGCCGGCCCCTTGTCGATCATCAACGCGCCGGCCGGCATGATGCGTTCGTACAGGATGCCGATCTGGCGCACCAGCGCGAGACAGATCGCGCCGAGCGCGAGGACGGCCACCCACAACAGGGCGGTGGAAACGGCGAGAGCGGCTTGCATCATGAATTCCTCAGGTGGGAAAGGCGCGGGACGTTGGCGAGCAGCACGTCGACGGTGAGCAGCGCGCAGACGATCAGCAGCACGGAGAAGAACAGCGTCAGGTAATCGAACCACACCACGGCGCGCGTACCCTGCTCGATGAACGCGGTCGCGGCCAGCGCGACGAGCAGCAGCACGCGGCCCACATGCAGCCAGCCGATGCCGCGCGGTGCGTCCGTACGGGCGGCGGTGAAGCCGGAACAGCCGCAGTCGATGTCGGTGTGGCCGCGCAGCAGGTTGATCGCGAGGCCGGCCGCGAACGCCAGCAGCAGCGCGATCAAGCCGATCGCGCCGGCCGTGCGTGTGTCGGGAAACAGCAGCGCCACGGCGGCGACGACTTCCGCGAGCGGAATCGCGAACGCGACGGGCGCGGTCAGCGCATCGAGCAGCAGCCGGTAGCCGGCGAGCGCCTGGCGGAACGCGGCGGGGCGGCGCATCTTCGCGAAGGCGCCGAGCAGCACGACGGCGGCCACGCCGGCCTGCGCGCTGGTGGCGAGTACGGGATCGACGGTCATCGCGGCCTCACGGGTTGACGAGCAGCGTCGACGTATTGCCGATCTGCTTCTCGACGTGCTGCAGCTTGCCGGTGCGCGCGTCCATCACGACGAGATCGGAGGTCGCCGTCAGCCCGTAGAGCAACGGCTTGTCGTCCTCGCTGACCTGGATCGACACGAGCGGGTCGACCTTCTGCTGCGCGAGATCCCAGCGCGCGATGCGCTGCTTCGACTTCAGGTCGACTACCCACACCTGCGTGCCGGGATCCTTGTGCGAACCGTCGGCGCCCTTGTGCATCAGCACGTAGTAACGGTTCTGCTTCGCGTGCACGGCCGTCTGCTGCAGGCCGCCCGGGCGCCAGCCTTCCGCGCGCTCGGCGTCCGTCAGCAGCGGCCACGGCTTGCCGAACGCCGGCTTGTCGCCGCTGAAATCGGCACTGCGCACGTTACCGCCGTAGGTGGTGAACAGATAGTCGCCCTTGTACCGCGACGCGTTCACGAACGCCGGATCCTTGTCGACGTCGATGAACGCGTCCGACATCGTGCGCTTCGTTTCCTTGCCGTTCGCGTCGAGCGTGACGGTCAGCGCCTTGCCGCTCTCGCACAGCGCGGTGAAACGGTCGTTGCCCGACGGATACGCGAGCACGCACGCGGCCATGTCGATCTCCGACAGCACGTGCTTCGAGACGGCGTCGATCACCGTCACCGAGGCAGCCGGCGTGATGTTCGCGACGTACAAGCGCTTGCCGTCGGCGCTGAACGCGGTGTTGTACGGCGACGGCACGTGCTGCCCGTGCTTCGCCGGAATCACGATCTCGCCCGCGTGATCGAGTGTCGTGTTGTCGATCATCTCGACGACGTCGGTGCGCGCGCCGTGCGAGCCGCGCGAGAAGTAGGTCGTCGCGACGAAGCTGGTCTTGCGGTCCGGCGAGATCGCGAAGCCGGGGGCGAAGCCGCCGTCGATCTGGCCGAGCAGCTTCTTCGCATCGGCGTCGTACACGTAGATGCGCCCGTCGGTCATCGACGGCATCGAGATATCGACGATATAGACCTCGTGCGGATGCCACGGCGGCATCTTCTGCACGACCAGTTCCTCCGGTTTTTCCGTCGCGTTCGCGCCGCCGGCCCATGCCGCCGCCAACGCCAGCGTCGCCGCGAGCGCCGCGGTTCGTCGCCTTGTCCTCATGCCGCCTCCAGTGGGGAATTCACGTTGTGTGAGGCGACTGTAGTTCGACAATAAATCCGTCCAGCACCCGGACCGGCAACGCGTACGTGCCGATTCGGGATATTGGAAATGCGCGTGAAAGCATTGCGGGGGCGCCCCCTTCCGACCCTCTGAAACCCGCGCCCGGAATAGCGCTGCCCCGTATTGCGCCGACCGCTTGGTCGGTTTAATCTTGCGCGGTCCGAACGATCGCCGGAGGCGCCGTGCTCGTGTTACATCAGAGGTTCGACGACGCAGACCGGCATGCCGAGGCGCTGCGCGGCTGGAATCAGCGTTACGACCAGATCGGGGCCGGCGCGTATCGCAGCGCGGTCAAACACGCGGTGCTCGACGGCGTGCAGCTGTTCCAGGAAGCGGCGAACGTGCGCCTCATCCAGCGCGGATGTTTGCCGCACGGCCATACGGTGTTCGGGATACCGCTCACCGGCTCGGGCACCTTCGCCTTCGGCGATGCGCGCCTCGAGCGCGGCACGATCGTGATGGCGCGCGGCGGCACACCGTTCGAACTCCATTCGCCCGACGACATGTCGCTGATCGGCGTGGTCGTCGAACCCGGCTTGATGCAGCAGATCGAAGATGCGGCCGACGTCCGGCTGGACGCACGCGCGCTGCGGCGCGGCGTCGTCGACGTGCCGGTCGCCGCGCGCGACCGCGCGAGCATGCAACTCGCGACGCTGCTCGAACGCGTGCTGTCGGCGCCCGATACGTTCGACGCGGCACGCGCGCAGTGCGCGCTGCGCGCCGACGTCGGCAACGTGCTCGTCGATCTCCTCACGTACCGGATGCCCGAGCCGCCGAACCGGCTCACGCACGCGTGCCACGCCGACATCGTGCGCCGTGTGCACGACTACGTGATCGAGCACCCGGAAGCGCCCGTCGACATCCTGAGCCTGTGCACGCAATTGCGCGTGAGCCGGCGCACGATGCAGAACAGCTTTCAGTCGGTCGTCCAGACGAGCCCGCTCAACTACACACGCTCGCTGCGCCTCGCGCAGGTCCGACGCCTGCTGCTCGACACGCGGCAATCCGACCTGCCGATCAGCGAAGCGGCCGAACGCTGGGGCTTCACTCATCTCGGGCATTTCGCGAAAGTGTACAAGGCACAATTCGGCGAACTGCCGTCGACGACGGCGCGCCGGACCGTGTACGGCGCAAAAACGCGCTGAGCGCCGGCGAAACCCGCGATAATCCCGGCTTGAACGTTCAGCGCCCGCTCGCCGCGTCGCGGTGCGCGACGACCACCTGCTTCCACCCCACGCCCCGATGCCCGAGGATTTTCACTTCCTGTTGCTGCCCGGCTTCTCCGCGCTCGGCTTCATGTCCGCGGTCGAGCCGCTGCGCGTCGCGAACCGTTTTCGCACCGAGCTGTATCGCTGGCACGTGATCAGCGCGGACGGCGCACCCGTCGCCGCGAGCAACGGCATTCCGGTCGCCGCCGAAGCCGCGTGCGCGGACGTCCCGCAGGTCGATACGGTGTTCGTCGTCGCGGGCTTCGATCCACTCGTGTGCTACACGCGCACGCTCGGCGACTGGCTGCGCCGCCAGCACCGGCATGGCGCCACGCTCGGCGGCATCGACACGGGCAGCTTCGTGCTCGCGGAAGCCGGGCTGTTCGACGCGTCGCAATCGCTCACGCTGCACTGGGAGGCGCTGGCCGCGTTCCGCGAGCGCTATCCCGGCCTGAACGCGACGCAGGAGCTGTTCGAGATCGACGACCGGCGCATCACGTGCGCGGGCGGCACCGCGTCGATCGACATGATGCTCGACCTGATCGGCCGCCGGCACGGCGCCGATCTCGCGGCGGCGATCTCCGAGCAGTTCGTCGTCAGCCGCATCCGGCAGCGCTCGGACAGCCAGCGGCTCGAGATCGCCGCGCGCTACGGCGTGCACAACCGCAAGCTGATCCAGGTGATCGGCACGATGCAGCGGCACATGGAGAACCCGCTCGGCTCCGACGCGCTCGCACAGGAAGTCTCGATCACGCGGCGCCAGCTCGAACGGCTGTTCAGCGCGACGCTGAACGACACGCCGACGCGCTTCTACCTGAACCTGCGCCTCGATCGCGCACGCGAACTGCTGCAGCAGACCGACATGAGCATCACGTCGGTGTGCGTCGCGTGCGGCTTCGAATCGCCGTCGCATTTCTCGCGCACCTATCGTGCGCGATTCGGGATGAGCCCGCGCAGCGACCGGCGTGCGACGCGCTGACCGTCACGGCTTTTAATCACAATCCAGCGCGGTATTGCGCGTTCCGGCAGCGTTTCCCGCCGTTCGCTGAACAATGCCGACGATTGGCCGACGAACCGAAGCGGTCGTCGAAAATAATTTGGAATGTCGTTGAAAATATTCTGTAACATACCAAAAAAAGTTAGATAGGCAGCCTAACGACACGCATGCTGCATCTCGACGCGCGTCGCGCCACGCAGGCTGCCAGCCGATATCCAATATCGATCCGAGGGGTATGACATGACGATGCTCGATTCGCCGTCGCCGCACCTGCCTGCCGTTCGCTTCTCCCCCGCTTCTTCTGCCCGCTTCTTTTCGACCTGACAGTTAGGTTTCCTTAGTCAGTCGAGACTCCCCACACCGCTTCGCCGCACCGGTTCCATCGAACCGGCGCGCGGGCCGTGTCGTGCCTGCTCGCCACGAGCGCGCGGGCGTGTCCAACCGTTGAGATGAGGATCACGTATGCAGACATCACGCAAAGCATTGCCGCTCGCCCTGGGTCTCGCGCTCGGTTTCGGCATCGTCGGCGGCACCCAGGCCGATACGAAGGTGTCGAATCCGCAGGCCGCGAGCCTGCGCGAAAGCCTCACGCGCGGCGTGGCGCCGCCCGCCGCGAAGGCCGACACGGCCGCCGGGCAATTCCGCGCGGACGGCGTCGCCGTCACGCTGTACAACCCGGCCTATCGCGTCAAGAAGGCCGCCGCGACGCCGGCCGCCACCGCGCGCGACTTCGTGGCGTCGCAGGCGGCGCAGCTCGGGCTCGACGCGGCCGCGCTCGCGAGCCTCGTCGTCACGTCGGAGCGCAACGACGCCGACTTCACCGTCGTGCGCCTGCAGCAGCAGGCTGCCGGGCTGCCCGTGTACGGCAGCGACATCGCGGTGACCGTCGCGAAGGACGGCCGCATCCTGTACGTCGCGAGCAACACGATCAACGGCGTGGTCGCGACGACGCGCAAGTCGCAGGCCGTCGACCAGCAGCAGGCGCTCGACCGCGCTCGCGCGTATCTCGGCGTGAGCGGCTTCACGCATCTCGACGCGCAGCTCGTCGCGTTCGTCGACAAGGCCGGCACGCACACCGCGTGGAAGGTGCGCGGCCGCCCGCAGGACGGCCCGAAAGGCGACTGGGAACTGCTGATCGATTCCGGTAGCGGCGAAGTGCTGCGCGCCGAGGACAAGGCGTTCTACGCGACCGACGGCACGGGCTTCGTGTTCCGCCCCGATCCGCTGTCGCCGACGAAGAGCAGCTACGGCAGCACGGGCTACAAGGACAGCAACGACGTCGATTCGACGCAGCTCACGGCCGCGCGCGTACGCGTGACGCTGAAGGATCTCGCGCAGTCGGGCACACGCTACACGCTGACGGGCCCGTACGCGGCGTGCGTCGATTTCGATGCGCCGCTCGACAAGGCCTGCCCGTCGCAGTCCACGCCCGCGTTCGAATTCACGCGCGGCAACCTGTATTTCGAGGCCGTGAACGTGTACTACCACATCGACACGTTCCTGCGTTACGTGAACCAGACGCTCGGCATCAAGGCGCTGCCGTACCAGTACACGGGCGGCGTGCAGTACGACCCGCACGGCGAATCGGGCGACGACAACTCGTCGTATTCGTCGAGCAGCGGCCGGCTGACGTTCGGGCAAGGCGGCGTCGACGACGCGGAAGACGCGGACGTCGTGATCCACGAGCTCGGCCACGGCATCCACGACTGGGTCACCAACGGCGGCCTGTCGCAACAGGAAGGCTTGTCGGAAGGCACCGGCGACTATCTCGCCGCCGCGTACAGCCGCGACTTCAATCAGTGGAGCCCGTCGGATGCGCAGTATCACTGGGTCTACAACTGGGACGGTCACAACGAGTTCTGGGGCGGCCGCGTGACCAACTGGAACGTCGGGCGCACCTATGCGCAGGCGCGCGGCGCGGAGATCCACACGGCCGGCCAGTACTGGGCGTCATGCAACCTCGTCGCGCGCGACGCGATCGGTGCGCAGGCGATGGACAAGGCGTTCCTGAAGGGGCTGTCGATGACCAACAGCTCGACCAACCAGAAGGCCGCCGCGCAGGCCGTGCTGACGGCCGCATCCGCGCTCGGCTACAGCAGCGCGCAGCTCACCGCGATCGGCAACGCGTACAACAAGAGCTGCACGTACGGCGTGACCGTTCCGCAGAAGTCGTAATACCGCAGCAGGCGGGAGCGCATCGCACGATCTGCGGCGCGCTCCCTTCATCGACATCGCCATCCTCACGAGATCGAACATGCCTACTCTGAAACCGACCCGCCTGAGCGCCGCGCTGGGCGGCATGCTGCTGACCGCCGTCGCGCACGCGACGCCCGTCTGGATCACGCTCGGCGACACCGCGTTCCGCCAGCTTCAACGCATCGATGCGACCGCAACCGCGCAGTACAGCACGACCGTCGATGCCGGCAAGGCGGCCGACGGCGCCGCGCGCCGCGAAACCGTTCACGTCGTCGAGATCGACGATGCCCGGCTCGGCGAACTGGCCCACGCCGTCCACCACACGCGCGGCCACGGGCCCGGCTACGTCGTGCACGATTCGTTCGACGACGCGCGGCAGGCGCTGCAGCCGTTGCCGGCGACGCTCGCGAAACAGGCCGCCGCCCCCGCGTACACGGTGTCGAACGTGCCGCAGATCGGCACGTGGGTCCAGCAACTGCAGGCCAGCAACATCGTCGGCACGATCACGTCGCTGTCCGGCTTCACGAACCGCTACTACACGACGTCGCACGGCGTCGCCGCGTCCGACTGGCTCGCGCTGCAGTGGAAGCAGTTGGCGGCATCGCGCGCCGACATCACCGTCGAACAGTTCGCGCACACGGGCTTTCCGCAGAAATCCGTGATCCTGACGATCCGCGGCAGCGATCCGGCCGCAGGCACCGTCGTGCTCGGCGGCCACCTCGATTCGACCGTCGGCCGCACGACGGAGAACACGCGCTCGCCCGGCGCCGACGACGATGCGTCGGGCATCGCGAGCCTGACCGAGGCGCTGCGCGTGCTGCTCGCGAACAACTACCGGCCGAAACGGACCATCAAGTTCGTCGGGTATGCGGCCGAGGAAGCCGGCCTGCTCGGCTCGAAGGCGATCGCGAAGCAGTTCCGCACGCAGAATGCGAACGTGGTCGGCGTGCTGCAGCTCGACATGACGAACTACAAGGGCGATCCGAAGGATATCTATCTGATCACCGACTACACGAACGCGGCGCAGAATACCTACGTGACGAACCTGGCGAAGACCTACCTGCCGGAGCTTGCGATCGGCACGTCGCAGTGCGGCTATGCGTGCTCCGATCACGCGTCGTGGAATGCGCAGGGGTATCCGGCGTCGTTCCCGTTCGAGGCCGACCAGAACGACAGCCCGTACATTCACACGGTAAACGACACGCTGGAGAACTCGGATCGACAGGCGAACCATGCGCTGAAGTTCGGCAAGCTGGCGCTGGCCTATGCGGTCGATCTTGGCGGCATTGCGGGCGCGACGGTCAAGCGCTGAGCGTTCGGCAACGAAACGGGCGTTCCCCCGCGGGGTGCGCCCGTTCGAAGGCCTTGTCCCGGTCCGGCTAGAATCCTGATTCGACCACTCGCCCCCCACTTCTCCGCCATGACCGAATCCACCCGCTCCATCGACGACCTGTCGCCCGCTCGCGTCACGACCGCCTTCGACCTGCCCGGCCATACGACCGTCCGCTCGCTCGGCGTCGCGCAGGGCATCGTCGTGCGGTCGCGCTCGATCGTCGGCTCGTTCGGCGCGTCGCTTCAAACGATCTTCGGCGGCAACATCACGCTCTATACGTCGCTGTGCGAGAAGGCGCGCCAGCACGCGTTCGACAAGATGCTCGCCGATGCGCGCAAGCTCGGCGCGAATGCGATCGTCGCGATGCGCTACGACTCGACCGAGATCGGCTCGGGCGTCACGGAAGTCATCTGCTACGGCACGGCCGTGCGCGTCACGCAGGACGCATGACGTATGAGGCGCGTCACGCGTCGCGTTCGAGCGACTTCATGTTCGTGAGCTGCGGAAAGAGCCGCATCCACGCCAGCGCGACCGCGATCGTCGCCGCGCCGCCGACGACGATCGCGGCCGGCGCGCCCCACCACGCAGCCGTCACGCCCGATTCGAATTCGCCGAGCTGGTTCGACGTGCCGATGAACAGCGAGTTGACCGCGCTCACGCGGCCGAGCATGTCGTCGGGCGTGCGCAGTTGCACGAGCGACAGGCGCACGACGACGCTGATCACGTCCGATGCGCCGAGCGCGGCCAGCGCCACGAGCGACAACGCGAAGTGCCGCGACAACCCGAACACGATCGTCGCGACGCCGAACGCGATCACGCCGCCGAACATCGCGCGGCCCGGCCGCCCCTTCAACGGGAAACGTGTGAGCCACAGCGTGCCCGCGAGCGCGCCGACCGCCGGCGCCGCACGCAACGCGCCGAGCCCCCACGGGCCGACCTGAAGGATGTCGCGCGCGTAGATCGGCAGCAGCGCGGTTGCGCCGCCGAACAGCACCGCGAACAGGTCGAGCGACAGCGCGCCGAGAATCGCCGGTTCGCGCCGGATGAACGCGATGCCCGAAAACACCGAGCGCAGCGTGACCGGCTCACGGGCGGGCGGCGCGCTGCGCAGCGGAATCGTGCCGCTCAGCATCGCCGCGATCGCGAATGCCACGGCGCTCGTGCCGAACGCGACGGGCGCGCCGACACCGTAGAGCAGCCCGCCGAACGCAGGCCCGAGAATCTGCGCGGCCTGGTTCGCGGACGTCGACAGCGCGGTCGCGCGCGGCAAGTCGGTGCGCGGTACGACGGCCGGCAACAGCGACGACACCGACGGCGACTCGAACGCGCGGGCCGTGCCGACGATCGCCGCGAGCGCGTACACGGCCGGCGCGGCCAGCCACCCCTGCGCCGCGCCGAGCAGGAACACGCCGGCGGCCAGTGCCTCGACGCTCTGGCAGATCGTCGCGATGCGCCGACGGTCGTAGCGGTCGGCCACCTGCCCGACGACGAGCGTCAGCGCGAACATCGGCACGAACTGCGCGAGGCCGACGAGACCGAGCGCGAACGCGCTGTGCGTGAGCGCGTAGACATACCAGCCGATTGCGACCGACAGGATCTGGAAGGCCAGCGACGACATCACGCGGGTGCCCCAGAAACGCTGGAACGGCGCGTGGCGGAACAGGTTCGCGGGTAACGGGGGTAAAGGACGGGAGTCGGGCACGGGGGTGGTCATCGGGGTCTCGGCGGTCGGCGGTGCGGACGCAACCGCTCATGGAGCGGCAACGTCCGCGTGTGCGTGCTTGCGCAACGGCTTGCCCACGCGACGCGATGTCGGTCCCCCGGATCGCGGAGACAGTCGGCTGAACGCGCGGACGCGGCAAAACGGGGATGATATGCCAACGACGAAAAACCCGTCGGGCGTGTGTCCCGGCCCGTATCAAGCCGGCGCGCCGCACAGAAAAATAGCGCTTCGTGGATATCCCCCCAAACGACATCGCTCCCGGCCGCGAGTTGCACGATTGAAACATCTTTAGATAAATCACGGCAATGGGGCGTGCAGGAATCGAATGCCTGCCGTCGACGCAAAGCTGCGTCGCACATGTGCTTCCTTGCTGCGCGTGGGACTTGGCGAATCGGCGCGTCCTTCTGGCGTTTCAGAACTGAAACAACGCTGGGATCTGAACGTTGCCTCACATCACCTATCGGTCGCTCGGCCTCTTGGTCATTGAGCCACAGCGTGCTGGTCCACTCCTTGCTCAGGTGTTTCGCACACATCCAAGCCGCACGGCCGTAGAGCCCAGTGTCGGTAACGAACAACCATTATGCAGGTCGGGGAAATCATGTCCAAGTACGCTACGGCTGCCATGCGGCTGCCTTTCTCGTATCACCCCTCCCCACACGTTGATTGAGCCGCGCTCACGAGCGCGATGAGCACTCGATACACGACGTGTTCCGGGGGGACGTATGAAATGCAGAAAAGACTTGCATGCGCCACCTTCGAGGCTGGCACGCATCACCGGCGTGTTGCCGCTTCCTTCTGGTGCGACAGCGGAGGCCGAACCCGGCTGGCCAACCAGCACCGCGGCGCTGTCGCAGCGAGCGTTGCAACTTTTGAATGACGGGCACTTTGAACAAAGTGCCGCGTGCGCGAGGCAGGCCATCTCTGTCGATCAGGGCTGCGGCTTCCTGCGTCTGCTACTGGGCATGGCATTGAACCAGGGTGGCCGACGACGCGAGGCACTCGAGGCGTTCGCACGGGCCGCCGCGCTCGCGCCTCATGATCCGCAGATTCGCTACAACCTGGCCGTTGCCTTGCACGAATCCGGGCAGCAAGAACTCGCGATGTATGAGTATCGCGCCTGCTTGGAAAGCGATCCGGATTGTGCCAATGCGTTATGGAATTACGGCGAGCTTCTCCGGCTCCGGGAGCATTTCGACAAGGCGCTCGAATGCTTTGACAGGCTGGCTCACCTCGAGGGCGGATTGCGCGACAAGGCGGCACACCGAATGGCCGTGTGCTGCGCTTATCTGGGACTGGATGAGCGTGCCCAGGCCCTGTTCGAGACGCAAATCGCCGAAGACAACGATCCGGTCACGCATTGGGAATACGCGCATTTTCTGCTTGGCAGGGGGCGGTTCAGGGACGCCTGGCCACATTATGCGAGGCGTTTCGATGCGGGAAAGGAAATCAGCCTCAAGGGCATGAGCTTGCCGTATTCCGCATGGAGCGGCCAGTTCGAATCGGGCTCGACGTTGATCGTTTCCGGCGAACAGGGTGCCGGTGACGAGATCCTGTTTGCCGCGTTTCTGCCGCTGCTGCTGAAGCGGGCACGGTCGGCCGACATGCGCGTGGTGGTAGTGTGCCGGCCCGCGCTCGTGCGGCTGTTCCGCGAGAGTTTTCCGTCGGCAACGGTATTGGGGGGAATGGTCACGCAAGAGCCAGATCTTCGCGTGTTCGCTCAACACTCCTCAAGAATATGGCGAATCCCGATCGGCGATTTGCCTTTGTGGCTGGACAAACCTGAGCCGATCGCTTATCTGAATCCCGCGCCGGAGGATCAGCGCACTGCGCGGCAGTTGATCGCGCAGTCGCGCTCGGGCGATGGCTGCCGGCATATCGGCATCGTGTGGTCGGCCAATCCCGTCTCGACCGCGTCGAACCGGCTTGCGCGCGGTGTGCCGTCGGAGCTGCTGAACGCATATCTGAAAGACATTGGCTGTGTGCACTTCTATTCGCTGATGCCCACTGAACATCGCGCGATTCTCGCCGGCGTGCCTGATTTGCCCATTACCGATCTTTCTCATTTTTTGACCGACTTCAGCCGGACTGCAGCGGCAATGCAGTGCCTGGATGAAATCGTATCGGTGTGTACGTCGAGCGCCAACCTTGCGGGTGCGCTTGGGCTGAAGACACACGTGCTTTTGCAAAAGCATGCCGATTGGCGGTGGTTTGGGGACACCGCCTGGTATCCCGATGTCGTGACATACAGGCAAGAAGCGCGCGCGGACTGGGGAACCTGTCTGCAAGCGCTCTCCGCGAACTGGCGCTGATGAGAACTGGGGTAAAGCATGAACAAGATCTACAAGTGCATTTTCAGCAAACGACTGAATCAAATGGTTGTCGTTGCGGAGAGCGCGACGGGACAGGGGAAGTCAGGGGGCCGGTCCCGTGCGATACGGCGAGTGAGGACCGTGGCTGCTGCCGCGTTGGCCGCCGGCGCGTGCATGTCTCTTCCGCAACTGGGATGGGCGGACGGTGTCTGCTATAACCATGGTCCCAGCAGCGACACTTGTGGGAGCACCTCCGCGACGTATACGGGAAGCGGGACCAATAACACGTTCTACGGGTATGTGAGCGGGACCGGCGTGACCGGCAACTCCGACACGGGTAACGGTGCCTTTTCGAGCTACAACGTCACGGGCGACTCGAATACGGGTAACGGCGCTAATTCGAGCTACAGCGTCACGGGCAGCAACAACACGGGAAGCGGAGCCAATTCCAGCTATGCCGTGACGGGCAGCAACAACACGGCAGTCGGTGCGAGCGCTGGTCAGTACGTGAACGGTAACGGGAACGTAGCGTTGGGTGCATCTGCTGGATCGGGAGCCAGTGGTAGCCCACTCAATATCACCAACACCACGGCGATCGGCTACAGCGCGGCGGCTACGGGGACAAACTCCGTTGCGCTGGGTTCCAGCAGCACCGACGGCGGCGCGGCCAACGTGGTGAGCGTGGGCAGCAACTCGCTGCAGCGCAAGATCATCAATGTGTCGAGCGGGAACGTGGCGTCCGGTTCGACGGATGCGGTGAACGGCGGGCAGCTCTTTTCGCTCTCCACCAGCTTGAGTACGACCAACAGTAACGTGACGAGCCTGTCGACCTCGACTTCGACGGGGATCAGCACGGCTCAGAGCGGTGTGAGCTCGCTGTCGACGGGGCTGAGTACGACGAACAGTAACGTCACGAGCCTGTCGACTTCGACTTCGACGGGGATCAGCACGGCGCAGAGCGGTGTGAACTCGCTGTCGACGGGGCTGAGCACGACGAACGGGAGGGTGACGAGCCTGTCGACTTCGACCTCGACGGGGATCAGCACGGCTCAGAGCGGCGTGAATTCGCTGTCGACGGGCCTGAGCACCACCAGCAGCAACGTGACGAGTCTGTCGACCTCGGCCTCGACCGGGATCAGCACGGCTCAGAGCGGCGTGAACTCGCTGTCGACGGGTCTGAGCACCGCCAACAGCAACGTGACGAGTCTGTCGACTTCGGCCGCGGCCGGCATCAGCACGGCACAAAGCGGCGTGAGCTCGCTATCGACAGGTCTGAACACGACCAACAGCAACGTGACGAGCCTGTCGACGTCAGCCGCGGCCGGCATCAGCACGGCACAAAGCGGCGTGAGTTCGCTATCGACAGGTCTGAACACGACCGACAGCAACGTGGCGAGTCTGTCGACTTCGGCTGCGGTCGGCATCAGCACGGCGCAAAGCGGCGTGACCTCCCTGTCGACGGGCCTGAACGCCACGAACAACGCCGTCGGTGCACTGTCGACCCAGGAATCGACTGATGTGGGCTCGTTGTCGACCAGCGTGAACACCACCAACAGTAACGTGGCGAGTCTGTCGACTTCGGCTGCGGCTGGTATCAGCACGGCGCAAAGCGGCGTGAGTTCCCTGTCGACGAGCCTGACCACGACCAACAGCACCCTTGGTGCACTGTCGACCCAGGAGTCGACCGACGTCGGATCGTTGTCGACCAGCTTGAATACGACCAACGGTAACGTCAGCTCGTTGTCGACGGGCCTGAGCACCACGAACAACGCCGTCGGTGCGCTGTCGACCCAGGAGTCGACCGACGTGGGGTCATTGTCGACCAGCCTGAATACGACCAACGGTAAGGTCAGCTCGTTGTCGACGGGGCTGAGCACCACGAACAACGCCGTCGGTGCGCTATCGACGCAGGAATCGACCGACGTCGGATCGCTGTCGACCAGCCTGAATACGACCAACGGTAATGTCAGCTCGTTGTCGACGGGCCTGAACGCAACGAACAACGCCGTCGGTGCGCTGTCGACCCAGGAGTCGACGGACGTGGGATCGCTGTCGACTAGCTTGAATACGACCAACGGCAACGTCAGCTCGTTGTCGACGGGGCTGAGCACCACGAACAACGCCGTCGGTGCGCTGTCGACGCAGGAGTCGACGGACGTGGGATCGCTGTCGACTAGCTTGAATACGACCAACGGTAATGTCAGCTCGTTGTCGACGGGCCTGAGCACCACGAACAACGCCGTCGGTGCGCTGTCGACCCAGGAGTCGACCGACGTGGGGTCATTGTCGACCAGCCTGAATACGACCAACGGTAGCGTCAGCTCGTTGTCGACGGGGCTGAGCACCACGAACAACGCCGTCGGTGCGCTGTCGACCCAGGAGTCGACCGACGTCGGATCGCTGTCGACCAGCTTGAATACGACCAACGGCAACGTCAGCTCGTTGTCGACGGGGCTGAGCACCA